>Ga0209700_102182_pt1 | contig 40081 bp, 21 predicted proteins | sample SiratroredBW_FD_187528 | JGI IMG/M metagenome (GOLD analysis project Ga0209700, IMG submission 187528) | Root nodule microbial communities of legume samples collected from California, USA - Siratro red BW (SPAdes) (version 2) | ecosystem: Host-associated > Plants > Roots > Nodule | place: USA...
ATAAATATAAATATATAAATATATATATATATATATATATATATATATATATATATATATATATATGGCATATAAAATCTTAATTTACTCAATACAAATATACAGACTAAGACCCAAGTTGATAAGATTTGTTGCTATTTAAGTTATGTGAAGGCAGTTTTTATATGTTTTCTAGTTATATTTCCAGTTGTTGTTATCTGTGAATTAAAGGTTGTTTGCTATATGTTTTATGTCTTTTAGAGTTGATTTTCTCAAATGAAAAGAGTGGTTGGATCAAGCCCAATCTCAACTTTGAACTTTTTGTTTTTATTACGTGAAAGTTATGGCTGGATGGGTTGCAATCAAATTGACACCCCTAACTTTTGGGAATTCCACTTCAATTAGAGTCATTGTTCTTGATGAAGTACTTTCCCTTTTTGTTGAGCATTTAGCTTAGAAGTTGTTTTTCGTCAAGAAGTATTTTAAGTTGCCACAGAAAATGCATAGAACGTATGAGCGGCATCCCCATGCTTGAGGAACAAAACTTGTACAGACATTCTAAAGGAAGTCTACAAAAATAAATCAGCTATTGAGATTTATCCTGTATTGAGAGTGAGGAAGTGATCTTAAATAATAGGAGGGTGAATAATCGATTTAATTGTAATGCAAAATTGGATTTAACTTTAAGTGATTTAGATGAAAGGGGACATGAGATGGCGAGTTGCTCTTTGGAACAGGTTATGTGAAAATTTATAAAAGCAGACTTTAAGATCTACATTGAAATAGGAAGTAAACAAATTGTACACATTTGAGTATACTCAAATATAAAGAAATTTTATCTAATTCAATCTTATTTAGTATTATTATCATATCACAAACATTCTTCTGTCCCAATGTCAATACAGAAAGATACTTTTAGAAATGTTTTTGTTTGATGGAATCCAGATAAATAAACTTTACTAACATTTTTATAAGTATAATATGATGTATTATTATTTGACTTTGGAGGGTTAGTTAGTGTTAATTTAATATGAATGGAAGCAGACTAGTTGAAACTAACATCATTTGTGGTGTGGGATGGAGGAACGTCTTTTGATTATATTTAAATTTGTGTTTGGTTTTATTATAATTCTTCAAAATTACTTTAAAATATTATTGGCCAATTTCAATAATACATAAACAGTGTGGTGTGATAATTATTGAATGACAATGATTTATTGCACATTAAATTTTGGTAGCCCGAAAACAAACAATGATTTGCAAATAAATTCTATATATAATCAATTATACATATAAATAGTAATAAAATATTTTAAACATAAATTAAATCATATTCCATTGTTAATTTAGTAAACTTTTTTTATTATAATATTAAATTGATTATAATAAATAATATGAATATATTAAAAATTACTATTATCTTTGAAAATATAAGAATGATCTTTGGGAAGGATAATGATAGATGGAAGGGTACTTTTGTAGCATTTGTTTTTTAACATTGACGCTTGAGGTGGAAAGAAATAAGGTTTATTAGTAGGATAAACCAACTCAATTAAAATAGTCTGGATTAGAGTTTAGAAAAGAAATCCATCTAGAAAAAAAAAAACAAATAAAGACTCAAATTTAGTAGCATTTTAATACTCATTTAATGTTGAAAATTACAAGTACCAAACATTGTTTTGCTTCAATATCTTTAATCACATAATAACATATTTTGTGTGATAAAAAAACATTGTTATTTTAAATTGTAATCACTCCAAAAAATTTGTTTATTGTTACTCATTGGAGCTAAACATAATATTTCTTTTGTTTTATGACATTTGACTCCAACGAAAAAATAAAATATTTCTCTAACCTTAGGATTAAGAGAGCATTACAAAATAGAATTATTAGTGTCTTTTAAATTTGTAAAAGTAAAAAATATAAAAATAATAAGAAAATAAAATATAGGATAAGTGAACCTAAAGTATAAAATATCATTAAAAAAATAAAAAAATATAAATGCTCTCTTGTTGATCTAGAAAAACCATATATATTTTTTTATTCGTACCTTATTACAAGTTAAAAAAAAAAAAAAAAAAACTTCGATAATTCATGCCTGAAATTGTTAGTAAAAAGAAAAGGACTTTAGTAATTCTTGCATTTGCATGCTGGTTTTAAACCCTCAATATATAAATTCATTAAAATTTAAACCAGAAAATCTCATGACTTTTCTCAAAAATATGATAAATGATAGCATTTTTATATTCTGAGGTGTTTTCTTATATCAGATTAATCTTTTGAAATTCTCAATCCATTAAATATAATCTCTCCATGGACTACAATTCATATTTCTCATTAATATTTCATAAATATTTTCTCTTGGAATTAACCTTTGATGTATCGACTTCTGAGCCTTATTAAATACAAACTTGATTAATTTAAAAAAAAAAAAAAAACTTATTTTTTTTTAAGAGAAACCAGTATATAAGTAAGGCCACTGCTATTGCTGCTTCTCATCTGCTGCTTCTCATCTTGTGTTCCACCTCATTGAGAGAGTGAGGTTAGCTATTAAAGTTTAAACAGTGAGAGTTGTGGTGTGAGATGATGAAGATGGAGAGTGGTTCAGTGTGGTTACTCTATGTTGGTGGTGCTCTTCTAGTCCTAAGGTTCCTGCTCAGGAATGTAAACTGGTTTCTATATGAATACAAACTGGGAGGGAAGCAATATTTTCTTCCTCCTGGTGATATGGGGTGGCCCTTAATTGGTAACATATGGTCCTTTCTCAGTGCTTACAAGACCAGCAATCCTGAGACCTTCATTGACTCCTTTTACTCTAGGTATATCTTTCACTTTTCACCACCCTTTTCTTTCTCATTTTCACCACTCAAATATATCATTCATATAATCCTAGCACTTCACTATTAAGATCTCATAGCATGCATGTTATCAAAACTTGTAATAGTATTTCATATGGATTATGTAATCTCTCATCTTTCAAAAATAACTTTTTTATAATGGTAGTACTTTACATGCATGTTAAAACTCACCATTGTTAGAACATGATTTTTCTTGTTAGTGGTACATATATCCAAACTCTTCATTAATAAGATCTCATTCATGATCTCATATATATTAACCAAACTGTCAGCTCATACTTTTCTTCATTCTGGTTGTACTTATGATCTCATGTGTGTTATTCAAACTCTGTACTGAGAATCTCACTCATGATATAGTACATATTATTTAAACTCCCCACCTCTAGGTGGGAATTTTGTTCATATGCATGCACATTTTCTTCTAAAATTAAACTCTTGGACAAAAATAAAACACTGTCCCCATGATTGCTCTCATTTGCTCTAGATCCTGAGGTTATCCTTTACATGATTGAATTTGTATATCATTTTGGTCACACAAACTGCAATTTTCTCGTGCTAAACATATGCTAATTAACGAGTTTAATTTCTTGATCAAAATATTGGTTCTTAACTTTTACTTCCGAGTGAAAATCCATTTTTGAATGATTTTGTTATTCTATTCTAGTTGTTAAATTGTTTTTTGAAAGCATATATCACCATTTGTAATTATGTATGTCTGAAAGCATACATTCATTTGTTTGTTTCGTTTTTGTTACTCTATTATAGTTCATACATGAATTTTACTTGTTTTTTGAAAGCATATATGACCATGGTAATTATCGGTGTTTGAAAGCAGCACGGATCAATTTGTCTGTGTTTTGTTTTTGACGTTTTGCTCTTAACAGATAAACAACATGTGAATAATGTGGGCCTCTGGCCATCTCGTGATTAGTATGGTCCAGTCCAGTCCAAACATCTGTCAAATAACATTGTTGCGGTGATTTTTGTCTTCTTGTGCCATTTTTAGGGCACAACACAGTCATCAAGTTGAAGGGTTCATCCTGTAACTTCTAAATCATCATGCACTTTCAAACAAAATTGTGCTTCTTTTGCTAAGACCAAAAAACACGGTGCAGAATTTTAGGAATTCTTTTCAAAAAAAATTAATATTACATATTTGACTTCTAATTATTTAACTGTTGTCAACTATTTTATGACTTTAATAAATGTTGTATCTGTGTAGTTTACACAGGTTTTTACATTGTTGATCTCTCACCTTGAATACCACAAACTCCACCATTGTAATGAATGTCAATTATTCTGTAGCTCTCATATACCCTAAAAAAACTGAACATGATAATTTGAAATTGAAAGTTAACATGCATGGATGCTGATAATGAATTGATCATTCCATGCATAAAACATGAGGTAACAAAGTAACATGCTTTTGAATGCATGAACAATGCAGGTTTGGAAAGACTGGGATATATAAGGTGCTGATGTTTGGAAATCCAAGTGTAATCGTGACAACACCAGAAGCTTGCAAAAAGGTGTTGACAGATGATGACTGCTTCACCCTTGGATGGCCTAGTTCCACAGTAGAGCTCATGGGAAAAAAGTCTTTCATTTCAATACCCGCTGATGAACACAAACGCCTTAGGCGTCTAACATCTGCTTCCATCAATGGCTATGACGCACTCTCTGGTTACATTCCATTTATTGAAAAAAATGTCATAAGTTCATTGGAGAAGTGGACCACCATGGGGAACATTGAGTTTTTGACTGAGATGCGCAAGCTTACATTCAGAGTCATTATTCATATTTTTCTCAGTTCAGAAAGTGAATATGTTATGGAGAATTTGGAAAAAGAATACACTGTACTCAATTTAGGAGTTAGGGCCTTGCGAATTAACCTTCCAGGATTCGCATTCCACAAAGCTCTCAAGGTAACTTATTTTATTCATCACTATCTTAAAGGATTCAATTTATTATTAGTAAACTATCTACCTTCAATTTAAACCCTGGAGTTTCTCTTTAGATGCAATGCAAGTCAATATCTTATTGTTTAATTTTTATTTTTATTTTCAGGCTAGGAAGAATCTTTTGGCCATATTTCAAACTGCTGTGGATAAAAGAAGAAGTCAAAGGAGGGAAAAAATACCCGGCAAAAAGGCAAAAGATATGATGGATGCTCTGATAGATGTTGAAGATGAAAATGGAAGAAAATTGGGTGATGAAGATGTGATTGATATCATGTTGATGTACTTGAATGCTGGTCATGAATCCTCAGGACATATTACCATGTGGGCAACCTATTTCCTCCAAAGGCATCCAGAATGTTTCAGGAAGGCTAAGGTATCATCTAATTTTCAACTGCTAATGACATTAAACATGTGTATTTACTATATCACCTTGAATAGGTGTCTATGTCGTACCCCTTACCCCTTAACTCAACAAATTCAACTTTACTTAGCATTATTTATTTGCTTAAATAGGCAGAACAAGAAGAAATTATAAGGAACAGGCCTCCAACGCAGCAGGGATTGTCACTCGCCGAAGTTCGGAAGATGGAGTATCTTTCCAAGGTATAAAACATATGGTTGATTAAGGTTTACTTTCAACTTATAATCCATGTTTTGTTATTATTTGGTATATCTATTTTAATTGTTTACATTGCAAAGGTGGTTGATGAAACACTGCGGGTGGTCACTTTCTCACTAATGGTCTTTCGAGAGGCAAAAAATGATGTCAATATCAATGGTTAGTCAATAATGATACACCTCATATGAACTTCCCAAACTTTCCAACTTCCAGAATAGTTCATTTAAATCTTTAATTCCATAACGTGAAATGGATGAACTATATATAGCTAGATGTTTATGCAGCATAACTATAAATATATTTTATTCATAGCACTCTATTTTGATGTTACAGGTTACCTGATTCCAAAAGGATGGAAAGTGATGACCTGGTTCAGGTCTGTTCACCTTGATCCCGAGATATATCCTAATCCAAAGGAGTTCAATCCTGAGAGATTTAGTGTAAGTTTCAAAGATCTCAATTGAACAGATTAATACATGGTTGATTGTGTTTGGTATTAATACATGGTTGATTAATAATGCATGTGCATGGTAGGAGGTGCGCAAGGCTGGAGAATTTCTTCCCTTCGGAGCAGGAACTCGACTTTGTCCTGGGAATGATCTTGCCAAACTGGAAATCTCAGTTTTCCTTCATCATTTTCTGCTGAATTACGAGTAAGCATGTTCTCCTTCTTGATATGACACCATAACTGCTCTTGATATAGTATTAAACTGGAATAATTTTCACAGATTTGCATTGAGTATTTTGCTATTATTTGTACTTGTTGGAGAGCTAATTTATTGATTCTGGATGTAGAAATGTTGATGTTATTCATGTCTTACTGCCACAGGCTTGAACAGCTTAATCCACTTGCCCCCCTGAGATTCCTTCCTCACACAAGGCCAGTTGACAACTGCTTGGCGAGGATCAAGAAAGTGAAGTAATTTTAGTGTGCTGGTAGATCCTTGCATGGAACAGTGGAAGCGTGGGACTATGGCTCTTCTTAGAACCTATGTACAAGTTTCCCCTCAAATAAGAGCAGGGATCTAGATCTATCAAGCTCGTTTCTGTTTCAAACTTTCTGTTCTGTCAGTTTTATTCAAGTGCATGAATAAATTAAGGATTCTATAAATTTATGTTCCATTTGGTAGTACCTACTCTTAGAGAGAATTAATATCTGAATGAATGCAACTCGTGATAAGCTTAATTGTTCATAAACAACTATGACACTTTTTATGAAGAACCAACTTCCACTACAAAAATGCGGATCATCATAGACATAGCTCAACCCAAAACAGATACAAGGAAACTAGTTATTATAAACTTTACACAAATTTAAATTGATAATTAATATTTGTATATTCATCTTAAAGTAGGATGTGTTAGAAAGAGTATGGTATTAGATATCTTCAAACAACCATTTTTGAGAAACAGAGATAGTAAAATGTACTTTATGAATAAAGATTAACTGTCAGTCTTCGCAAGTATTGGAAGAGATAATGAGAGGGAGAAATAAGAGGGTCAGACACATGTAAGTAATTTTAATGAAAAGAAATATCAATACATTCTCTTACACACTTTTTGTATTATATCAGTTAAATTTCATTGAAAACTATAAAACTAAAATAAAGATTCAATAGAGTAGGTTTAGTAAATTTTATTCAAATATGGATTTGATAATCTACTTAATAGAGTTGGTTAAAGAAAAAGTTGTTAGCATTTTTTCTTTATGAAAGACAATAAACATGAATCAACAGTGTTATGTGCATGTAAACCAAGGTCAGTTGAATTTATTTATTGGTTAAATTAGAATTACATTTTTCTCAAGCATAGAGATAGTAAACTAATCCCTTTTGAAAGGGACTCATGCCAATCTTAAACATAAATAGATTAAACTTAATTTTTTCCTAACAAAGCAAGAAGAAAAGACTTGTAATTTCCTGATGTCTTCTTGGCCACGGAATTATGAAGTGTGACACCATTTCTCTTGAAGTAAAGGTCACTGATTTCATTTAAATCTTTCTCTGCTCGAGTGATGATAACACGGCTCAATGCATGCTCTTCAGCTACCAAATCATTCAAGGCGTAGCATAACACCTGAGTCAGTGAATACACGTTTAATAGAAGTTATTTAACATAGTGAGCCATAAACTAGAGAATATGACTAACATAATTTGATGACTAGAGTTACCTTTGCCAAGTATCTTCTGGGGTTCTTAATGCAACGAATGGTAGTACGCAGTGCTACCATGTATTCATCACTTGGATCAGATGATAATCCCTACAATTAGCAAAGGAATGCCAATTTAAAGTTACTTTCATATACTTGCAAAGTATAACAATTTAAACATATTCCTCAAACAAGTTGGAAATACGATTACAAGCACTGGTTGATGAATTTGCTAATCATCAACATATTTGGGAGCAAAAATAAATGGAGTAAACACATGACAAACAATTGATGATGAGCCAAAACATGACATTAGCATTGAAGTTACATGATATCTAAACAGACATAGATTCTCCTTGTATTCTGTTGGGGAGTAGAATATATATCTTACATTACCTTGGTAATTGTCGTGCCATACGTGTTTCTGAAGGTACTAAAAGTTGCAATTAGTTGTTTCTTGCTTCTTGTGCTTAAAATTCTTATGATTTCATCGTCATTAAAAGCATCCTTCTCAATTGCCTGATGGAGAATGCTTGCTTCTAAATGGGCCAGACTCTCGTCAAACTCCTCTCCCTCATACCTATGGGTGCTTACAACTGCAACCAACAACTGCATAAAAAATCATGAGCCAAGACCAAAATGCAGAGGAGTAAAGGTTATAGATACATTTGTGTTTATATTTGAGCAAGTTCCTCTGGTTTATGCTATTAAAAATGGGTTAAAATATATTTAGTTCTTATGCATAAAAACTTATTAAATCAGTTTTCTAGGTGAAAGATTTATCAATTTGGTCTATTCACAGTTAGTCCCTTATTGATTTTTAATGTTGCATTCTTAATTTGATCTCAGCAATAATGACACATTTTAATATCACCTATAAAGATCAAATTAAGAAAATATTACTTGTATGTTATCCAAGTAACAACAAAATTCAGGAGATTTTTATCATAAGTTTCTAATACTTCACAAACTGAAATGTGTTTTTCAGAGAACAAAACACGATGGCTTGGTAATGCTTTGTAGTAAAATTGGACTTACTCTGCGAATATCACCAGTTGTTTTGGAGGCCACATCTTCTTCAATGCAATGCTTGTATAAGAATTGGTATGAACGCTTCACAGCCAAAAACTCTTCTGAAGTTCTTGTGCAAGCAATCTCAATAATTATTTTGTAATCCACTGTTTCCTTCTTTAGTGTTTCCTTAATAAGTGCAGCATCTCTTTCAGCTGGATCCATCGTCCAATTGCAAATACCTCTCTGATTTTAATGTAGGTATCATATTTAGCAATTCAAAAGTTTGACGCTATTCAATATGAAACTTATTTCCAATAAATTTAATATAAACTAAATTATGCAATGAAGAAAAAGATAATGACCAAGGAACTTCATTTTAGAAAACTAATGCAATGAATTGTAATATTTTGACCTGAAAACTTCCTGAAAGTTCAGATTTGAGTTGTTGGATAAGATCTTCATGATAAATTTCTTCATAAGCCTCCCTCACAAGTTTCCTTTCAGCAACATTTCTGTGTGCTAGTATGGATATAAGGGCTGCCTCATCTGTCCCCAATCCTATGAATCATACATTATTGGAACAAATTATAACACTGATTTTTCTCATTCTTAGAGAGATATGGCGATGTATCTATATATTGTGCACCATAAAAGATACCTAGACAACAAATAAAGTTGGAAAAAGATAACCTTTGCATGCATTCTTGATATTTTGAGCGTCTTCAATGGGAGAAGAATCATTTGCAGCAATTAGAGTAGTCATTTGATCTTGTCTTGTGTTGAATCTTTACTAGTGCCAAGGTTTATTCAAAAATGTTGATTCCATTTTCTATTTTATAGATGTGAAATGTGAAGTAACTATTTCAGAAATTAAAATAACACACATAACAGTTAAACTATTTATGTTATTCTAAAACAGTTCATGCAAATTAATACAAGTAACTTAAATATGGTGTTGTAAAAGAGGTTTCTAAAAAGTAATAGTGGACTTAGCATCAATTAGATTAATCAGATGTAACATAAAAAAATTATATAACTTCCGATTAAATCATAACGAATTTTAAATTAAACTTTAAAACTGTAAAATAGCAAACACGTTTTCTTTCTTCATTTTATTGTGGATTGAATTTTACTGAAGTATTTACTAAACTTTAATATCCTTCGATAATTCATGTAAGTATTACATTTCTTTCTTACACATTTTTCAATATAGATATGAGAAAGATTACTATAACTTAGACATTTTCAACCAACTAAGCTACGTCCTCTTGCTTAAAAAAATTATAAACTAAAGAGATTAATTAATAGTATAATTAATAACAATATAACGATGTTAGACAATTCAAGGTACATTCTATTATATTGTTAAAATGAGTTTCGAAAGTGAATATTCAAAATATCATTTTTTTTTATTTTATTCCTATCGAGATGCACTATTACTGCATGAAGCAATCAGTTCCTATATTTACCCGTGGGCCACATGTTAAAAAATCATAACAAAGAATGAGAATTTGAACAATTGTGCATTATTTTTCTTTCAAAAGTTAACACGTTATATATATATATATATATATATATATATATATATATATATATATATATATATATATATATAATTTATATAAGAGATTAAGAAAACATCTTTTATTTGTAAAATAAAATTGAAAGTTAAGATCGAGAGTTTTAATTGTAAAATAATAATATCTTACAATTTTATATATTATATGTTATTCACATCTCACGTATAATCGTCACAGTAAAATCAATATAATTTTTAAATAAAATCATAAAAATTTGTAATTATATATTATTTTTAGATTATATTGTGTATTGCACCAAAGAACTGTTTAGGTGCAAGAATTCAATTCAAATAAAATTTCTTTTAATTATAATTAATACAATTATCTTAGTATATATATTTTCTATCTCACATCATCCAAATCAAATTAACGCAATAAATTTATTTTATGTTTTCAACCTTACTAAACAATTATTTGCACAATTTGAGTTTAGATTTTAATTAGAAAAAAAATCAAACACAATTAAAAATTAACAGAATTTTTTATACTATTCACCCTTTTAGATAAATAGGTTTAAATTAAAATAAATCCAACACAACATCTCTTCTTCATAAAAGTGGTAAATATATGTGATTATGATTCTATCCATTATTTGGATTTTAATTACAACCCAAAATTTTAAGGTTAAATTTATAAATTTTTTAAGTTTCTCCATTTATTCAATGAAAGAATTTACACTTTGATTTCTAAAAAACAACACTGCCTGGGGAGCTGAAACGTTATGTTTTGGGAATTGAACCACAGTTATCTGTTCCAAAATAATGACGCTTGCATGCATACCAGTACCGTATAAATATTTGGTTTACTCAATTATAATGAAGAGTTAGAGACAATGTAACCTTTAGTTTAAGTATATTTTTTTTATATAAAATTACAATTTTTATTATAGATAATTTTGTTAAAGGTTTTCTACACATAAACATATACAGCAGCAAAATATGATGCAACATACCTACATACTATTATATATTATCTCAATTTTTTTACAAAAAAGAAGGCAACATAAGACCTTGTAGATAGAACACATAATAATAGGCCACCAGATGTCTGAAAGAAAAAGTGAAGAATTTTATTTTATTTACTTTAGTCATTGCATATATAATACAAACTACGGAATGGAATTCCCATCCACATCAGTATGGCAAACATTTAAAAGTATCTATCTATCTTTCTTTCATATTCCACAAACATCCATGAATCAATGAATTTTATGAAATACTATTTTGTCTTTAGAGAAGTTGTGATTATTATTGATATATTGCTTACATGTTATGACGGTTACCAGGGTATTTCTTGACCATCCCAGGCAAAGAACTTGCCATTGTCATGGCTCTTCACATTGTTAATGATGCTTAGCAGCTTTTGGACTGAGAACTCTTTGCTGAATATCTTATCTGGGGGAATATTTCTCTGAAAAGGCTTGGATAGATCTGTGTCAACTGTACCAGGATGCAGTAAAATGCATGCGATTGGATCCTTCTTTCTTGCGAATTCCAGGGAGACAGTCTTCGATACTGTCATAATTACGGGGGAGAAGATTGTAAAGGTTACCATTTCAAACAGTTTGTACAGTTTCAAAGTCATTTGATTTATACTTCTCGCCAATGCAGAGCAAGTATTTATTAGAATTACATGCAACTATAAAATGAACGGTGCCAGTAGGGCACTGAAAATAAAAAAAAGATAGCTATGGTTTCAAGCAAACAATCTCAAACTGAAGAAATATCTTGTCCTTTGTGTTAGAATAAGTTGTCTTAAGTAGAAAAGTTGTTGTTTGTGTTGCATCCTCATCTCCTAAACTGCCACGTAAATGCTTATTTATCTTACTGTTACTAGACTAGATTTGTTTTTTACAGTTGGTGTTGTAAGTCAGTTTATACATAATCCTTGTGTTTATCATTGGAATGTCGTCATCCCTATTTTAAGGTATCTTAAAAAGGTTCCAGGACAAGGAATACGTTATGAAGATAAAGGAAATATCCAAATCACTGGATATTGTGATTCTAATTGGGCTGATCGTCCTATTGACAAACACTATTACAGGATATTCTGTTTTCTTTCTTAGAAAAGCAAGAAACAAAATGTTGTTGTCCAATTAACTGCAGAAGCTAAGTAGGACAATGACACCCATCACTTGAGAGCTTATATGGATAAAATAGTTCCTCCAAGAATTAAATTTATGTGAGATTCAGCCAATAAAGATATATTATGATAACCAAGCTGCTCCTCCACATTGCTTCCAATCCAGTGTTCCATTAAAGAATTAAACATAGAGAAATTGACTGTCATTTTATTCGAGAAAAGTTGTTGTCCAAACCAATTTGCTCTGAGTTTGTCGCATCAAATGATCAACTTGCAGATATATTCCCAAAATCCTTGAGAGAACCTCAGATTGAATTTATTTGTTCCATGGTACATACAATTTGTATATTCCAGCTTGAGGGGAAGTGTTAGAGGGTAAGTGTTAGAGGAAGTTGTCTTAAGTAGAATTTATTGAAAATTTGTTGTGTTTCGTGTTATACCTAGTTCCTAGATATTTCTTTTCCTATTCTCTTATTTTTCCTCTCATAAATTGTATCTAATGTCCCCACAGTTATTATAAATATGAGAACCTAAGAGAGGAAAAACAACTCTCTAATATTCATTTCTTATTCTTTTGTATTTATCTCAAGTATCTAGATCTAACGTGATAATTGCATTTGCGGCATTGGAGAATGTTGTGGAAATCAAAAGATTTGCAAGATTCAATCAGATGATGAATAGTTGTATAATGCTGGATCTTTGTACGTGACACGGGATAGCCATGTTTTGTAGTTCTAATACACTAGTACAAGACTCGGATTATAAGTTTAGTAGTACCATAATCAGACCCATATGTAAGATTCAATGAGTTAGACTTATAATATTGAAAATTTCATGACAGGGATAATAATAATAACAAAAACAACAATGAAGTCATACATTGATTAAGAGCAGCCTTCGAAGATCGATAAGAGTGCCAGCCACCAAGACGATTGTCCCCAATAGATGCAACCCTTGCACTCAAACTAGCCACAACTGCAGTACTTCTTCCAGTCCCATTGCCGCCTCCCACTTTTAGAAGAGGCCACATGTGCTGGTTTTAAAATTGACAGAATTGGATACAAAAATATTGACTCAAATTATTGAAAACATATTCATACATTAATCAAAGATAAAGGAACACTTACGAACATAGACATAAACAACGATAAATGCCATTGTTCTAATTATTGCATAAAATTATACAAATAAGGTAAAATTTAAAGAAAATATTATAGTGGACAATCAATAAATTTTTGTCAGCAATGGAAGGAATGAATTACAAAACTGAGTGAATAGTTATAGAAATTTTATGAAAGTATGCAGGAGAGCAAGGAAATGTAGGATTAGTTCGGTAGTTTTCCAGTATTTTGGATCAATGTGAAGGAGGGTATTGCAAAAGGCATTTTATGGAAATGATGAGTTGGGAGGATTAGCCACCTTTAGGAGAGCTGAAACAACTAGTGTTCGGAAGAAACTGCGTCTAGTGCATGCATAGTTCATTTTATTTAGATTAAGTCTAACAATGCATTACATGTAAAAGCACTGAGCTGATTACAGAGCTAATCAACAGATACAACTGCTCTCATCATGTAAAATTGTAGAAATGTTTTACAAATTGCTTGTAAGTAGGAATAGCTTGATAGCCACATCAAATAAGCTTTCCAATTCCATTTAAACGTATAGGATACATTGTCCATTATTATTAACTGACAACTAAAAAAAGATGACATATCAAATATCTAAACAAATACATCAATTCAGATTACATCAAGCATGAGTTTCAGTAAATAGTAACAATTTATAAGCAAAGATATTCTTGTGAAGCCACAATAGTAAGTTAATAATTTGTTTATAGTATTTACTAACAACTGCCACCGATAATAATTAGAATGAACATATTAACCATTTATCATGTTCACAATATCCATCTCTTCCCGCAAAGGCCTCTATAACGCCTCATACATATAAAGAATTACTTCTAAAACTATCATAAATAGATAAATAAATAACTTTTGTAAAGAAAATTAGATTGATTTACCTTGATAACTAAGATAGGACCCACTGCGTTAACCTCATACGCAAGCATTAAGGATGATTTCTCCACTTTGTTCAATGTTGTTTCTGTACTTATACAGATAACTAATATAATCAGCTGTCTGGTATTTGTCAGAAGCATAAACTCAAAACAAGACAATAGCTCTTTAATTTAGCTACAGTTTAACATCGCTAGCCTCCATTCACACTTCCTTCTTTATAGGAGCAAATTCTTTTCTTCCCGTTTTACAGAAATCTGCTAATCATTTGTTCTTTTATCTTTTATCTTTTCTTCCCTTTAGTTTGTTTTTCCTTTAGAGGTGTATGCATTTTCGGGTGGGGCTGGGGGACATATGAGTAAAAGCTTATACAGCAATCAGAGATTTTAGGATCTTAAAACTTCCAGTATGGTACTATAGGCAGTGGATATTATAAAGAGGTGTATGCATTTTCGGGTGGGGCTGGGGGACATATGAGTAAAAGCTTATACAGCAATCAGAGATTTTAGGATCTTAAAACTTCCAGTATGGTACTATAGGCAGTGGATATTATAAGGGCATTGCCAAAGAAAGAAACATGTCCTTGTTACCTGGATGAATTATCCCAGGTATTGAAAGAATGCCAGATGCATTAATGAGAAGGTTTAGACGGCCATATATCTCTTTTATTGACAATGCAGATGCCTGAAATATTATGAAATATACAAATCTTAAAGAGACTAACAAGTTTGGAATTATTTAAATCCAACAGTAATATAATCAGGAACGTAAATTTCATAGTAATGTTTTTGGATGTAAATAAGCTTAAAGAAAAATTATACCAACCTACCCCAATCTATCATCCTAACTCATTCCCCTTAAACTACAAATTGTGGCATGCCTCCCTAACATACCATCCTTAACAAGAATAACTGGTGATAAACAGTTGAATTGCCTAACATCGGTCTTGAAAGAAAAGGCCATCAGATTTGCAAATTTTCTCTTGACACTAGCTCCTTTTGACAACAGGATAAGGGTGGACATGTGCAATACCATTTAGGTTTAAACAAAGTTTTATAATATCTATATTGACCTTCATAGAACCTACCATCTAACCCTGCAACTGGGTAACCTGCACAGAGACTGGGAAGAAAGGAAGAACAAAAAAAGCTTGAAGTTTCCTCTTGGTGTCTAAAATCTGAAGGTATGCTTCTGTCGGGGCAAATGAAAAGGAAAACAATTTAGGGAAAGGAAGCATAACCTCAATTGAACTTTCAACAGTCAAATCCAATGGCAAAATTCTAAGTCGATCCGCAAATTTATCTTTCAGATGGATAAGCCCAGTTGATGCACTAGGATTACGGCAAGTGGCAATAACATGCTCTTTATCATCGTTCTCTAAAAGTTGTTTTACCTGCAGATGGATGAAACTGAAAGCAGTGTTAAAACTGTTTCAGAAAAATTAACAAATATCACAACAAGATTCTTGATAACTCCATTGACATGTGGAGCCAGTGAAGGCAAATTAAAGGATAAGCCATCAAATTGCTTTAAGTGTTTCAAATGAAAAATTAAGTTCATGTATTATCTGTTTGTCAAAAAAACAAATTGCGTAGCCTTATTGGTATACAAATATATTGTACAAATTGCACAGCATTGTTGAAGATTATGGAAAGAATAGCTATCATTCTTGAAAAAATCATTAACTTGTGTGATTCAGACACTAAGATGAAATTTTGACAATGTGGACATGCCCGGATTGTATGAAAAAGCAAAGGGTGATGTGGAGTAAGAAAAAAAAGAAAAAAATCTCACAAATTCAAGGCCAATTCCTCTGGAAGCTCCTTGAACCATAGAAACCCCTCCTAGAGAGGAGGAAGAAGAAAAGGCCCTTCGGGTGAGTGATAGAAGTCGCGGCGAATGTGATGCCATCAAAGGGTATTGGGTTGGCGGCAAATGCAATATCATAGTAACATCAAAAGAAAGAGTAAAGCTCTTATCTTGCTTGCAAAGTGTTGAGCGTGGCTGCCTAGGAACCAAGAAAAGAAAAGAACCCAACCAAAGTTGTTATAAGCAAAATTAAAATTAAATGTGTAGTAAATTTTAGGTGACCAGTGATGTTTTTTTTCTTTTAATCATAAAAGCGTTTTAGTTTAAGTTAGCTTGCTTTTTTTTGTTTGTCTTTCAATTTCATGAAATAGATTATGCTCATGCGGCAAGCAAAGATGAATTTATACAGCATTGACAATGGAATTTACAGAAGAAAAATTATGTTATAATTAATTATTAATATATATATATATATATATATATATAAGTGTACGTTATTTTTTATATAATAATGAATATATATATATATATATATATATATAATTTCTCTTTAAATTATATATAGAATAATTTTCATTCTTATGTTGTTTGAACATTTTACTCTCTAGGTAATGTTGCGTTCATACAGTAAGTGTATCTTTCGTTCCAAGAAAATATAAGTGACATAAAAATAACAAATTACGATCATATTGCTCAAATTATATGCTTTGATAAAATCTCTTCTTCGAGCTTTTTTTTTCAAATTAAAAAATATATTCAAAAAATAAACCCAATTGCACTAACTCCATCCATGGTACAAACCTGTAAATATAGTAAGTATAATGGTGATTTAAAAAGTTTAATAAAAAGATTATTACTATGATTGTAGTTAACCAAAAGCTGTCACACTTTAATTAGTAAAATCTTACACCTGATTAACGGTCGATGTCACGCAGTAAACAGGGGTATTCAAAACAAATAAAGTGGATCTGATTTGAAATTAACATCAAAACAACTTTATGTGAATGCCATTACTCAGAAAACACCGATCATAGTTTTCTTTATCATGATATATGATAGTGATTGATGTTATTAATCTCTTCTTCATTTACAAACCATCCTTTATAATATAAAAATAATAAATAAATAAACTATTACTTCAATAACTATCATGAATCATGATACACTAGTATCTGTTTTTGGAATATCAATTTCATACACATTCGATTTTGGGATGGATAGAAAGGAGAAATAAGAAAGAAGAATGAGCTATTACACAACAACCACTATGATACATCAATAAACTACTTATATTACTCACTATTAACACTGACAACGCGTGATATGAGCAAGAAATAAGAACATTACATAGAGAAAAATAATATTCGAGAATAACCATGAGATCAGACTGTTTTAATTCGGTTTCCAACCAAGGAATAAGGTTCTGTATGATGATAATGAGGATAAAAGGAATAGGAATTTTCAGGACCATCCATGTGTATGACTGTTAATGTGTGTGTGACACCTCACTGAATAAACCATGTTTGGTCTCATGACAATGAAACTACTATTTCTCTTATCTGAGCAGCTAGCTTAATTGGGCCAGCCAAGGGAGCCGATTTGGAAAGCACAAGGAATACAAGTACCTAACTCATGCCAAACCCTACTTTCTCTCTAAATGTAAACTTCACCGCGACCACTTTCATCAAATTTCACACTTCTTAAAAAAAATTAAAAGTATGCGATTCATAATTTATGTGCATGTGGTACGTAATTCAGAACATGAAGTGCATGTGCTGCAGCAGCCTCTGCTACCATATGCTCCACCATTGGCTCGGACTATGTCAGTTAAATACCTTGGTAATTGTCCACGATTATTGGCCCAACGATGCTGCTGCACACGCTTTTTCTTCTTCCTATTAGTGGAACAAGATCTTGGTGTTAAAGTCTAAGGAGGAGGAAGGGTGTTTGTGTGACATGTTTTGGAGCATAGATGATGGATATATGTTGGGGATTGATAGAATCAGTGAGAGCCATGCAATTGTTGGAATTCTGTTTGGTATGCAATTGTTGGAATTCTGTTTGGTATGTGAGTAGGTAGATGGGAGGATTAAGAAGGGGGTCTGAAAAGAAAGGCTTTCTCCTAGGAAGATGGGCTTTCGGCTGCTGTCAAGAAGCAACGAAAAGAAAATTAAGGAATTTTATGTTTGCCTCAAGTCTGCTTTTATAAATTTTCACACAACCTGTTCCAAAGAGCAACTTGTCATATCATGTCCCCTTTCATCTAGATTATTTGAATCTAAATCTAATTCTGCATTATAATTAGAAAATCGATTCTTCACCCTCCTGTTCCTTAAAATCACTTCTGATTTCTTCATCAACTTGCTGTACTTCTTCCTTACCCTCAATAGAGGATGCTTCTCAATAGACAAGTTATTGCTGTAAGCTTCCTTTAGAATGACAGTACAGGTTTTGTTCCTGAAAGATAGATAAAACATATGGGGATGTCGCTCAAACGCTTTATGCACTTTCTGTGGCAATCCAAAATAGTTCTTGAGGCAAAACAACTTCTTCCTCTCGGCTGAATGCTCAACAAAAAGGGAAAGTAGTTCATGAAGAACTCCTACAAGTCTTTTCTCTGCTATGTCACTATTTGGATCAAAGTTTGAAAAATCATCATAAGGTGAAATATAAGGAAGCTTCTGAAATTCTTGTAGCCAGTTCCCAATTTTCGTCCTCAACCTTAAACCCTTTGATGGGTAAAGTGGAAATTCAATGGTTTCCATTGGACCCCCGGTGTACAAACCTCTTTCCATGGCATTTTTCTCCATTACAGAATAAATTTTTTCTCCACTGTCAACAGTCAACCCTTTCAATCCATCTTCCATCTCTACAAACTTGAAAGATTCATCAAGATTTTGCTCAGGGTGCTGCAGGAAATCATTAGGCAACCCCAAATACCACTGCATCCCTTGAATTATCTTCAAAGGTAGAACATTCTCTCTGGTCATCAATATCATCTTCCTCAACCTGGACTTCAACTCCCCTCTGCATTCTTCATATACTCTATTCTCATCCCTGTCAATCTCGGCAGCTTCCGGTGTCAACCTGAACCAAGGAAGATTGTATTTGGGACCGGTAAACTCCTCAAAGATGGAGGGATATTGCCTCAGAAATCTTGCAACCTTCATGGGCACATCTAACTCTAACCCCCTCTTTGACACCGCAGAGATAGGAATGCACCCATTGGGATCCCGGACAATGCAGTTTTTGAGGGCAATGATAGGCTTGAGCTGAATGGACTCAAGGATGTGCTCAATTGAGTCAAAGTAAGAATCCTTTTTCCATTTCATATACACATTCACATAACTGTACCTCTGGAAGTTCAAGAAGGGATGACTCTGGACCTTGTATTTATAGGAGAGTTCAACTGCTTTGACTGCAGATTTCTTAAAGTTGAAAAACATTGAGATTGAAAACTTCAAGGCAACAGTTTCTAATGAAACGAACGACGAAGCTAATAAAAATACTTGGTTTGTGATTGAAAACTTGAGAGAGCGCAGTATTATTCACTATGAAGAGATAGAGAAAGAGAGGGTTAGACCTGAAGAAGATTAAGGAAAAGGGAATGATTAGGTAAAAAATAGAACAAAGCTCTAAAACAATAATCGAACGATGATTGTAAAAGACTTTAGTGAACAAACATGACGCACATTCCGAAACAGAGCCAAAGCCTGGAAACAATTGCAAGTTAACAGAGGACATAACAATGGGAGCAGATAAGAGAGAAAGAAAAATCCAGAACAAATAGAAAGCAATTGCTCACAAAGTTTAATTTGCTGCAATCCAAAACAGTGACCAAAAGAAAGAACGTCGATTCAAAATTGAAGCATCACCGATAATGAAGAATAAGGATGAGTCATTAAGCATGCAAAATTAAGAACAAGGAGAATTGCCGGAGTAGAAGTAAATTTCCCAAACATTGAGAAAAGTTAAACCTAATTGGAAGAAAATTGGCAAGCATAGCTTCGGCTGCAAGGTGGTGCTAGATGGGCTAGGGCCGGAAGCCCACCTATCAAGAGTCCATGGGCCATATGGCTTAGGGGCAGGCCAATTGCTTCCTGCACCCCACATTTGCTTCCTGTACCCATCACCTTTTTAAAACGTCACCGTTACCCTTTGAAAAAAAGGGAGTGGTACCGTGGGTGAGTGATAGGAATGATAAGGCAAATTATGTCTACAGTGAATTGTAGGGGAAATGAAAGAAAAAAAAACCAAAATTATATTAAAAATAAATTTAAAAAATTTAATAATGTATCGTGGTACTTAATTTCAAAAACACTGTAGTATCCGTAATAGGCTTCACAGATTCACAGAATCCACCTACAAGGGTTTACATGGCAGTGAAGGACAAAGCTCGACTTTTGATGTAAATGTGGTTGATTACAATATATATATATATAAGGAGGATTGAAAAGATGTCACGAAATGGCTTCACAATGTGACCAACTATATGGTGGGTCACACCAGTGTTTCAATGGGAGCATTAATCAAGCCAAGGAGACTTCTAGCATAAGGACTAAACTAGGATTAGTGATCAGATAATGCTATATTTTTCAACAAAATTCTTGGTGGAGAAGAGTTTCTTATTCATCCAGTGCCACTTATTCTTTTTTAACATTACTAACTTGCTCATAATAGTTTAATTAATATGTCAAAGTGACAGTTTTATATCTGGTTTATGCTTTATGTTCTCTACAAAATGGTTTTTTCTTGTTCTTTGTCTTTTCTGATTTCTGCATACATCTTCATATATATTTTCTGATCACTGCCTCCACTTTATCTTTCTCGTATTCATATTACCTACCCCTGTCAATATTTTGGATTAAATCGTGCAGAGAATCATGTACTTGCAAACCTACCAAGTTGTCTAAACATTTACATATAGTGCAGCGAAATATGATGTTACATAAATATATACAATTATACATGTTTCCATGTTGCTTTGATTTTCCATAAATAAGCATCAATGAATTTTGTGAAAAAATGTTTCGTCTTTACAGCAGCAGTGACACTTATTATTGATATATTTCTTACATTTATGACAGGGTTACCAGGGTATTTCTTCACCATCCCAGGCAAAGAACTTGCCATTTGTCATGGCTCTCACATTCTTCACCATCCCAGGCAAAGAACTTGCCATTTGTCATGGCTCTCACATTTTTTATGATGCTAAGCAGCTTCTGCACTGAGAACTCTTTGCTGAAGTTCTTATTTGGGATAATATTTCTTCGAAATGGCTCAGAGAGATCTGTGTCAGCTGTACCAGGATGCAGTAAAATGAATGCAGCTGTACCAGCGAAAAAATCATGAAAAAATACTAAATAGATGTCACAACAACGAAACTCGAATGAATTTGTGAATTCTTTGATGTTGCAAAACCTTTTGACTTAAACCACATTTACATTTCTAACACTTTTAACTGTGTTTAACAGATTCAATAGCTGAATTTCTCTTACCCCTGAAATCAGGTAAATATTAACAATTTATAGGCAAAGATATTTCAGTAGAGCTATTGTATATAAGCTAAGCATTTGTTTACAGAACTTACTAACTGCCACCAATAATCACTAGAATGAACATATTAGCTATTTATCATGTTCATGTCCATACATATAAAGATATTTATTTCTAAAACTTCCATAAATAGGTAAATAAATAAACTTTGTAACGAAAATTAGATTGATATTACCTTGATAACTAGATAATAGCTTTAGCTCGCAGTACGCTTCCTTCTTTATAGGAGCAAGTTCTTTTCTTCCTGTTTTACATAAATCTGTTAATAATTCATGTTCTTTTATCTTACGATCTTTTACCCTTTACAGAGAAAAGGAAAGAAAGAGAATGAAATATAGAAAAGAAGGGAAAGTAATGTTATTTGAATGATTGGAAATCGAGTGAAGACAGGTGCAAATAATTTGGAAAATTTTAAATCAAATTTTTTTATTGAAAAAATAATTAAAAATATAAAATAAAAGTATTGCATTATTACCTTTTCATCTTTATAAATTTAAATTAAATTATTTTAATCAAATTGCTTATAATTTTTTTGCTCAACTCAACGAATTCCTCTACCTTTTAACCCTTTATTTAAATATTCAAGTTTTTATAAAACTAAGTTTCATAAAAAGAATAGTGTAAAAAGATATTTTTCTCTTTTTCAATTTTTTTCATTTGATTAATTGGTCTCTCTGTTACATTCATAACACCATGTTCTTGAGATGAAGCACTACCTTACAGCAACTTTTATCTTTTATTCTTTTAAGCAAATATAGGTGTGGTGCTTTTGATTGTGGACCTAACGTAGCTTGATAAGTCTTTTTCTGCCACTTCTTTTCTTATTTGGTTGTTATTGTTTGTTGAAGATACGTTACTTATAATAAGATATTAAAAATATTAGTTCGATTAAACAATTTCTAATCCAAAATATGTTTATTTGTGTGATCTAATATTTATAACCAACTTCAATATGTGATTTTATCAAAATTTAAAATCAATAAGCTAGTTAAACAATTATTTACTATTGGTTAGTTTTTTTACTAGTTTTTTCAAGCTTAGCCAACATTTATCTATTGCTCCTAGAGAAAATACAAGGTTATTTTAATCCAGGCCATGTGGAAGAATATAATTGTGAAGTTCTCCATTTTTTTATATGATGTTAAGCATTTGTATTTGCTATCTACACACCTATAATGTTTTCATCCTTTTTATTTTTGTCTCTCACTGTATCTTCAATTTAAATGAAGCAGTTAATTTAAGAGTCAGAACCATACTTGATAGTTTTGAAGCAAGATGTGTGAATTAGGTTCACCTCTAAAATTATGAATTTATTATGGCTATGTTAAGAATTTTTCTTGATTTACAAGGAAAATTCAGGCTTGTATTGGTCATGATAAGCTAAAATTGAGTTCTATTAGATTAATTTCCCTATTAATACCTATATGATAAAGTTGTTGGTTGTTAAAAAATTTGACTTCAAAAGATATATGTATAATTGCTAAAAAGTTGACTTCATTAGTTTGATATTATTAATTAATTTGAAGAATTGAAAATTTCTGTTTAGAGAAATGTCTTATTTAATAACATGCTTAACAACAATTCATAAATTGTAATAACATCAAAGTGGAGTTTATGCAGTTTTATATTTTTTATTAACACTCTTTTTTTATCATTTTGGTTCTTAGTAATGTGAATATCACATGGACACATTCTCAGGATATTACGTAGCTCTTGATGTGCCAAACCAGGTCTTACCCTGATATAGCTAACGAACATAACATTTTGAATGTAAATAATAAAATACAATTTTAAATTTTTTTAAAATTCAAATACCGATTTAAATCTGTGGATTGAAATAATATTTTGCTGATTTTAAATATATCCTTACATTAATATAGTAAGTGTATATCCTTGGCACATATAAACATGTAAAATATAACCTTATATGGACTAAACACTTTGTCGCCTAACTTTTATTTTAAATTTAGATATGGTAATTATATATTCCATTTTCATGTTATATATACAATATCAATTAATTTAATGGTTTTTAAAATTCGATTCGCTACGTTTACAAAATTTACTATCACTATTGTTTCTTCTAATTATGGCTTTAATTTTTTCAATTCACGAAATTTAAACTTCAAATTTTATTTAAAAAATGTAAACCCAACTGTATTGCACAAACTCCATCCACGATACAAACCTGTTACTATAGTTAGCATACATGGCGATTTCAAAAGTATAATAAAAAAGCATGATTACTATGATTGTTGTAAATTAAAAGGTTATTACACTTTAATTAGCAAAATCTTACACGTGATTAACGGTCGATGTCAAATCGACGCAGCAAGCATGGGTACTAAAAAAAACCAATAAAGTGGATTTGATTTGACATTAACATCAAAACAACTGTTAATCATCGCATGAATGCATACACAACACAGTGATTCATCTTACTTAATCAATCACTTCTTCATTTACAACCCATCCTTTCTAGTAAAGAAAAACTAATTACTTCTATAAAAGTTGATATTAGTTACTAATTATAACTCTAATTTAAATGCTTAAAAAGTTTGCCAAAATTAATTTACACAATTAACAGTAAGGAAAATGTGAGGTTGAGAAAGATTAATGAAAGGCAATGATGCATATGACTAAATGAAGTGAGGCATCAAAAGACTAAAGGGAATTATTAGCAAACATGTTTTAAGAAAAAAGGGCATAGAATGATTAAGGTTTTTAAGTGTGTTATGAATTGATGAGTTTGGTTTCCTTCTTGAAAATCATGAACTACAGTTTCTCCCACAAGCTAAGTTGCATCCTTATTCCTTCAAATCCATAATGAAAGACTCTTACCCGTCAATCAACTAGCAGAGGAAAAGCATTGCAATAGACTGTTGTTTTCTCTCCTAATTGAAGTGACTTCATTTGTAGGGGGGGTGAGAATGGATTTCACTAAAGTTTTTGGATTTGACAAGACTAAAGCCAATAACTTAGCTTCAGAGAAATAAAAAGTTGTTTCCATTATGAATTGATGTGTGGCTTCAAGGTGTTCAGGCCAAAATCTCACATTTTAGATTCAACAGAAAAAAAAAAAAAAAAAAAAAAAAAAAAAAAAAAAAAAAACCTCCACTATAGGTCGACACATATCTTTTGCTAATTATAACATGCATTTCAGTATTTGACATTAACATGCACATGACCTGTTTCTTCAAGTATATCTGTACGTGTACATGTTGGATCAATAGTCCTTTTCTAAAATATCAAATCATGCCAAAGATTCAATTTCAATATATAGCTCACGTTATTCAGTTGGTATGATCCATTGGATGAAGGGTAGATAACTTAACTTTCATAAAAATCTACTTAAACCTTGTTAAGTTCACATAGATTTTCCAATGAGTAAGCATGTTAAGGACGCTAAATTACAAGTCAAGGTTACAGAAGAGGAAAAACTATAAAAACTGAATCACAATCTCTATCTGGGACCATGATGTAAAATTTAAAGCTAGATCCTTAAAGTAAAATCTTTTATCATCAAAGCCCTCATTAATGTTTATTATTTCTTCTTTTTATTTGACTTTACTAAAGATATTTTTCAACTGATAGTTGAAAACTAGTTTGTTTTCTGTATTAAGATCACTAAAATAGTCTGAACTATTTTGTTTCCACAACATGCTGAATGAAACTTACTATATTTATACTTCTCTCTTTCTCTCTAGGTCATAATTAAGACATTGGTGTCCATGAGTATTTTCCACTCAGAATATCATTTTCATCCCCTCTTCACATATTTTGGACCAACATCATATCATGTTTCCATATCTGCAAAGATTACGAGACTTTAACCCCTGATCACTATATATGTTATCATAAAATCTTGGAAGATATGAATCATGATTTAACCCTCATAAGAATAAAATCTTCCTACTTTACCACTTTTGTTTTAATCACATCAAGGTGCAACTTTTTCCATTTATATGAGATACTATTTTCCTATTTTCTCGCGGCATATCACTATATAGAGACACATGATATCCTTGTACAATTGATTGTGAAACACCTTGTCTAATTTTGGTATTTTGCACGTTTTTGTAGGTATTAATCACCATTCACAACCACTGAGAGACAAGGAAAAGATGGGAATAAGAGCACAGAATAATTTCAGATCTAACTCACCAAAATTCCATCTAAGAACACATAAGATCATAAATGGATTACTTCTTGAGCTACCACTTTGCTTTATAAACAGAGTTTGAGCCACTTGTATATGCATTTCTACGTACTATTTCCTAAAGCAAATATTATTAAGTATCAAAGTGCCCTTGTACAGGACCTTGCTCTCACTCCACCACAACATATTCGAAGAATCCGCTACCACAAATTACTTTTAATCATTGCATAGGAAAATATGAAAAAGCACCGAGAATATTATCCACAAAATCATTCTTAACTCACACTGTTAACCTTGTTCAGCACAAAATATATACTAAATTTCAACAATTACCTTACTTTCATTATCTCTACAATTAGACAGAAATTAGTTTTTTACTGTTGGTTAGTAAATATTATTGATGATCTATTCTCTCTCACTTGGTTAGTAAATTTCTATTTAATCACATCAAGTAAACATATATATATATATATATATATATATATATTCAGTAAAAGGAAGTTTATGTTACAGTTTCCAAGAGTAAATGAAACATTTTCAATCAATCTTAATATAAGAAAAAGGACCCCTGACAGCATAAAATCAATTCCTTATGATATGGAACAGGGAATATATCCGTTAAAATGGATTAGAAAATCTTGTAATTTTAGAAGTATGTGCAAAATTTACTTCTATCATCAGAACAATGTACTGTGATATCTGCTATCAATATTTGCGTATTCATGTTGTTCGAGATTCCGATTGCTCAAGTAGTATATCTGTTTTTCTTTTCTCACTTCCAGGTTTTAGAAACCTATAATATTTAACTAATATCGTACGGGAAAAAAATATCAGTTATTTCTTTATTATACCATACCGTGACAAAAAGATGGTGTAAATTTTCTTTGACTTTTCTGTTTCATCTTCTTCTTCTTTTGAGTTTGATTTTTCTGTAATTATTTTCTGTAAAATTAATTCATCTATTACGCTGTACGCCATTACACAAAACCTCCGCAGTAGAAACTTGCATTGTAATTATTATTTAGCTAAAAAGGAAAACATCGAAAAAGGTCAAAGAGCAGGTACAGTTTATACACATATATACACTGTAGGGTTTTCATGAGTTTTGGATTTCGGTGTGGAGTGTATGATCAGGCAAAATAAACTCTTCAACTTAAAATATATTCCCAAAATATGCATATAGAAGCATAAAATAGAACAGGTAGGTTTTTACATAGTTGTTGCAAAAACTATTATTTTTATATAGTACGTAATCTCCAAATCATATTTCATACATGTATATACATATATATATATATATATATATATATATATATATATATATATATATATATATATATATATATATATATATTGCATTTTCGAAACTTATTATTATATTTAAACGAATGGAGGAGTGTACATATAATTATAAATATACATGCACAAATAGGGGAGCATGCACATGCGAAATGATTAAATGCCAACCTCGTTTTGCTGGATTTTATTAGGAAAACAGAAAACTACCGATGCTAACAGATAAGACCCAGTATATAAAATGAGAATTTTTTAATGATAGAACAATAGAATCAAAATGTAATTAATAACTAGTGTAAGAAACATATAAAGTAATCTCATCTCATTCAAAACAATGAACATGAGTTGGTGGATAATAAAAAACAGAAAGCCGAGGAACCAAAGCATGCATTTCCCTCTCACGTCACACATCCTAGAAATGACTGATATGAAAAGTCAAGCTCTATATTATAGTATTATATAATATAATATAACTTAACTTTAACCCTATATATATATATTCTTTTGTCTTCTTTCATAAATTTCACCTCAGCAAGCAAATCTGTGATCTCTCTCCTTTCTTTTTTTTCACTTTGTATGGAAAACCCCACATGACAAAGGGTGTGGTGTGGCTTTTAAATAATTTTTCCCACTTGAAAAGATGAAAGGGCTAGTCCCATCCCATTATCATCATCAATCTACTCACTGAGCTTTCGAGTCATGTCTATAGTGAATGTACTTGTTTTAACTGTTGCAACCTTCTGTTCCTCAGCTTTCTGTCCCATCCACCAATATTCCAAAAGGAATGTGGGACTCGTTGAGTTTGCTTCCAATCAACCAGCACTCTCTTTTTTTTCACTCTACTAATTTATCTCCCTGACTGTTCTGGTAAATAACAAGAAAAAGAAAAGGTAGTAAGCAGAAAAAGTGGAAATCTCTCACACCCTCCCCCACATCACAGACTCCAAACCAAATAAGAAAGAGCATAACATGACCTTGAATGATATTTGCACCACCAAATAAAACTTAAAAGGACGATATTAAGGTGTTTTTTGAGGGAGGTGCTGCATGCCTTTTTCTAGGTCTTGTTATAACCTTCTCTTTGTATTAGGTTCTTCAAATGAACTGGTGTTTGTGTTGGTGTTGTTGTCTCCTGACCAGTCAAACAGATGAAATGGATCTAAAGCCTTGGATTCCTCCCTTTGATCATCAGCTGCACCGAAACCTTGGGTAAACAAAAGATCCAGTGGGTCAGCTTCTATTTCTCCCAATTCAGCAAAGAAGTCCTCAGATTGATTATTACTCTGATCCATCAAACTAGGCTTGTAAGGGAGTCCATCACTGAACTCTCCCTCATCCATCTCAAACTGCTTCTCTATGTCTTCCATATTCTCTTCCTTCACAGATGCACTGTTTGCTGAGGAGTTCCCAGCAACAACTGGGGACACATTGCCCTCACTGTTGTTGCTCTCCTGCTGCTGCTCATCCTTTGCTTTTGGTGCTGTGCTCTTTTGGGTGTTTGAGCCTTCTGAGCCCTTTGAATTTCCAGCATTGTTCTTGGATGGTTGTGACCTTGTTGAACCAGCCAGAGCATTCCTTTGAGTTGGCCATGGATGGTTGTGCTCTGAAGTGTATGTAATAACCAACATGTTTGGGTCTGTTCTGCTCCGCTCAACTTGCTTCCTCGCAGAGCAACCCTTTGAGCTGCTGCATCTGTAGTAACCCCTGATATAACCACAAGAGAATGATATATAATAAGAAATGCCACAACAACACCTCAAATGAAAATGAGAACGAAAACCAAGACCTATAATAACATCATGTTGATGCAAAAGCCAATTCATTAACAATCTCTTATTGGTTTGTCCAAATTCATTCAACTGACCTAAAAGGCAGTCGAATGAAAATCCTAATTACATTTCAAAGAGTAACGTCACTGCTCTCTAATGAATTTGGTTCAGCTTAATAATTTAAAAGAACCATTTGCTTTTTGTGCCAGTTTTTTAAGAGAACTTAAAGAAAACGACGAATCTTTAACCAGACGTGTGCTTATAGTGATTTTCTCTAATAAAAAATTGGGTAAAGAAAACTTTCTGAACGGGAAAACCTTTAGCCTAGTTGTTTTTTAAACCTCGAAGTGTGACAGGTCCATATTCAATGGTCAAGATTCAAGAAAATAAATATGGAAGAAATTAACACGATACATGTATAGTAAGCTACAAAAAATTGAGTTAGTAGGGGAGAGAAGTTGTGATATATATTTTGTGCAGTGTGGCCAATACATAGCCACAGTGTTATTATTCCTAAAATATCAAATCTTACAGAGAATAATATATCAATCGTATACCTAAGGCTAAACTATCAGGCTAACCTGGGATAAGGTGAACCTTTAATGGGTTTCTGACCATATTTTCTCCAAGCCCACAAATCTGACGGAACAACCTCTCCAGTTTGTCTGCTGTTTGCAGCTGCTGGTGCAGGAATACACACCACCTTTTTGGCCTGGTTCTTCCTGCAGCAATTACACAAACAACCACTATAATACACCAATAAACTACCTATATTATTCACTAACCAAACAACCATGATATGAGCAAGAAATAAGAATATTACAAAGAGAAAAAGAATATTCGAGAATAAGCATGAGATCAGGCCGTTTTAATTTGGTTTCCAGCGAAGGAATACGGTTCTGTGTGATGATAATGAGGATAAAAGGAATAGGAATTTTCAGGTGGTTTAAGATAAGTTGGGTGAAAGCTAAGTGTGTGACTGTTATTGTGTGTGTGAGACGCCGAGCTAACTCTACTTTTCAGGTGGATTAAAGCCTACGAAAAGCGTCAATGAATAAACCATGTTTAGTTAGTCTCATGACAATGAAACTACTATTTCTCATTCTGAGCAGCTACCTAGCTTAACTGGGCCAGTCAACGGAACCGATTTGGAAAGCACAAGAAAAGGAACACAAGTACCTAACTCATGCCAAACCCTACTTTCTCTCTACAGTGTAAACTTCACCATAGCCACCACTTTCATAAAATTTCACCCCACCGCACCTTAAAAAAAATTAAAAGTATGTGATTCATAATTTATGATGCCCACATGAAATTAATGCACACAAAGCATAAACTAAATTTAGTTCTGTGCAGATATTAATTAAGTAATGAATATCTTATTATTCTGACCTTCGTTTAAGACCCGGATTCCGTGGAGATGAGATCTGCACTCCTGTGGTGTCCACAAGGCAATCCTTGGAGGAGTTTGCATTAACCATGTTGGGTGAAACAACAGCAGGAGGTTTAATTGCCCTTGGAGAAGGTGCCACGGGTGTGGTGGAATCATAGGGTGAGACCGGTAACTTTGCATTGGGAGAGATCTGAATCATGTTGGAGAATATGTTTTTACAAGGTCTTCTCATGTCATGCTCCTCAAGAATCTTGTGTGCAGCAAACACAGTGGTACTACTAGTATTAGCATTAGTATTAACAGCACCAAAACTTGCAGCTGCTTCTTCCAAGCCCCCAGTGAAGTAGGCAGAAGCGGAAGGCATGTCAAGCTCCTGAAGGAAGGGATCTCTCATGGTGGAGAAGGGGTCACCAAAGTTGGTGAGTCCTCTGGGGTCTTGGAGCACAGAAGAGAAGGTGATGGGGTCAGAAGAAGAGGAAGAAGAAAAGTGTTGGTGCCAGTGATCATTACGAGAGAGGGTGTGAGTAATAGTATGGTGATGAGATGTGGTAGGTAATTCAGAAGATGAAGTGCCTGTGCTGCAGCTGCTGCTACTGCTACCACCATATGCTCCACCACTGGCTCGGACTATGTCAGTTAAATCTCCTTGGTAATTGTCCATGATTATTGGCCGAAAGATGCAGCTGCACATGCTTTTTTCTTCTCTTGCTATTAGTGGAACAAGAGCTTGTTGTTCAAAGGTTGTTTGTGTGACATGTTTTGGAGCATAAATGATGGAGATATGTTGGTGCTTGAGAGAATAAGAGAGAGACAGAGGGAGATGCAATTGTGGGAATTTTGTTTGGTGTGAGAAGAGGTAGGTTGGGAGGATTAAGAAGGGGTTGTGAGAAGAAAAGCTTTCTCCTGGGAAGATGGGTTTTTGGCTGTTAAGAAGCAAGAAAAAGCAAATTAAGGAACAGGTTTTTGGAGGTTGAAACTGATTGTTCCTCTCAATAACAAACAAAAGAGAATGGGTTTATAGAGAGAGAGAGACAGAGACGCTGACTTTTCACACAAAACACCTCCATTCCATACGCAACTTCATGAGAGAGAACCAATTTTAAATCACAAAAACTGCTTCCACTAATAAAATACCACCACTGCAGAGCTGGGAGATTTATCAAACACCATCTAAGCGTCAATTTTTTGCCACTGTTTTCTTAATAACTTATTATTATTCTCCCTTCTCTCTACCTAAAAATAATATTAATTTTCAATACCACATCTTTTTATTTAATTTTCATATTCAAATTCCACTCTAACGTATATATAAAAAAAACATGTTTTATTCTTTATAATTCCCATAAATGATAGTTGTATTTTTTACCTAAAATTATCATAGAATTAATAAAAATAAAATAAAATTGGAGAATGGTGTTCTAAAGAAAAGAAAACAATTGAGAAGAAACAAAAGATGCGGCAAGTAGCCGCATTTCGCGGAGAAACGTTTCGAGGCATTCAATAATCTGAGTCTCCCGTTTCTTTCTGTAAGGAAAGAATGTTTTAGCGTGGCACCTATCTATGTGTCTCACACACCATTACCCACTTCTTAATCCTTCCAATTTTTTTTTCTCTTCAAAACAAAACTCATCTTCAATAAAACCACTATGTCACAACATTTTCTTTTTTTAGGGAATTATTTGCCTTGGAATTTTGCAACTTTCAATCTCCAAAACACAACCATCAATGTTTGAGTGATGCTTTATTAGAAGGTTTTATGAACCATGTCATCGTGTTTAATTTGGCATACCAAATTTAGTTAAACATGTGATCACATAAGGTCCTATCATGTACCATTCGACATGAATAATATAGATAATTCTATCCTTGGAATTGGACTACATTAATTAAAATTATGCATGTGGTACATGTAAAAGTAATAAAGATATTAAACTAGAATAATATATATTTGATTTGGACGAAAATAAGTGTCACACTTTGGTTTATGAAAGTAATGTGGCCCTATATCAGAAAGGATTAGATGTTTGATAATACGTGTCTTACGTTAGGTATAAAGTCTATGAACTCTGAAAGGACGTATGAAAAGTGTCATTTTTTCATGAAAATTTTATCATAATATTAATTGCATTCACAATTATAGCTCAAAAAATCTACTTGTCCAATCATATTCCATTAAAGATTATTTCAATTAAAGCTTTAGTTGCATTCTCTAATCACTTTTATCTATTACTTTTGTAGCATGGTAAATAATTTGCCACTAGCTGTGCCTGTTTAGAAATACATATTATTTTATATCGATAATACAATCGAACTTAATTATAATGTATGAGTAGAATTTTTTTGACTAAGTTATCTAATTATACATTATTGTATATATGCTAGATTACTAACTCTATTCTGTGAATAACAAAGACAAATACAATAAAATATTTAAAACTTAACCCTTTTTTGGTTTTGTTGAATGAAATATATTTTACATAGGTTAAAAATTAGATGATGGGTAAAATATAAATGTCACTTTCAAAAACATGCATAGCATAGCTGCATTATTCAAATGCAGATTCATGGAAGACATCATCATCATGATTGTTAATACATAATCCAAGAGAGATGAAACTTATATACATACGCAAGGTGAGGGATGCCAATGTTCAATTACTATCAAAGCCATGTTGGTAAAGTCCTTTTTCTGGCTTTTCAACAATTTTGCAATTGCAGTCACTATCCTTTTCTTTCTCCATCTCCTCTGTCTCTCGCTATCCATTTTATATGTAAAGATTATAAGTAATGTTAATTTTTTAAGAATGGGAATTTGAAAACTTTTAACCAAACTTAATCATTGAATAATGTAATTTTAACAGTGGCAATTGCTTCTGTATGTATGTCACGAAGGGCCTCAAAAATGTTTTGATATTATACAGTTTTATTATATTTTATATGTATATAGAGAGAGTATTATAATTTGTGAAAAAATATATGAAAATATTTTATTTTCTATTTTGTCTCCGTTTTAATTTTCATTCTAAAATCATAACTGTTATATCAAATAATTTTTCAGTTTTTTAAAAAAACTGGAAACTGTTTAAAAAATAAATAAACAAAGGAGTCCTTAATTTTTAAAATTACTAATAGCAATTCTAATTATAAAATGTTAATAATATATTTAGATCTAATATTCAGATATTTGAAAACATAATAGATTTTTAAAATTTTACATGGAATAATAAGAATGATACATTAACGGTTTCACACCACGTAATAATATTGTTTGAGTTTTTTTTTTTCCTAAAAGAAAGTAAAATAATTGACATGAGATAAAAATTAAGGTAAAATGTATTTTTTATACAATAGGTACTATCATTTTTTTAATATAATAATAAAAATTTAATTGGTCTTAATAATACAAGTATAATTTTATTTGAATTTTAATTATTTCCAGTAGTTATCTTTATTCAATAAAATAATCTCAAAGGATAAATTGATTAGTAAATTATTATGACTATATTAACTTGTGTCTAATGTGTGAGAAAGAGGATGAGTCAGTAAATCACTTGTTTTTCATATCTAATGAATTTGTTTAAGAAACAAAACATAGCTAAGAAAATCATATAGATAATTGTTATCTAATTTGTTTAGAATCAGAATTATATATTATTTTAAAATGATGTGATCAATATAATTGATATTTTTGTTAATTGCATGGATTAATGCCTAGGGTTGGGTCACTAACAATACTCAAAATCAAATTTCTCATACCCAGACGAGTGTTTGAATCTAATTTTGTATTTCAAATCAGAAAAGAACGACAGCCTACTGTTATGATTTATCAAGAATTGACTGCAGGACCAATATTGTTGTTTGTATATAGGGGTTTAATTTCAATGTCTACGTGTTTGACTAAATAATGATTCGAGAATATAATAGTACTAATGGATGATATCATACAATTGGAATTAAAAATAACGTTTTGAGAATTGTACCTAGCAAAGATTTGAACCATGTAATAAAAATTTGTTAAGGATGTAAGAATAGTTTTTCTTCTGACACTGTGTATATATTAGATGTTTGTTGACTGTGTTATGTAATTTAAGATTCTTATTTAGTGCCTTTTGTTGGTTTAAATTTAAATTATAATGAATATAACACTTTTATTGTAGAAAGATTTGAACTATTCTTTTGTGTATAAGGATTTGAACAACCATTTCTTTTATTAGTTATTTGTTGATAAAAAAATAGATATTTTTACATAATAAAACTATTAATGTGATGATAATTTATTATAGGTCTTTTATATAAAAGAATAGTTATAATTTTTTATAATTACATAAAAATTAATAATGTTAATATGATAATTATAGTTTTATTTGAGTTCATCATATATATTAATTTGTCAATTAAATGTTTATCTAGATATTACGAAGTAAGGAAGATAAGTAAGATTGACACGTTAGTGACTTATCTATATATTTACTATATAACATTTTTACACTATTTTTAACTACAATAATTCCTTTAAATACAAAAACATTATTATATTCAATTAAAAATTTTAAAGATTCATTGTTTTAGAATTTCAAATATTTGATTTCAACTACAATAATTATTTCAAGTAAAAAATATTATTATTCGATTACATTTTTTAAAGATTACTTTTTCTTTTAAGTCGAAATCAATGATTCGCATATATTGAATCATAATTTCGTAATTGCTCTTAATTGGATAATGATGATAATGCATGTGCATTTATTTGAACGATGTCTATTCGCATACTATGAAAGTTGAAAACTACATGTTCATCAAAGGAAGTATCATCAATTGATTTGAATTCTAAAAGAATGGGTGTTTAAAAAAATAATTAAATATAATGATAATAATAAATACATTACTTATCTCCTTCAAGTGATAATGTGTAATAAGTATTTAATAAACTAACTAGTTAATAGATGTGTTTAAAATTCAATTAAAGTTATACCTCTAAACTTTTTAGAATTGTATTCAAAACAAAAATCCACAATACCTATTATATGAAATACATGCACTAATTTACCACGTTACTATTTTTTTGTTTCCTTTTGACAATGTTTACATAATAAAGTGAAAATGGAGGGATAAATTTGTTTGACTTGAAATAAAGAACAAATATATTAATTAAATTACAAATAAATTTCCCTTTTTATTCTTAACTTTTTCAGTTTTTTTAAGAACTTTGTATACATGTTAAATGTAATATAATAAATTGTATATACTTTATAATCAAACTTAGGTCTGAGAAACTAAAATTATTTATACATTTAGTTGTATAATTACACTTTCAATGCTTGTATCATGTTCCTTTAGTTTAGTTTTTGTATTAGTTGAGAAATGATAAGGAAGTTTTTTTTATTAGTTTGTATTTTTTTTATGTTTAAACACTAGCTTATATTTTTTTAAAGTATTCACTACAAAATTTTAATACTCTATATCTTATTGTCAATTTTCCGTTATTGGAAACAGAAAATTAAATAGAATCTGATAATCATAAAACATATAAACAGAAAATTAAATAGAATCTGATAATCATAAAACATATAACTATGTACATTTTTCAAATTTAGAAAGTAAAAGTACAAATATAATCAATTATGTTACGTCATATATGTATATTTTTATTGATAAATACATCATATTTATAATAATGTTTTTTTTACTTGTAAACATACAATGATCAGATTATAGTTTAAAAAAAAATAAGTAAAGGATAGTATTTATACACCATTTCTAATTAAATACTATGTGTTTTTTTGTTTATAAATAGAATGAGAAGCAATAATAAATCAAATGGAAATTATTAAGTTGAAACATGCATGAGATTAAAAAAAATAACTCAATTTTAAAACTAATTCATTATTTTTATTTCAACGATGTAGTGTGTTTAAATTAGGGTTTTTATTTATTTATTTTTTTGAAAAAAATTACATAATTCCAACATTCAAATGACGTAATAAGTATAAGTTTTTTTTTTTTTTTAACTTCTCCTCCCCTTCTCGTTTTCACTGCGTGTTGCCTCCCTTGTAAAAGACCGTTGCGCTTTCCCTCCTTTGCTCCTCCGTGCACGAGCAAACTTCTGTGAGCTGCTCGGAAAGTCACGCCGCCGACGACGCCAGTCCCCCCGCTGGTAGCATTAACTGTCGCGACGCTCAGTGCGGATCCACGCAACTGCTCCGGTGCGGTACTGGTTTGCGCCGCTGCTCTGTGCGCTACTGGTTTGCGCCGCCACTTCGCGCTACCACTTGCCGGCACCTCTTCCCGCCACCGATTCGCACCACATTGTCGTGACCCCTACCAAGAAGAACAAAGGAACATCGCTGCAACAGTAAGATTAGTTATTTTTTTCTTTACAAATTTTATATATTTTTAAATTAGATTTAAAATTTATATGAAAATATAAGTTAAAAATTTAGAGTTAAGATTGGTATTTATATGAAAATATAAATTTAAGTTAGAAATCTAGAATTAAGATTAGCATTTATATGAAATGAAATTTAAATTTATGTGAAAATATTCTAATTAAGATTAGTATTTAAGTAAAAAAAAATGTTAAGGTTAAAGTTCTTATTCAATATTAAGTTAAGATTGAAATTGATGTTACAGCCGTGATTAAATGTTTAAGTAAATAAAAGTTAGATTAAATATTTAAATAGTAGTTATTTATTTTAGTTATATTAATATATGAAATAAAACTGAAATTTTAAGAGTGACAAATTAAAGTTAATTCTATTTAAATTCAGCTAAGGTAAATTAAAACTAAAGTTAAGCCTAAAATGAAGAATAAAAATTTATTTCAAATATGTATAGAATTTTCTTGCTTTTATTTGTTTTGATTTTATATTCTTGATTATGATATGTTTGATCGTTTGGTCTGATGATATCCGATCCTAGTCAATGTCTAGTGTTTAATTTGATAAATTTACTGTTTTAAGTGTTAGTGTTGTTGAATTTTTAATTGGTTAATGTACGTAAAACTCATTAGATTTATATCACTAATTAATTTATTTAATTTAGGTCTTAGTTGCAATTAATGCTTATTTGCTACACCTACAATTTGTCATGTGACTTTGTTTGTTACATATAAAACTAATTGTATATATATACGAAAGAAGTTGTGAATTGATATGTTTTAATTATTAGATAATAGGTTATGGTAGTTTATATAATGTATTATAAATTATTAATGATTTTTTTAGTGTTATTAATATATGAAATGTCTTTAAAAGGTAGATTCATTTTATTATCATATTTTAGATTTATTTTAAGGTGTTTAATTTTTTAATAAAATACGTTTTTTTTTTATAAAGTTTTGAATGTAGATTTATGTCATGCTCCGAGTCAACGTGAATGATTATTAGGAGCATGTAAAACACTTTAAATATTTTGAAAATTTTGTTACATATAATCTATGAAGACTATTATTTATTTTATATTGAATTTTTTTGGAGATATCAAGTTATTGGACATACATATAGATACACTTGAAGAAATTCACCATAAATGGACAACATATTGTTGTGATTTAGAATGATGTCTAATACTTAGACATTCTCTCTTCATATAACTAGTTTAGTTTTCATTAAGTTATGCTTGAATTTATTTTTATAAGTTTTAATTTGAACAAGTTTTGTTATTTCTTAAGTGTGGATAAATACAAAAGTTTATTTTTCTAATAATCTAGTATGTTTGTGATTACAATTACAAGTTAAAAAATAACAAAATTGGTAAAATTATTTAAATTTTTTTAACATATTGCATCGGTTATATAAATAAATGATGTAAAATAACCTGTATTATTTCAATTATGAGCACAACCAATATAAGATGTTCCTTTAATATATAAAAAATAAAAAAAAAAACAAAAAGAGATGGTATTATTACAATAGTTAAGTCCTTACATATTTTCTTTATTTAAGTTTTTAAAATTCACTTTTACATCAATCAGTATTTAACACCAATACAATAATTGTATATTTTAATATGCTTTTCGGACAAACATTTGTAGATATTTTTATTGAAAGGCAAAATGATATTTATCATATACTATAATTTCTTTTTTCTTTTATCCTACAAAATTATTAGAAAAATCGTGGTACATTAAAAGGTGTGGACAGGGATTTCTGTGTTCCTGATAGAGAATAGTTTTTACGAAGGTGAAGATATAAAAGTAGTGACATAGATAAAGTGGTGATCCAAGTGAGTGATCGTAGCCATTGAATTAAGAATCCTTTTACACGTCATGAATGAATTATAGTATTGATTAATGTGGAAATATATTATCTACAAGCAAAGTTTGTAGCACATAAAGACAATGAAATGAGGGGAAAATTTTTCAAGACCACCCAATGAGTAAATTCTTTTGAGCTTTAGAACATTCAGCTCCACTTACTTCATTCAAAGTCAAAATGAGCTGACTTTCCAGGCCACATGGAAAATTCATTTGAATTTTCTCTTGGTGGAGAGAAGTTCCATCTTTGGAAATAAACTATTTCAGAAGCTAATGGGAACCAGCCTCACTTTTTTCATTATCTTCTGAGGTCACAACTTGAAAGCTAATAGAATTAATTAGAGGCAATTCTTGAGGTGTTTAAGGATATGGCTTTTTGCGGGCAATTAATCAAACACCTAAAAGTGATTATGATGCGATTGTAGGATGCAATTAACTAGGAACTAATAATATACTATGTCGGAATGATAAAGGACAAGGATTATAAAAATGAGAAAACCCTAATCTAAGCTTTATAAACATAAATTAAGCTTTGTGTTATCCTTAAAGAGTCGTTTTAACGTCGACTTTGCCGTTTGTTTGATTCCAAAAGTTATGTATATGGTCTTGTGAACACGTTCAAAGATGATGCTCCAGGAATCATTTTGTTGATAAAATGATGATAAGACACTTTTGAAGGCTCTAATTTTTTTTTTTCACTTTGGACAAAGAGGTTTCGAAACGTTTCTCTTTTTTTTTTTCTCATTTGTGTGCAAAATTTTGATGAGCCATGATGTGGTCATGTTGTGGGGACAAAGGGGTGGCCTTAATTTTGTTTATAATTTGAAAGGTTCAAGTTTTCAATGGACCAATGATCGTGGAGAGAATCACCGACCCCTTATGTTTGATGAGACATATTGAGAATCTACTACATATATATATAGGTAAGACAACTATTACCCCCTACCTATGGATCTTTCTCTCTCTTCTCAAGTTGTCACTGAATTTTGATTTTCATATCATATGCTCCAAAACAACCACTATTATGCCAACTACATCTCCCACTGTTCATCACCCATACTCTTTTAAAACTTCATTAGCCTTCAAATCGAGGTGTAATCGAGTCCGAATAATAATCATGAGTGGAGACAACATTTGCAATAGTTGTACTATAATCACTACTACAAGGTTTTCATCAGATTGATCATATTTATGTATATTCAAATGCTCAAAGTCCATCTTAGCCTTAAAAATAATAATTCTCACACCAACACAAGTCATTTGCCTATGATGGAATAACATCATTGTGCTGTGGTCTATGTGATTTCGCAATTGTGAACATTTTCCCATGTAATTGTAAAGGGTTTTGTACGTAAGATAATTAACTATGCTGAGATAACTTGCTTGTCCTTGTGCATTTTGAACAATTCCACTCACGTGATTCAATCTTTATTCTAATCAAATTAAAATACATAATTTATATACAATTATGAATTGCCCTTTATTTCAAAAATGACCATATTGCAAAGGCCAAGAAAAATTGACCAAGTTCTAGCCATGTGGCCGAATGGTGTAGGATTGTGTTTTTTTTTTTTTTTTTTCTAAACAC
>Ga0209700_102184_pt1 | contig 40035 bp, 19 predicted proteins | sample SiratroredBW_FD_187528 | JGI IMG/M metagenome (GOLD analysis project Ga0209700, IMG submission 187528) | Root nodule microbial communities of legume samples collected from California, USA - Siratro red BW (SPAdes) (version 2) | ecosystem: Host-associated > Plants > Roots > Nodule | place: USA...
AGACTGACGTCAAACAGTTTGGTATATATCTATACTAGTATCATTACATATGAAATATAATGTCCAACTAATGTCAATATCTTCGTATGAGTAGCAGCAACACTTGCATGTGGAGCAGAAGAAAATAGTGTATACCAACGATAGTATGGTTGCATCAATGGAGGTTGTTATGACATAGATACAAGTCTCACAGAGGTTCCATGAGATGCCATTATATTTGACAAGCATTGATGTATCATTATACACACATATATTTGATTTGTTAGATATTGCATCAAGAAATTAGGACTTAAACATATTTATTGTGCAATTATGGATGATGTAAGTTTCGTGTTTAAAACATTCATATCACTTATTATATATACATTATTAATAATTTCTTACAATTTAGGTACATGTATGCTTTATGTTTAGATGAAGGGAAACATGACACAAATGGGTTTTTAGACCTTCAACCCATTCACCCAATGGGTAACAAAAGAACAGAAACACAAAATCTGACACTTCCAATAGTTTAATAAAAGTAAGAAAACAAATTTAGTTTGCTCCATAAATAGACAACTAAGTCCATCTTCATTAAATAAGTTATAATAAATTATTTAAATACATTGTAGCAATGACAACTCCTAGTTATATTAGTCCAAGATCACAATGTTGCATGGCTATGCTCCTTGCATAAGAAGTCGCTTACCTACTTTAAACATATAGTAAATTGATAAGTCAATTTTAATTAAGGTTTTCATATATTTATATTTGAAACTTTGTTTAAACTTTTAGTAATATAAAAATTTCGATAACAGTTGCTTTAATTTGAGTATATTTTATTTACAATTCAAAATTCGTAAATTTTTCTGCCAATATAAATATGTTGGTATTATTTTTTAAGGTTCGTGATCATGTGTAAAACAAATATAATTAAAAAAAAAAAAAACATACAATGATAATTTTGGTATAAAGGATCGTCGACGCAGTTTTAACAATAGTTCTGGAATGAATAATTTTATTGAGTAGTAACTTCTTTTTATTGACTTCAACTTCTTTATAACGATGGGTATACATCATCATGTCATTGTTTAACAAAGTCGTAACGATAGTTGTATAGGAAATCGCGTCATAAACTCTTTTAAATAATAATAGATCATACTATTATTTTTATTAACGATGATGGACCCTTTTTAAAACTTTTTGGTTATTATTAAAAGTCTTCTTCTGATCACATTTCTCTTCGGAAACTCAATAGTAAAAGAAAGTAGATTAAAAAACGATAGAAAAAAATTATTAACTTACCTGAATAAATTTTATAATTAGTCTATTTTAGTGTATCCTTTTCACGATTAGTATATGCTCTCTCAATATAAATAAAGAATCTATCAAATTATAGGCATAAAAAGGATAAGAGAAAGTGAATTAAAAAAAATCTTATAAAATAAAGAATAAAACTATTATATTTATAAATTTTATATTTTTTATCTGTTAAAATGTTATATGTTTAAAATCCTAAATCTTACGGTGATAATATAAAATTTATATATTAATATTAAATATCTTTACTATAATTATATTAAATAAATTTTTTAATTTTTCAATTAGTACTAAATTAACTATTTATAAAATAATTTGTACTCTGAGCATTAAAAAGAGTCAATTCATCAAAATTAGTTTACTACGAAGTCATAAAAATTTCCAACCTGACTTGACCATCACATCACAGGTGGGCAGATTGACTAATAATTTCTAGAAATAAAAAAAATCAAGGATATTACTCCTTTTTTTTATAAATATATATATATATATATATATATATATATATATATATATATATTCCAATTCAAATACAAATAATAATAAGAAAAATTTATAATATTTAGGCAAAACACAAATAAAAGTTTAAATTTTATAAATAAAATTAAACCAAATTTAAATAATGTTAGTTAAATGACATCATTTAGCATCGAACGTTACGTTAAGTAAAAAGAAAAAAAAAATATTGATTAAAAGAGTAAATACGAGTCGAATTCGTTTTATCTGGTTGGTATTGCCCACAAATCATTTTATTTTCATATGTAATTTCCTGTCTCTTCTTACTCTCACCAATCCATCTTTGTCTTAATCTTTTCAAACTATTTATATCTCAAAAGTGTAAACTATATTTTACAAAACAGTACACAATTCTTCTAGCCAGAGATCCTTGATATTTTTTAAGGTTTCTAGATAAAGTATTCAGTATCTTTTATCCCTCTTTTAGTGGATTGCACGTTATATAATTCTTCTTTGATTCCTCTATTAGTGGTTCAATGATTTAGATCCTAATCGGCATTATCTATTTCTTAATCTTTGTAACCTTTGTACTTAAATATTCCAAGATTTTTGGTTAAAATCTGAAGTTGTTTTCCTCAATCACGTTGTAAAAATCACATTGATTCTCGAAGAGTCACATTAACTCACACTTCTTTAGCTCTATCAAATAATAAACTGATGCATTCTCCATCTTTACCAATTTTTTTCTCTTTCTTTATTACCATCACATTCTTCGTATCATTCCGAATGTGTATCATATTCTTATATATGTTTTCAAAACCCACTCCCCTTTTTCATGTTCTAAATTTATATAACATATGCCTATTATTCGAAGTTGAATATATTATGATTGTTTTAGTTTCTACATATGTCACTAAGCACTTTTAAGATTTCTGGATTTGAATGTCCAGGGTTTCTAGATTTGTAGTGTGTTCTTCCCTTTCAAATTGTGATGAATATTGAAATTTTTATTTTACTTTTTAATTATTTTTGCTCCAAAAAATTTATAATTTATCTATAAATTATTATATATAAAAAAATAAAATAAATTTAATATTATCTATATATTATTATCTAAAATTTTCTACTCATAAATAAATTTAACATTATATGAATTATTATTCATAAAATTTTATCTGTAAAGTAATTATTACCTACGAATCAAACTTGTATATAATATTAATATTAACAATAATTAATATTATTATTCATATTATTAATATTTTTATTAGTATTATTAATATTTTTATTAATATTATTAATTTTACTATTAACATTATTAATATGATAGTATTAATACTATTATTAATATTAATGTTATTATTAATAATATTAATGTTACTATTAACATTATTAATATTAGTATTAATATTAGTATTAATATTATTAATAATAATATTATTATTAAAATTATTAATACTAGTATTAATGATATTAATATTATTCTAAATATTATTATTACTATTAATATTATTATTAATGCTATTTTAATCTTATCAATATTATTATTAACCTTATTTATATTATTGATAATAATATTATTATTATTATATACTAATCACAATCATCATCATCATCATCATCATCATCATAATAATAATAATAATAATAATAATAATAATAATAATAATAATAATAATAATAATAATAATAATAATAAGAATAATCAAAATATGATTACAAACTACAAAATTTCTGTAATGTGTAATGTAGTAATGTAGTAATGTAGTTGTTACAAGTTTTATGTATATGTATATTTACATGATCATGTTCGAATCCTTCGTACAATTGGTTTTTATTAATATGGCAACATGCTTGGATCAAAGCATAAATCTCCTATCGATCCTAAATATGGCTCATGCACCACTTCTGTATCTTTCTTGGTCGACTGAAATAACACACTGCAATCACTAGGGAAAGAAGCCGTCAATATTGATTATGAAAAAACACATTCAGATTACTCTTCTTCTCATCATCATCAACCTCACACTAAGTCAAGAGAAAACACTCAACTGGATAACTAAAAGTCCACGTAGGATATTTTAATTTTATACTAACCAAAATAAAAATAAATAAATAAATAAATAAAAACCTACATTAGAAGAACTAGAAAATTATTTAAGTAAAAAAAATTGTAGAGTCTTAGTGTTTCTATATTCTTTTAGGAAATGTATGTGTAGATTTTATTATTTTATTCCTTTAAGTGATTATCAATTCTTTTAAATATGATATAATAAAATAATTGTACTATGGGTTGAGATGTTCTCGACCAAGCATAGACTGATTACTTCTCAACTATGTAAACATTTTATATTATTTTTCCTTTAAACACAAACACATAATGTCTCTAATAATAATAATATAAAAAAATTATCAACAGTCAAATCAATCACATCAAAATTATTTTTTCATTCATTTAAATAACCTAAGAAAACCAGAAAGAAAATTACATTTTTTTTGTCCTAATTCTAAAAAAATTTTGATATCCAATAATTGACTTTAATATCAAAGAAAACCTTTCAGGACTTGTACAATAACAATAATCAATAGTTAATTCTTTTAAAAATCACGGTTTATTTTTTAAACATTAACAAAAAGAAAAAAAAATTCTAATTTTTTTAATATATTATTATTTCCTTTTCTTAAAATTAAATTAACAAGTGAATTTTTCATTTTCTTTCTAATTAAAGAATATTAAATAAAAGTAAAACAACAAACGTGTATACAGGTTCAAATTAAGAGAAATTATACAATCTTATAAGAATGGATTTATGTGTGTACAAAAATATGATTAAAAGAGACATATCTTCTTTCTTTCGCATGTATTAAACATATTTCGAAAGATCATTCTCTTTGGTTGGGTTCTAAAGGAATTTAAAAAATAAAACCTCTTTACCTTTTATATTTTCAATATTCCAAATCCTCTAACATATGTGGGTCTAAATAAATGTAGTTATTCGTAAAATATCTAAGTTTAATTCATTGTTAGATAAAAAAAAATCTGGGTCAGTTTTTCTTTGAGGGTAATGATCTAGCTCAAAAATATAAAGTTCGACTTAGATATTAAAATAGCAAAGTTTATATTTTATATATTTCATATTAACAATTTAAGAATAATTATTATAAAGAATATTTAATTTGTTATTCCTATCCATAACAATATAATATAATTTAAAACATATAATATAACTTTTTTTACCAGCATCTAATTCATTATAAATTTATAGGGTGATTATTGTGTTAGGGTATGATATATATATTTATTCGGGAATTGAGTTTAATGAAATTCAAGAAAACTCAAATAGTGTTATGTATCTTGAGAAAATAGCAGACTTTGAGATAGATAGGCTAATTAGCATACCATGAAATATACTAAATAAAAGACGTAACTATTTCGAGATAAAGTTTATTCGAAAAGATGAACTAAACTAACTAACTTAAAAGAAATTTAAATATGAAGACGAATGAAGTGGTTATTAAAAGGTGAAAAAATGACTGTTATAAAAAAAAACTCTCTTTAAAAATTTATAACACAAATTAGAGATAGTTATTAACCTTTAGATATAAAGTGGAAATTGATAAAAGTTTTTATTTTTCAAAATGTTATGGATGATATTTTACATTACATTATAAATAAGACATTCTATATTATGTAGAACGAAGAATACATTGTAAAACATTGACTTTTGTATTGACGCAATGACAATAAATTATTTAGATTCTTCCTCTTCTTTTTAATATTTTGTTGACATTTTATGTTGATATATACCTGTTTTTATCATTTATATAATTTATATAACGTGTGAAAGGTTTGTCATCAACAAAAGTTTTGTTTTATTTTGTTTAGTATCTAAAGATTTTGAATAAATTTCATACTCATATATTTATAAATTAAGTGATATTTATTAATATAAAAGTCATATTATTTGATGGAATTCAAATATTTATAGTATTATAAAAATTAATATTTAAATAATTTTTCTATTATTTATATAAGTTAAAAATAGTACATGTAAAGTGGAGTAAATGTATATGTGAGGTCATGTAATTTCTCGTTAAAGAAGAATTTAACCTTATCTAAACATGATATCAAGGCAGCTATAATAAAAATGTTGAATAGTCCTGGATCAAATAAAAATGTTGAATAGTCCTGGATCAAATAAAATTTGAGTATTAATTGGTCATTTCTTATGATAAATATATGTATATTATTATTATTATTAATTTTTCTCCACTTAGTGCTTATGATAGAAAGAGATGTTAGAATGTTAAATCAATCATGTTAGAAATACTTCTGTCAAATTAATTATGTTATCAAATCAATTATGTCAAAATTATCTCTTAAACTCTTATAAATCACATCATCTCATGTAGAAAGAAAGAAATGTTTAATAACATTAATGATATAAAAGAAAATATAGTCTTTCACATCCCAATAACCCAAGTTTTGATATCTAAATACTAACTTTAGTATTAGAATACCTTCATAAATAATACATAAAGTTCAAAACTTATCAAAAGACCAATCATCTCAGAAAATTCAAAGACTCGGTAGAATACCTCAACAAATATTAGACAAAAGTAAAATTATTTGTATATATTATTGTTAAAAGAATAATTACCACAAACATAAATAAAAATTCTTTTTTATACAAAAGAAGCTACTATAGCATCATTAAAATTAATAATTATATTTAAGATATTATTTATTTTAAAGTATTTTGTCCATATTTTGTATATAATAATTATTGGTCCTATCAAAATTATCTCGCTAAAATTTATATCAAAATATTAATGTTTACGAGAATTCAAAACGAACACTAAAACTCCTTAACTTATTCTTCTAATTATCCAAAAATATATATATTTGTAGAAAGTTATTAAGTTTCAAAATAAATAATACTACTAATACGATACACACGGTCAAAAGTCTCCTATGACTTGGGCAAAAGAGAAAAACAATTATTTACATATTTCTATTTTAATGTCTATATTTTTTAAGCGATAGTTTCACATAATTGTTGCGCTGCGAAATAAAAAAAACCTTGAAAGTTAAAAAAAAAAAAGGAAAGAATAAAAGAATAATGAAAAATAAAAAATGAAACAAAGTCTTCGATTTCAACTTTCTTCTAACTATGTTAAGATTTGTAGAACATATGATACACTGTTGATTATTAAATTATATTTATACATATATTTTGATAGAATTTTATTTTTTATTTTAAATTCGAGGTTATATATATATAATTCTGTTTAGTCACTTATATTTTATTGAATTTTTTTATAAGTTTTGTATCGTATTAAAAAAATAGAAGCAGTTTATAACTTTAGTTTATATTTTCAGAATCAAAATTCATTTTTTTTTCAAATAAATTTTGATCAGTTGAAAATAAGAAAAACAGACAAAGTATATATAGGTTAAATAATTTTAAGTTATTTTTTATAAAAAAAATATATTATAAAATCAATTAAAATAATATTATATTTTATATAATTAATTCTTATAAAATAAATGATATTTATTATATAACTCATAAACTTTCATAATTTTTTTATTTTTTACCAATTTTTTCTTTAATTTAAACAATGTTATACTCTCATGACTTTGACTTCAAATTCATTATTTTCCACTCGTTTAAATCCAAATAAATTCCTAATAAAATGCTATAAAGATAATTAAAATAAAGATTCTAATAATAAAATCGTGAAATAATACATATTATTTGTAATTCAAATTTCACTCGTAAAATAATTAAATCATACACATTATAAAATAAAATATTAAAAAAGTGTGATTATAATTCTTTTTCATCTATACCAACAATTCATCTTCTTGATAAATGTATTCAGTTTAAATCTATTTTTAATTAGAATTAATATAATTAAAATTTTATTTTGTTAAGTATATAGCCAGTTGTAATACAGTTTATATTAAGTTAATATAATTAAAATTCAAAATAAATTTCTAATCTAATTAAAATTTAAAATTTTAATTAAAATAAAATAAAAACAATTTTAATATAAATCGATCTTTGATTTCAGCCATCGTGACAGCCGTACCTACTAGAAATCTATCTAAAGACTAAAATACATTATTAAACATAACCATTGCATCTTCAGGTAGGAACAGAAACATAAAAGAAATAATATATTTGTAGTTAATTAAAAATATAAAAAGTTTTTATATGAAGAGACTAGAGAGCGCACACATTCTCTCTCTTGTGATGGTACGACCATAAGCAGCGTCCTGCCACAAAACATCCTCACTCTTCCCCCACTTGTTACCTCCTATGTGGGAATGAAACAAAACCCCCACCTCTGTCCCATCACCCACGCGCATCTCCACGCGCCGCCACTCATTCTCCTTCGCGGGTGGTGGGTCCCACTCCCCTTACGTCAGTCCGTTTCAGGGTACGGGAATGCGTGCACCCCTGAAATTGACCCTCGCGTCGCAGAGTTTCAGTGTTTGGCATTGGCGTTTTCCTCACGCGCGCCCTTCCCTACACCCCCTTTGTTTTTTCTTTTCCCTTTTTCTCATTTGTCCTCGCCTCATGCTTCCTCCTGCAACCACTGCACCATCCCACTGTTCCAACCGCACTGTAGTCTCTCTAACTCTTCTTTCTCTTCAATTTCACCCATTCACCTCCAACGCAATCACTGTTCAAATAGATACCACTTCACATTTTTCAACTCCTCTTCCACTCTCTACAATATTTAATACAAATGTATTACCTACTCATTCAATCCAAGCTTTTCAAATTTAACTAGTCTTTGAATAAATTCAGACCATGTTCAAAGATAATTTATAATATATTATTCAGTAAATATAACGTTATAACTTGTAACACTACACTGAAACTTGTAGTAAAGTATCATATCACAGGTTCTTAAAATTCAAACCAACATCCAAGACATTATAATATACATACATATATACTACCAAAACATTATAAATTTTTACAAATATAAATATATCCAAGACATTTATCATGCTAATCAACCAAACTTATGGACATTGGATGGTTCAATAACTGCATTGTTGCCGATTTCATTGTCAAAACATGGTCATCATATTCATATAACAATTAAAATAAACAGATAAACAAACATATGTAAGAATTTCGTAAATGTGACATATCATTAGTATTGGAAAGCACACATTTAATTTAATGAAAATGGCTATGCACATTCATTATCTACCAAGTGTATCAAAGAATCATACAAATATTTATAAAACTGTATGACTTTATTTTGGAAGACTTTATTAATTTCAAACATATCATATTAACACATGTTATATAATTTTTTAGTGTATACGTGTCATTAAATTTCTCATAATTTCATTTTCAACTAGAATCTTATATCTCTTAGTGTATATGTGTCATTAAATTTCTCATAATTTCATGACAAGAAGTACTTTTAGTGTATACTTCCTTGTATACCATCAAGTTTTAATAACTTTTCACTTATAAATAATTGATAAGAAACTTCACAAAATTTTCATTTTTTTTTATATTTTGATATATATGATTTGAGTTATTAGTAAAATTCGAATATTTCGTTCATATATTTTTATAACTCAATAGTTGGATTATAAGTAACCACCATACACTATTAAAAAAAGAATTTCTTCATATTTGTATATTAAATAAATAATTCATTATATTCCACAAAATACATGATATATATAGTCAATTTATGTGAAATAAAATATTTAAATATAATTATACAACATTTAAAATCTTTATCACTAACTTAAAAGAAAGAGAAATCATCTTTATTAAGGATAGAAGAATATCAATTGTACTTAATGACAAGCACAACACACACACACGCACACACATGTACACCCACGCACACACTCGCATGCACATAGATATTATTTGAGCAAGGTTGCTTAATAACTTGAACGCATACACGCACACATACACACATGCACAGATAGACACAAAATTTAGAAAAAAAGGAATTTAAATCTTTTATTTGCACCTTATACACACTTATATTATAATAACTTTAAATATTATTTTTTAATTACTTTCACACACTTATATTATAAGAAAGAAGAAAGTCTTCATAATTTGTCATCAATCCTCATAGTTTTTGGAGTATTTTAACTTTTAAAATTAATTTTCAGTGCTTATACTATAAAAGAATATTAAAAGAATTACATTTATAAGGCACGTTTGAAGGTAATAAGATGAGTTGTGAAATTTGTGATAAACAAATAACTTTTGACTAATATCTTTGATAAAATATTACAAAATATAAATGAATTCATTACAACTTTTGAATTTTTTTGTTGTACATGAACTCAAACAAAGATAATATCTCATTTCAACTTCCCAAGTGATCTAGTATATAAGTTCTCAACAAATCTTCTAAAAACTGAATCATCTTTTTAGACTGACATTCTATTTAAAGATGATACGTAAAACTCATTCTCAACCAAGTTCACAGAGCTTCTTGTAGAGTCTACGAAAACCTAGATGAAAATCTCATATCCAGGTCTAATATAATGTTGGAAGGAACTCCATGTAGTCTCACTACCTTTTTGATATATAATTGTGCAAGATTCACCATGGAGATTCTCAAACTCATTAAAAGAAAAATGCACTCTTTGTCAATTGGTTACTAATATCTAAATTGAATCATGTCCTTTCATTGATTGTGGTAAGGCAAATGTCAATCAAGAAATAACTTTGATCTGCAGCGATAAATAAATAATCCAATCAATATCAATAAAAAAATAATTTTATCAACACCAACTAAAATCCTATTTTATATGACCTGAAAAATAGTTTCATTGACATTGACAAAATAATCCTAACATCAGTTGAAAATAACTTTGTCAATATTGGTCAAGAAAATCCTAATTATCAATGGTTAAGAAATAATCTTGAATTAAGTTTTTTATTTATGTTGATCAAAAAGTAATCTTGACTGACATAAATTAAAAATAATCTCAATTAATGTGAACAAAAATATAACCTTATTAATATCTACTAAAATTTTGACTTATATGAACCAAAAAATAAACTCATTTGCATGATAAAAAAAATCATATTAACATCATTTAAAAATACCATGTCAATATTGGTTGAGAAAGCCCTAATTATTGTCGGTCGAAAAGTAATATTTAACTTATATTTTGATAAAAACCATATTAAGTAACATAATTTGAAAATAATACCAATTGAAATTATTTGAAAAATTTGTGTTTGTGTAAAACATGGATGATATTGAAAAAGAAAACTCTAACTAACTTAGCTAAGAAATAACATTGACCTACATTTATACAAAAGTAATGTTTATAATAATAAACAAAATAATTATGATCAACTTTAACCTAAAAGAAATCTATCTTGACATTAATAAAAAAAATAATGTTGAGTCAATAACACTCTAATCTTGGTTAGACCCAAAGACATCTCAACTAAAACCAAGTCAATGATATTTCCTCCGAATTTAAGTCAAAATTGAAAAAATGAAAAGAAAAGTCATAGATTTAAAAGAGAAGAGACTCTAAAAATTTTTGAGTCCCTAATTTTCTAGATCTAATTTTAATTTTTTAATTTTAAATAATCAAATTTTTATAAAATAATTTTAATACCTAAAACTTTTTAAAACACTATATTCAAATGACATATTACTTTTTATAAAATATTTCAACTTTTCTATAAAAATCATTATCGTGAAAAAAAAGAACTATTTATTTAAAATTGTAAAGGAGAGAAGTAGGAATGTCAACTGGGCATATGGATGTTGGTTTAATTATTTCATTTCCATCCTTAAAGTAAAAATACATCTATATATTTATTTTCATACTTTTTGGGTATGAATTTTGTGTCTCATCCTCGTCCCCTCCCCATTAAAGAATGACTATATTCATACTTGAGCTTGTATTTTTTTTTATTGTTCCAAATATTAATTAAATATTTTTTATATAAAAATAAATCACATTAAAGGAAACATGATATAATTAATTATATAATGTCAAAAGGATATACATTCTCTTTTCTCCAATGTTAAATATTAAGTAATTATATAAATGTGAAATGAGAGTATAAAATAACAATTAGATTAAAGTTAAATAATTATAAAAGAGTAAAAATGACAAAGAATAAATTACAAAACTAAAAACCAAAACAAAATTAATACAAGTCTTTTATATTACATTACTCCAAGTCTTTAATATTACCTAATAAATTCAAGTTATTTTAGTAATTCAAATTTGTAATGGATTGAATTTGCGAAATACTTCTTTTAAATACGTATATATTTCTTTGTATTTCCATACCCAATTTAAAAAAATTATTAGTATCTCCATATCTAATTTAAAAAATTAAATATTATTCATATCTATTAAACAAGTGATTTATCAATCAAAACTGAAAGATTCATTTGTCATATATAAGTATAGATAGTAAATTATGATTAAATGCACAATAATCACATGTTCACATACTTCCCACATAATCAGTATGATGGCGTCTGTATACAATACATCAGACAAATAAATTGTTATGACCAGTTAAACTCAGTGGTCACCTTAAACCACATCTTTAACTACTCTCCTAAAATTTCGCTTATTTATTAATCAAACAATTAATCATACCTCGTACTAAATGATTACATTTATTGCAGGAATAAATTAAGATGTCTTTTAAATATATTGTTTGACTTCTTCAAACTAAAATACATTGTTTACATAAATACATGTCTTAAAAAGAGAGATAAAGTTGAAGTGTAATTAAGGTTCATATTAAGGATGTGTTTGGTTGGATTAATTTGGAAGATTTATTGTTCAAGAGGATGGATGAATTTGGATGGACGAAGGCTGTTTGGTTGACCTAATTTGGGAATATGGATAAGGAGAGATTTATAGGATGAGATCTTATTCATGTGAAGAGATTTGAAGGGATGAAATTGGAAATTACGAAATAGCCATTGTAAATGAGGTAGAAATTACTAAATACATAATTATAAGTGAGTGATGACTTTGAAATGAAATAAATGCAGAGTATTTTGAAGTATTGGTACATGACTAAAACAGAAGGTATTTAATAAAAAAAATACAAAATACTATTTATATTTTTACTAATCATTATTTTAAAAACAGTTAATTACAAAATGAATAAAAGTAAATAAATATCAAATATAACATTTAATGGTAATCATATATATGTTAATAAGAGTATTTAATTTTGAATAATTATTTTTAATTAAATGTTATTTATTAATATTCTTTATTTCAAATTTAAGTACACCTTTGGTTTGTTTTAGTTAATTTAAGTAGACTATATATACTTTTTATTGTAACTTATTAATATTTTTATAAAAATAAAATAAGAATTTATTTTAATTTTTTATCATCTTATTTTATAAGGATTAATTAGTAATTTCAAAAATATATCAATTAAAAAAATAAAAACAAATCAATAACCTCTATTCATTAATCCAAACAATACTTTCATCCGCACACAGTTCACTCAAATTCGTTCAAATTCGTTCAAATCCATTTAAATCTATTCCCTCGACCCAACGTAGCCTTAACAAACTATTAGAATTTATTTGATTGAAAAATATAGATATTACTATTATCCATTTTGACATGAAAAATTAAAATTTGAAAGCACATCCGAAGAGGATTGGAGAAATTTGAATCCACATCCGAAGAGGCAAATAGTGAGTGGGAGATTAAGGTTTTGGACCAATAAGAAATTTATGTGGGATATAATGAAGATGAATAGTGGTCTGAAAAAAGAAATAAAAAAAATAGGTGATTTAGGCCGTGGAAGACAAGGATCAGAATTAAGAGTGGCGAGGGAGAAAACAGAAGCCGAAAAAGTGTATGAAACTGCCATTAATGACTTCTTTGTTTGTTTCCTCTCCACCACTTGCTTATTAAGCTCCATCACCCTTCCTCTCTGCGATCTCACCCTTCACACCACAATTCCCATCCTCCACCAAAATGGATTTCGAGGACCATCACCATGACCATGACCATGACCAAGCTCAGCTGGGCATGCCCGGACCCACCTATGATCACTCACCCTTCATCAAAATGCCCACTCACGCCGCCCAAGAAGAGCCCGTGCCGCCGGAGCCCACTCCACCACCCACCCTCAGCCGAAACAGCGCCAGGGGAAAGTACAAAGAGTGCCTCAAGAACCACGCCGTCGGAATCGGCGGCCACGCGCTCGACGGCTGCGGCGAGTTCATGCCGGCGGGCGCCGAGGGTACTCTGGATGCCCTCAAATGCGCTGCCTGCAACTGCCACCGCAACTTCCACCGGAAGGACCCCGCGGAGAGCGCCTTCCTAATGCCCTTCCAGCAGCGCCGCCACCAGCCGCCGCCGCAGTTCGCGGCGGCCTACTACCGGGCCCCGGCGGGGTACCTGCAGGTGGGGGGTCCGCAGCGTGGAGGAGTTGCCACGCTGGCACTCCCGTCCACGTCAGGTGCAGGCGGTGGGGCCCAGAGCCCGAGGGAGGACCAGGAAGACGTGTCGGACCCAAGTGGTGGTGGTAGCGGGTCCAACAAGAAGCGGTTCAGAACAAAGTTCACTCTGGAACAGAAAGACAAGATGCTCGCTTTCGCTGAAAAACTGGGTTGGCGGATTCAGAAACACGACGAGAGTGTCGTGCAGGAGTTCTGTTCCCAAACTGGTGTTCAACGTCACGTCCTCAAGGTTTGGATGCATAACAACAAGCACACCCTTGGTAAGAAGCCCTAGAAATATAAATCATCACCCCCCCTCTCTCTCTATATCCTACCCTTTCCCTCCCTCTCTCTCTATATCTATATCTATATCTATATGTATGTTCCTATGTATCTAGTTACCATTCCAAGCTGGAAGCTCAACGTTGAAGCACAAGTCCGCTAGTACTAGGGTTTTTCCTTTTCTTTTTGTTTTGGTTGTTTAATTTTCTGATGACAGTGGAGAAGGATGGGGGTGTTTTCCTTATTATTCCCTTTGCAAAGTATATTAGTAATGTTTTGGGTTACATTCTAATTATATGTTATTATGAGCAGTGGTTTTGTTTGTGCATGTTTGTGTTACTTTGGTGAGGGATGGAGTGCATGAATGATGGTGACGATGACTGAGATGAATAGACTGCTTTTGTTTTGGTTTGTGGACTGTGAAACTCGTATATTTGTCGGTACCATCAATGCCTTGGCACCTGCATTTTCCGTTTTACATGTCTTTCTTTCTTTCTATACGTCTTCGCTCTCTTCTGCTAACTGCAAAGTGCGCTAAACTTTTCAGCTCCTCCTCAGCACTGAAAAAAGTGGGTGGGGGAATTCTCAAGCCAATGCCTGCTACCTTCATGCATTTTCTTTCGTTTTTTACAGAACCTTGTTTTCGTTACTTCCGTTGTTTTCGCCAGCTTTTGTTGTTTTCTTCCATCTTTTATGCATAAAGGAATTACGCTAATTAATATTATTAAATGTGCTCCTGTGTTTCTGCCCCCTACACTGGACTCTATTCTTTTGAGTTTCTCTGTTCACTATTTACCAAGTGAAAAAACATTCACCTCTTCACCAATTCAGAACCACCCTATGAGGATTCCACGACTCTATTAAACTTTAAATAAATACTCAAGATCTCACTCAACCATTCTTCATTCAACAACCATAAATGCGTTGAATGTGCCAAAATATGTTGACACTAGATCGATAGCGCGTACTATTAATAGAGGGACATAACTTCTTTTTGCTATTCTTCAATCCAACAGCCACTATCCATAACATAACAACATTGAGGGATAATATATAATCTTAAGATTCTGACACAAATATAAAGTCTAATAAATATGGTTGATTAGTTAGGGTAAAGATAGAGAAAGATGGTTAATTTGGAAGGTTTTCTAATTGTTGTGATGTTTGAAGTATGGTAGCAAGAAATGGTTTTGTGACGTTGAAGATGTTTTGTTTGCTTGTTTTGGGGGCTTAAGCAATGGTTAAAGCTGCGTGGCTGATATCTGTGGTCCACTGTCCACTATGGCACTATGTATTGAAAACCTTGGTCATAGTTTAGGCTTATCAGACAGTGAGAAAAGACTTTATATAGCCTTATACCCCTCCCATATGCAGACATGTTTATGACTTTTGTCTATATGCTCCCTTCTCCGATTCTATTACTGCACAACCACATGATTTCTCGATTCTCACTCTCATCTCTCTCAAAATCACAACAATGAAAATCCCACCATGCTTGCATTTCACCTCACCTCTCACCATCACACCTATTCACTTTTATACTCTTTACTCAACTTCGGATTCAACAGTTTTTCCTTTTCTTTCTTCACAAAAAATTTAATGCTATTATTCATTCAAATAATAATACTTTTTGTAATGTAGCATTAGTGGATGTCGTGTTAAAAAGCTGTTCATATTGGGCTCTGCATACCCAATTGAGCTTCCAATTAATATTAGTTTTATTCTTAACTCACCATACATGGTTTATGTAAGAATCACAACATAATTACAAACATGTTACTTTTCACTGGGGAACCTGAAGCATGTTACTTTGAGATGATTCTCTTTGGGTTTTATTAAGTGTTCACTTTTTAAGAAAATAAACTTTGATTTTTTTACAAGGTAGTGTTATCCTTCCAAACGATACATTTAATTGTTTTGAAAGGAGAGTAACATGTTAACAAATAAAGTTCATAGCTTTAAAAAAAAAACAAATAAAGTTCATATAATAATTTTTTTTTCTTTACGTTAGTCTCATTTCTTATATTAGATTCATGTCGACATTGATGCAAATTGAAAATAACAGTAGGGAAAGCATCACAGTATATTTGGTTTTACATGAAGTCAAACAAGGTTAATTATGTGACATCTAATTTGAAGTTAGATTAAATAGTCTTTATTTTTTAAATTTAAAATCAATTAGGATATAACAATTAGAAGAAAAAAAATATCACTTGTCTTTCATCTTGTCCTCACGCCATTCATTTGGTGGAGTAAAACATTTGTTTAACTGTCGTAATGTTTTGAAAATTACCACATTCGTTCTCATTTATAGGTAAAAAAAAAAACTAATTTCACACGTTAACTTTTACATCAGTTTTAATTTTCATTAGTTTCTTAATACTTTTTTAACTATCATCTTCATAAAAAAAATATGTAATAAAAAATCAGACATTAATTAAAGTCGGAATATTAAAAAAAAATCTTCCAGTTAAGTAGTTAAAATTTACACTTATATTTAAAAATACATAAAAATGTAATATTTAACATACATTCTTAAAAAAGTTTAAAAACAATTTGCATCACTAAACAGATACACTTTCCAAAATTCGGAAGTAAGATTTTATGTCTTTTTCATTAAACATCTATTTGAAAGTTTTTAAGTGTGTTTAAAATTACACTTAGACATTAATTAGTTTAACAAATATTATTCAATTTAGTGGTTGATATTACAAAATTTAATTTATTCCTGGACTTTGATCACCTTTTTACATCCATATATATTATCTTCTAGTTTGGTACACGCATTCAATTTGGTATTTAAACTGAGGATTAAATTAACTAGTGTTTATTGAAATTTAGTAAATAAATTGTTGAAATTATTTTACAAGTAAGAAGTCATTGAAATTTAAGTAGTATTTTAACTTCACGAAATTTATAATAAATAAATAGTTTTAAATATATTTATAATAAATAATATTCTTAAAAATATAAAAGCTAAATAGGTGATGGTGATTGAACAAACAATACATCAAGAAGAGTAACGTGATAATTAAACTATTTTAGAACACGATATATATAATTGAGATATTTTAAAGACTTAATTTTTTTAGTAAACTTTGTGGAATTTAATACTTACATAATGCTTGAATTTAAAAATTTTTAAGTGCTTTAATTTAGGCTTTTCAATTTAATTTAACAGTTAAATTATCAAGTAATGATTATATATAGAATGTGTGTGTGTGTGTGAGAGAGAGAGAGAGTGAACTGAGTGTGAGAAAAACAAAAACTTGAGAAAACACATAACAAATTTTAGAAAATAAAATGATTAATGAAGATATATACTGTTTGGAATTAAATTGATGAGTAATACAAATTTTCTAACACCAAATGTTTAACCGTTGTCGATGATAATTTTTGTTGTAACGTTAACAAAATATTTAACCAATTATGTCAAAAATTCAATAACTAATTAACTAATAAAAATGCTAATTTTACTGATTGAATTAATTAACAACATTCAAATTTATGTTTTTATAATGTTCAGGTCAAATTAATGAATAGTATTTAAACTTTATACATTGAATTGACTTCTTTAAAAAATATACTAATTAACCTAGCTTATTTCAAGATTTTTAATTTGAGATTATATCGTGATCTCTTATATAATAATTCATTCATGGTTTAATGATCTTAAATCTCTTACATATCACTTCTCAAAAGAATTCATAGTAAAAAAACAAACAAGTATATGTTATAAAATATAATTAACAATAGTAAAATATCAAATGTAACTCAATAATTAAAGTTTGGTCCTTAACTTCCTCTTTGCTAGTAAATCGAAGTTTTATTTATATACTAAAGGGAAATGGGGAAGAAAAAAGCATTTATAAAGATACAAAAAAACTGCAGAGAAGCTATTATTCTTCATGAGGAGTCAACTCAGAGGTGTAGTTGTCTAAGATTGGGAGGGACCTCATTTAGATTCGTTTGTATTCACACTCTTTTTCCAAAGCCAAATTGAGGTTTTGAAAGGAAAAAGGGATTTTTTTTTCTTTTTTTTTTCAATTACAGAAGCAAATAGGCTTTGTCATCTATCGAATACTTTATTGTATTGTATTTATTACGCATTAAAGAGAAACATAAAAAATAAAAAAATTATATAAATTGTTAGTTTTTGGCTAGCTCACTGTTCCCCAATATCGAAACAATGAAATTTAGCTTTCAGAAGCATTCAAAACGGCGATGTTTTGTTATGTCAATGCCCCCACAAAGTAAAAAAGATACCCCCTATGTCTGTTTACTTCTTCTCTCTCGCCCTTTTCAGTGACTGGTGTTAATTAGAAACCCAGCATTATAATGAGTAAGAAAATGTCCACCAATTACCACCATGCATTTCATAAAAGATTGAAAATTTGTAGTAGAAAATTAGAATCTCATCATAACCATAATTTCAATTATTGTTATGAATCAGACATCACAAGGCAGTCTATTATCTGCTAAAAATGAACGCCACATAACAATAAAATAAAATTCAAACCTAAAGAACAAAACAATTCAACTGAGGTAGGACTTTCCGTTAGTATGTATGATTACAATCACCGATTGCTTTTCTCTTTTGAAAAACTGACTTGTCAAGTTTAGATCTTGCATTCTCATCATGTCACTTCTCAAAATAAATTATGCATTGCAAAACATATAAATATATGAGAAAATTAATTTCAAATAAGCTCTAAAACATACCTAACACTAGTTCGAAATGTTTTATAGTTAAAAACAGTTTTATTAATATTATTAGAGGAGAGAGAGTTAATTTTGGTGTAGGTTGAGTGACTAAAGTTAATTTAAAATTTGGTGACAATGATTTTTTTAGAATTTTTTTTTATATATTGATCATTTAGTTTATGTATATTCCATATGAGATTCAAACTTACATTTAAAATTTTAATTTATCCAAAATGATATAATTTAAATATATCGGAATTTTATAGAAATTGTTATTACTAGGAGAAGATGATGTATTTTATAGAATCTGTATAGATAGATACATAATACATTATTAGAATAAGATGAGATATTTTATGAAGTTCGCGAATGTAGATACTTAATACATTGTTTAAGATACTCCACATATTCTCATGGATAAAACTTCTCAAACTATAAACTATAAAAACAAACGCACTTGGTAAAAGGATTTTAAAAAAGAATAAAGATATCTTCTATCTTACAAAACAAAATAATTCATCCCATGTGCCTTAAGCAAAAATGACTCACTCTATTTGCCAGAATATTGAAATAGGCTACGAAATAGCCAATGAAATATGACACACTCTAAAAAGTGTCTCGTGAACCAAAATCAACATCTTGACTCATAAGTATAAATTGTTCAAGATGAAAAATAATGAATCCACATAGAAAACTTTAAACAAATTCAATGATTATGCAATCCATAAAAAGAAGTTAGAAAATGAAGCTTACAAAAGTTAGGCATCTTGGAGTATGTTTCGTAAAAGAATGAAGAAATATAATAGGTTAATTGTTAGGTTTGCAACTTTTAATAACAAGAAAGAAAACATGAGAACAAGATTGAAAGAAAACATTTTATCATCATTGGAAGTTTCTACACATAAACAATCTCACAATATATAACATATTATTTATACACACAATAATCTCTATATATAGAACTTAAGAACTAGAATAATAGAAAATTGTTAAAATTTTTTTTAAGACAATTACAACAAGACACACTAGATGATATAACTAGTCTTAACACTACTAAACTCTCTCTAGTAGATAGTTTTTTGTTCTCTTCCATTAGATGATGTTTCATCGTCTGACTAAGCTCTTTAACAGAGCTGTTAAACATGATCTAAAGTCGATAATCATAATCCTCTAGGTTTTCATATAAAAAAAAGTTTTCTTTACATTTAATCACTCTTACATCATATTGTACCAATTAATAATTAACATTAAAATTCTTATTGAACAATGTTTTACCACAGCTAAGGATATCTCATTATAGTCTACCCCTATAATTGTGTAAAACCTTTTGCCAGTAGTCTCGCCTTAAACCTCGATCCTCTACACTTAGTATTCCTTCCTTCTTCTGGAACACCCACTTGCATCCTATCACCTTCTAGTTTCTTGGCAGATCAACAAGCTTTCACATGTAATTTTTCTTCAAAAATTTAAGGTCCTCCTCCATAGCAACATGACATTGTTGGCTTTCTACGTCTTCTATAGCCTCCTAGAAGCTTCTAGGCTCTAAACCTTATATATCTTTAGTTGCCATCAAAACATAGCTGATAAGGTTAGTATATCCAAACCTCTATATAGGTTTGATTGACCTTCTCTCCTTATCATGTAAAACTGATAGTTGGAGTCAACTTTTACACGTCTTGGCCTTCTTGAGTAAAAGGTAGAATATTAGTTTGCATTGCTTGATGCTTCATTGTTTGACACCTCCAACTAGTCTAATACATCACCAAAACACTCCAGCTCAATGTAGACTTTCTCCTTATCTTTCTCTAGATCTCTACACACCATAGTCATTCGAGTCTTATTGAATGTGACCTCCCTGCTAACAAAGCGTCTACCCTTACATACCTTCTATGTATCAAATGAAGATACTCTTAGCTTGTGCTTCTAGTTTATCTTTCTTGGCATTTGAAAATGCAAAAGCGCTAAACACCCTCAAATTCTCATAATATGTTGGTCTTCCACTTCACACCTACATAGGAGTCTTAAACTTCAAAGTAAATTATGAACTCTTGTTAATCAAGTAGATAACAATGTTTACAAATTCTTCTCACAAGGACTTAGGCAACCAGCCCCAACAACATACACACCACACATTCCAAAAGGGTTTTGTTCATCCTTTCAACAAACCTTTTTTTTTTGTGGTGTACCTACGATAGTCTTATGTTTCCTTATACCTTCTACCTGAAAAACTCATTAAACTCCCCTCAAATAAATTCCAATCCATTATCTATCTTGAGCACATTTATCCCCTGTTGATTATCCATCAAAATGTGTCACTCCTTAAACCCCTAAAAATTCTCATTCTTACTTTTCAAGATATAGATTCACATCCTCCAAAAGTAACCATTTATGATAACAAGGAAATAAGACCCTCTACTATGAGTCTAAGCTCACGTTGGACTCCATAGGTCTACATGAGGATACTTAAATGTTTGTTGGGCACATGCTTACTAAATTTGAAAGAAAATAAAAAATATTTCAAGTAATGATATCTTAAAAAAAAAAATTAGACAAGTTCCTAAGTGAAGGTCTAGGTGAAAATTGGAGTCTTTTGGAACACTTTAACAAGTCTAAACACTTTTCTATTATAAAGTTTAGCTACGGAGATGAGATTGCACCATAGGCATTTGTCCTACACACTATAGTAAAGAAAAAAATTACAAAAACTCAAAAGAAATACAGAAAAAAAATTGTGACAAGATGAAATTAAAAAGAATGAACTCTTGCTATCAATAGATTTTTGCTACAAAGTTTTGGATTCGTGATGGAGAATTTCGTCACTAGCTCTTTTGTTTTGGTTTTTCTTGTTTTCAAATTTGGTGAGTTTAATCTAACTCCTCTCTCAAGTGTTGGACACTTCAATGTTGCTTTCCTTTGCTTCCATGATAATTGTCCACTAGCTCTTCTTCCAACACCTAAAATGATACCTTTGGAAGAGATAAGTTCTTTCAAGTATTAAGAAAGAAATTTTCAATAACTTAGGAGTAAAAAACTAAAATTTAAAATGCACAATTTAGTATGGACAACATCAAATGATAGATTTTATGACAAAACATAAAAGAAATTAAGCAACAAAATTAAGATACAATTTAAAGCAAGTACACAAAAGGAATCTATAGAATGATTGAATTTTTCAATCTCATAATCTCATACTTTGTGGAAGTCATGATGATTGACTTGAGTTTCCTTGCTCCACATTCACCACACTAGTTTGTTAGGAAATAGCTCACAAATTTATTACCACACAAACAAGTAAAGAACGATAATGAAGAACTTACAAAAATAATTAAATGATTAAGTAAGAAAGAGTAACGAATAAAGCACATAAGGTGGTTCAAACATCCACAGTTATGGTTAAAATTCAATCTATCACATTAAATTGAACATCCACTATTAGAATTCAGTCTATCAAAGGTGGAAATTCACTAATAACATATATTAAACTTAATTAATAACAAACATTCAATAATTAATCGTATGTGTATTTTATAAATAATTTTTGTGATATTTTTTATAAGATATAAAATATTATAAATTATTTTCTAAAAATTTTAATATATTTTCAAAGTTACTTCATTAATATAAACCCATGTGATCCATTTTCGCTTACATACCACACATGCTTCGTTGTACACTTCTTAGTCCTATTTCACTGACTTATTTGTATCCTGCTACATGATGATACTCTCCTTTGCCTATCCTCACTTGACAACAACTTATAAACAATTGGAGTATAGTCTCTATTTCTATCGCTTAATTAAAAGGATCGTACACCTTTACTCACTTTTGACAACGGAATTTATTATATTATTCAAATAAGAAAAACTTACTTTATATAAATATTAAGCAAGTGTAAAATTGATTTTAACTTTAAATCACCATAATAAATTTTAATTACAAAGATAAATGGTTAATTTCAATGTAATTATATTTCATATATCAATAAATTTTCACATGTCTCTAAAATCTAGTGTATTTTTAATTCTTCACACACATTTACATGTGTTATAAATATAAAAACATATTTTTTTTTTATTCATACTAAAGTATTTAGTGTCTTCGTGGTCTTTCTACTTGATTTTGACTTATAACATTTTCTTTTTCAGTTTTTAAACCTCATTTAGCGTTACATTTCCTAACATAAAATTAAAGGTGACAAATTTATTAATCCTGAAAATTCTAAAACTTGATCTAAACTATTAAAATTAAGGAAAGTGGGGTTTAAGAAAGGTGCAAGGGAGAGCACGATGGAGGGGGGGAGAAAGGGATAGAAAGTTAAGAATAATGCGAATAAAGACTAAAGAAAAGATTTGAAATATAAAAAAGAAAAGGTAAAGTTTGTTTAAAAGACCACTTTTTATCTTAGTTTAATAGTAATTTAGAAAAGAGCAAGAGTCAAAGTTTCTCTTTCCATGTTAGAACATCACTTGTGTCGTGGTCCAGCAAGCAAGTGTTTGACAACAAGTGCACTCACTGTTGCATCCTCTGTTCCCTAGGTCAGGTCCAACCAAACTCCCCTGTCTCTCTCACTCTTCCTCGTTCCCTCCGACCCTTTCTTACCAATTAGCTTTGCTTCCTTCTCCTTTCAACACCCATCAATCTCTCTCCGGTTTTGGATTCTTCGCACCCCAAACAAGTTCCTCTCTGATGGGTTCCATCTCGCACGTGATCACCACCAATCCCACTCTCTTTCACCTACCCTCTACACGTTCCAACGCACTCCGCTTCTCGCGCTTCAATCCAAGCTTCCTCCCGCTGCCACCCGCCAGAGTCGCCGGAAAAGTTGGCGTCTTTGCGGAGGTGAGCAGCCCCAGTAGGACCACTTCCGCCATTGATTTCAGCGACCCCGATTGGAAAACAAAGTTCAAGCAAGATTGGGAGGCTCGTTTCAGACTTCCCCATCTCACCGACATCTTCCCAGATGCTTCTCCCATTCCTTCCACCTTTTGTCTCAAAATGAGGTTCGTTGGTAGGTCTGGTTTTCTTTCTTTTTTACCCCCTGTTTGCGCGGAAACATTACTGTGATTGGGGTGAGGGTTTTAGTTTTTAAAATTCAACTAAACAAGATTGTTGGTGGAAGTATAGAATTGAGGTAAACGTAAAATGAGAATAGAAGAAAATGATGAGACAGCATCTTTCCCCAGTTTTCAAATACTTGTTTTGAATACAATTTTCGAAAGTTATTACATTTTGGATTAGAAACTGATGACTGAATAGTGTAGAGTTGTTTAGGAGAACAGTTCTCAAAACCAAAGGCGAGAAGAGAATTGTAAAAGCCTTTTTGCTTCAACAAGTTCAAAAATACATTATTTTTCCTGTATGATCGTCTCTGTTTTCCTTAGCTTCTTTCGTTTTTATTTTTCTCTTTCTCTTCAACTGAATAAAGAAAAATCATTTTTATTTGCCTTTTTCTCTGTTTTCTTTCCTCCCACCTAAGTATACCATGAGTACTGTCTTAGTTAATGTGTTTTGTCTCTGACAGAACTTCGGTTGATAGAGACTTTAATGGACATTATTCTTCCGATGAGGATTGGCATGGATATATTAATAACAATGACAGAGTGCTTCTTAAGGTATGGTGGCTTTTGTTCATCCCTGGAAACAAAATTCACTGCAAGAGTTTAGTTAATCACCAACCGTTGATAATTCGGGCCCGTATCAACTGAGCTACATTATTGTTGGCCTTTTCTTTTTCTTTTCTTTGTTCATGATATTTTGGCTTTTCACGTATTTGTGATCTTATTAGCTCTTCATGTAGGCGCATGGTATGATGTTACCACTATATGACTAGCATAAATTGGGACCTTAAGTTGTGCTTCCAGGTTGTTTGCTGTTTGGAAAGGTGTTTCCATCTGTTATCAACATAGTTGTTGACCCTCTCACTTGGATTTATTTTACACAGTTTATTCATTTTTTGTTGTCCTTGCATTGATTCTTCTTTGAGATTACATGTACTTGAATTACAGTGAAATGCTACCATTGGATATTGATTGATGCTTTCATTCAATCAAGTTTAAAAAAGTAGGAGTTAATGTTGGATGTTAATTTCCTGTGTTCTTTGCTCTTTCAGACAATATACTATTCGTCACCAACATCTGCTGGTGCTGAGTGCATTGATCCTGATTGTACTTGGGTGGAACAATGGTAAGCATTTGATTCACAAATTTAAAAACTTGAGTAGTGATTGATTAAACAGATTCCAGTCAGCACAACTTGGACATATGTTTGAAATGCTGGACAGTAGTTGTAAATTTTCAATAAATGGAACTTAAAACATTAATATACCAAAATGTTTCTTTGACAGTTTATCTAAAATGAAGATAAATTTAATGGCTGTGAGAATTCAATGTGTCTTTCCTTCAGGATATCATAAGCACAATTTTGATGGTTAAGTCCATATCAATATGTCAGCTAACCTGTGAGGATTTCTTGGATGTTTGGGCTAGAGTTGTATACATTCCCCAATTTGTTCAAATTTAGTATTATCTACGCCGTCCAGAGAGGTTAGCTACATGAGTGAATATTTCTATTCGGCTAATTAGAAACCAATTTTCCATAACATCTTATATCAAGGTCTTTTATGGTGATTTATTCTACTGTTTCTTTGGTCTTTTTAGATTATCTTTAATTTGATCCACCTTTTTCTCATTTGAGTCTCTGTTGGTCCTTTTCTTACAGGTCAAACTGACTTAGGCTAGTATTCATAATCTCGTAGATAGTTGTTTCTCTGAATTTCTGTAAGAGACATTCTTAAACCCATTTTTCTTGTACCTCGACTCATCAACCTTATCATTTTGTTTACTTTTGATGGGACTTCATTGCCCAATATTCAGTACCACAGTGCATTACTGGGCTATTCAATGGGGTTTTCCTTTGGGTTAGTAGTTCTCCATTTCAGTTTCTCAAATTCGAATTCCGTGTATGTCACCCCAATGAATCTTCCCATTACTTAGAGGTTTATTTCAGCCACTTGTCTGGTGTGATCTCCACTTTTTGCCCCTAAAAATTGCTGGCTGGCATTAAACAGAACTTGCATTCTGAATACTATTTTTACTAAAAATCAACATATAACCTGTTGATTCCGCACCAAGCATAGTTTGCTTATGTAGAAATATCTCAAACGAAGTTGTTATTGACAAGCTGGCCTAATCCTATTTATTCATGTATAAAATCATGTGTTTTTTTTTTTTTTTTTTTAATATGATAACAGGAAGTTATCCTTAAAAAATGCATATCCTAATGTGATTGATAGACACTTCAAAATTGGATATGCAATATGATAACAATTAAATAAACGTTCAAAACATGCAAATTTTGTTGGACATTAGGATGTGAAAATCACCATTGCTTTAATGATACCAACAATTTATTTTTTCCTATTTTTTATTTTGATTATCAAATAGTTGTTTTCTAGTTTCTGGTCTCAATATTGTAGTGCATCTTTGTCTGGTATATGATGTTATTTTCTTATATTAGCTTATATACCAAGTGGTTTTCTAGCATTGGTTTATGTACTAAGTGGTTTTGAAATCTTTTTAGGGTTCATCGAGCTGGGCCTCGGGAAAAGATATACTACAAACCAGAAGAAGTAAAGGCAGCAATTGTTACTTGTGGAGGGCTCTGCCCTGGTCTTAATGATGTCATTAGACAGGTCAGTTTGTGATCATGTTGCCTTTCATATAGTTTTAACCTTATGTTTTGGATATAGTAAATCCCTAAAGCAGTCAAGGCTAGCCGGTGCTCTGAAAGTTAAGGTAGTGAATAGTTAATAGATGAGGGAAACATTTTAATTGATATTCCTGTGCATGTGTTTCTATTTGTTGATCACCGAATTTTCTGGGCTGTAGAATGCTCAAACCTAAGATATTGACTAATTGTGTTTACAGAACAAACAATTTGGAGTCTGGGAAAGGAAAAAGAGAAAGAAGAAAGGATTCTGCATTAACCTAGAATAAAAAAGAAAAAATGTACACATGTATCCAAAGGAGCACTCTCTTCTTTTACACTAGATATCCCAGTCGATTCTCAAACAAAAACTAAATCCATACCCCTTCATTGAGAGGGTCATTTATAGTAGAAAAACTAACACTGCAGCTAGCTGCCATATAACCAACTAAACAATTAACCTGTCCTCCTATTCCTCCTCCTGCAATACACTTGTAGGGTCTATTTGGGACAGTTCATTGTCTTGCCTAACATAATCTAAGTGTAGCTGTCTTAAATATGTTATAAGCTTCCCCCCTCCATTGCATTTGTGTATACTTCCAAATAGGTCTATATCAGATAACATACAAGATGCTCCTATTTCAGCTCCTTTTTAAACTTAGTTCTAGTTATTTTGATCACTAGTATGCCCTTTTTGTCTGTGTAATGGCTTTAATAATGACTGTTCTGCAGATTGTAATCACCCTTGAAATATATGGTGTAACAAACATTGTGGGGATTCCTTTTGGCTATCGAGGATTTTCTGACAAAGAATTGACAGAAGTACCGGTAATCTCATTTTTCCCTCATTTCTGATTTTGGTGTAGTAGGTGATTCTTCTAAAGGTACATTCTGTAGAACACGAGTTGTTCTTTCTAATGAATCTTGACTGTATGGAGGCTTTCATTTGCAGTTATCAAGAAAAGTAGTGCAGAATATTCATCTTTCTGGTGGAAGCCTGTTGGGAGTTTCACGAGGAGGACCTGCAGTCAGTGATATCGTGGACAGTTTGCAGGTGGTTTAATGATCTAATCTATTAACAAACTGATTGATAATTTCAGACAAATATAAGGTTTTTTATGATACAGGTGCTATGTTGTTAGATCAATATGCTCAAATGTGTATATTATTGATTTCAGGAACGAGGGATCAACATGCTTTTTGTGTTGGGTGGAAATGGTACACATGCTGGTGCAAATGCAATTCACCACGAGGTTGTTAATTTTTAGACCTTTTATCAACTGGTTTCATTAAATTTGGGTTATTGTGTGATCTAGGTTGAGTTCCTTTTGTGGAAAATTTTCATTGAAATTTTGGGAATGTCAATTTTCAGTTTGTCTTGACTTACTATATTGTATAGTTCAGTTGACATTAGGATGGACATTAATATTCTGTTATTTGAAATGTGAGTTATCTGATATTGTAGGCTGTTCAGCAAATTTTTGGATGATGTTTTAATTTTTGGGCTTGACATGCTACTTTGCAGTTGTCTTTTTTTTTGCTGAGAATTTTTCTTTCTTGTAGTGCTGCAAAAGAAAGTTGAAGGTATCAGTAATAGGCGTGCCCAAAACTATTGACAATGATATTTTATTGATGGATAAAACTTTTGGCTTTGATACTGCTGTTGAAGAAGCCCAAAGAGCAATAAATTCTGCATACATTGAGGTATATAACTTCTAATTCCATGTCATGTTGAATCAGTTCATCGATAGTTTCTTGTCAGTACATAAAATATTTACACATTTTCCCTTATTTTTTATTAGGCACACAGTGCATATCATGGAATTGGGGTTGTGAAATTGATGGGCCGTAGCAGTGGATTCATAGCAATGCAGGCATCCCTGTCTAGTGGACAGGTTGACATATGCTTGATTCCTGAGGTATATTAGATAAATTAGTTCGATGGTCTCATTTTCTGACATACTGATAAACTTACAGAAATTGTGACATGGTTCCAAGGTACCTTTCAATTTACATGGACCTCGTGGAGTATTGGCTCATCTCAAGTTCCTTTTAGAAACGAAGGGATCAGCTGTTGTCTGTGTGGCAGAGGGAGCTGGACAGGTTATTTAATTAATAGAATCAATGTCATATTAAGAAGACTGACAGAAAATCACTGCATTTTACATTCAGATGTAGAAACCTAAACTTGTAAATTGATTCTTATGCAGAATTTACTCCAAAAGACAAATGCTACAGATTTATCCGGAAATGTTGTATTTGGAGATATTGGAGTGTATATTCAACAAGAGGTTTGTATTGTGTTTATGGGGGATACAATAATCTAGAAGGGATGATACCTGATTGTAGATTTTTTTTATTTTTTATTTTTTTTTAAAATTATATACACAGTTAAATTTGAAACAAATATGAAGAAATATAACACTAAGCTGGCTAGAATTACTATCAAGTTAATGTGACACTAGCTCAGCGTATGTAGAAAATATAACTTTTAATTTCTTCACATACTTTACTAATGTGTATATTAAATTATCAATCTATTACTATCTTTGGGATTATGGTCTCTGAGTGCAGCAAAACTAAACAATATTCTGTAAATATTCATATTGAATTTGAAGCCAATTTCCACCCAGTAAGAAGTAAAATCCTTGAAATTGAGATCATGCTATTTGTGAAAGGAGGTAGGTTTTGGGAAACATGAAAATAGAATTTCCACATTTTAAGGTAACAGTTATGTAAATCTGTTTATGCAAAGTAGCAATGTGATGACTTAACATCCTTCCAGTTGTCTATGATGATGGCAGCTGTTGAAGGTTGTTTTATTTCTAAAAAATCACCTCTTTGTTCTTGAGCATAATTGATTTTGGGACAGGGAAAGTTTGTTTGAGAACAGATATTGTTGTCAAAGCTTTAAAGAGGTTCTGACATGACATAAACTAGCATACGATAATGTTTTTGTCATGAACTATGCTTAGGCCAAAATATAAGGCTTATCTGTGACTTCATTTTGAAACAATGAAACATAAAATTCTTCGAATCTTTCAATATTTTAACTTTAAAAACGTGTGTTCTTGTAAATTTCTGATCTTTATCTATTTCCCTACTATTATTTCTGTTAAAAATTAGTAGAACTCAACTGCAATTTTTAGGCGTAATGTCCACCGTGTTATTTTGGTTTATGCTTTGTACTATGGTCGTGTCAAACTGAAGAAATGTATGAAGTTCTTTTGTAATGTAGATAGTTACTTTCATTTAAAATTTGTATTTTACTACACATTTTATGCTGACCACTGTTATGTTTCAGACAAAAAAGTATTTCAAGGAGGTTGGTGTTCATGCTGATCTAAAATATATTGATCCAACTTACATGATCCGTGCAATTCGGGCAAATGCATCAGATGGAATTCTATGCACTGTACTTGGACAAAATGCTGTTAGTCATACTGTCTCTCTGCCATTTTTTATTTATTTTTGCAATAAAAGCAGATAGGTTTGAATGTTGATCTTCTGCAATCTTTCTAAATCTGTTGCTGCCAGTCAAATTGTAGTGGCTCTCCCTGTTGGTACACATGTACAATGTCAGTTTATTAGTTTGTCTGATTTTTGCTTTCATCATCATTTAACTGCCTAACACTTTTCAGATCAGGCAGTTATTAGATCATGTTATGCTTACTCCCTCAATTTCATGTTGATAATTTAAATATCAATCTAAGCTCCTATCTGGTTTACTTTGTTTCGGTGAAAGATATGAAGTCGTGAAAATGTTACTGAAATGGATGCAAAAAGCCAACAAACCGGCAAAAGTGTTTCAAAATAAGATGTCTACTGAGGACTAATCACCGTGTTTCAGATCATGCTAGTGATACTAGGGAACCTAGTGTTAGCTTAGTTTGCACTACAACTCTCCTATTTATTTTCAAGTAAATTGGTAAATCTTATATCTTTAAACTAGAATTCTTACACTTCTGGTACAACAGTTTCAAAAACCTGTAGGGAAGTGGTGTTTCTATTAGATTTGACCTTTCTTTATGCCTTGAGTTATTTAATTTGATAGCTAGATCAATAGTTTGTAGAGAAAGCTTAATTATATGCCCTTGAACTCAGTGCCAACATCATCCATTTGATGCTTTCTGTAGTTTGAAATTATTAGATAACATGTAGAACCATAGAAGATAAATACAATTCCTATAGCTTCCAATACTTAGCAGTATATTTTCTATCTGATACCGATTTACAAGTTTTGCATTGCAGGTTCATGGTGCTTTTGCAGGATATAGTGGCATTACAGTAGGATTGTGTAACACCCACTATGCTTACTTTCCCATCCCCGAAGTGATATCTCATCCGAGGTTGGTGGACCCCAACAGTCGAATGTGGCACCGTTGCTTAACTTCAACAGGTCAACCTGACTTCATCTAATAATTTACACTTTTTCCAATAAATTCAAGAGGCTGGGAAATTCAGGTTTCCAAAGGGCCTATCATAGGAATACCACTTCGAAATATATGTGGTTAATTTGTTGAACAGCAATAAGTGAAAATAATACCAGGGATGCCATTTCCTCGTAATCCAAAAAACTGGTTACTTGTATAGTATGGCAGTTTCCAGTCCTGCCAGTTTCATTCAAATTAAATTTGAGAGTGGAATCACCAAGCACTATGCGCTCCATTTTGATGAATTTGTAAGTGGTAACATTGTTTAATCGATTTTAGGGGCAAAATAGCCCACATTTTTAGTGAGAGTACTTTGGCAGATGAACTGTTTGTTTTTTAAATTCACTCCTTGAACATTAGACTGCACGTCTGTAATTGTAGTCTTTGGGATGAAAGTTGTGGCTAAATGGTTTAAGGTTATTTATGAAGCATTTTTTAAGGATATCTTATACTCGTGAGAGTCACCAAGGGGATTTCCGATTGATCTAGACTAGAACAGAGAGCGTGCGAGAAGAGAAGCAGAGGGAAGTGTGCAGGGAAAAAAGGTATGTGTATTTGTATTGATTGTAAAAAACTCAATACAAGTATATTTTGTTGCTTAGGAGTGAATCCAACCTTAACTGCTTTCATATGTAACATGTTTTTGCCTCCGTCGTGGTTGGTGTTTTAGTTGCAAAAAACCATTCCTTACGCTGAAACATTTTTATGCAATCTTTAATACCAGATGTGAAAAGGGTTGCGGCTTAGAAAATAAAAAGAGTAAAAATTTATTTTTATTTTTCCTATGAAGCTACAGGAATAAAGTATGAAGAATTTGCCAAGTATCGAAGGGACAAGTGGCATAGTCAATTCGACAATATAGTCAATTATCTTACGGATTATTCTAAAAGGGATAGGATAAAATTGAAATTTAAAAACAAAAATTGGAGGTGTTGAAAGAAGAAAATGATGAGGTACAGTAAAAAAAGCATGATAACTTTGTCACAGATCCTGGAATCGAGGATCTAGAAGGACAAGATGCTGAAATAGTTAACTCTTGGAGATAGAATTTATTTTGTGGGACTGAGGAGTATAATAAAGAAAATGAGAATTGGGTGAGGGGTATGTGTGAATTTGTGTAATTCTCTGATCCTTTTCCTTTTCTTCTTTTGAGATTTGAAAATGAAAGTTTGATGAAGTTCCAGATTTTTTTTTTTTGCATTGAATAAAATGGTAGCAGCTTTTTTAATTCATCATAAATGGGTACTGGTACTTAGTGGTTAGACATTTGGACGAATTCTTCCTTCACCCTAATTCCCTCGTCCTCCACCTTCATAGTTAATTGGAAAATAAAAACATGTCCAAAAATGATAAATGATAAAAGACTAAAATACTATTTATCCCATTAACCTTCTTAACTACTCTTATCTTATTTATTCTTCCTTTACTTGCATCCGATTCATTGCTTTATTTTCAGTTATTGTATCTGTTTTTTACCTTCATCGTCAACAAAAGTGATCTGTGTGGGTGAGAGTGTGCAACATTCGCATCACAGATCTGGGAGGAAAAGCTGCGTATTTGCTTCAATCTGAATTAAAGCTTTAAACAAGTGAAAAGTAAAAAAAAAATTATGTTTATTAGCAATTTGTAAGTGATATTGATGATTAGGGTAGTTAATTTGATGATTGGGTTGCCATCGAGGTGAATCTGCATCGAAGAAGATGAACTTCATATGAACCGGATGCCCCGCATCCGGTTTACATTTTGGAAAAAAACCAAAATGTAAACCGGATGGGGGGCCATCCGATTCACATTTGCAAATGAAAATGTGAATCGGATGGCCCCCATCTGGTTTACAATTTTTTTTTTCAAAATGTAAACTCTGGATGGGGTGCCATTCGGTTCATATTTTTCAAATGAAAATGTGAACCGGATGACGGTTTACATTTTGAAAAAAATTGTAAACTGGATGGAGGGTATCCGGTTTAGTATTTTTTTTTTAAAAAACATAAGGTCATTTTGGTCATTTTTACAGAAACAATTTTGACATTTTCAAAACTTATAGAGGTGCAGGACGAGAGTATTGGAGTGCAAATAGAATCCATTAGACATTTGAAGGACATGCACACACTTGCATCAAGCTCAGACACCTCTTTTCTAACCAGGTGTCCTTATAGACACCTAGGACATTCATACAACATTTATATATTTTATAACGTCTAAATTAGAAAACATTCTGATATATAACTACCAATGATTTTCAGATTACTTCGGCACAACCTTATTGAGATATACACAGCCTTCTTTTTTATGTTAACTTGAAAATTTATTGTGTAAATTTTTATTATAATTATATAAATAAGGAGTATAATGTGTGTAATTAAAAATATCTAGATTATATTTGTATTACTAAAAGTATTTTTATTTATTTTTGTATAATGTTTAATATAATTTGAACATTTTTGCATTTCTTTTGGATGAATTTTTGTTAGAATGTCTTCAACGATTAAGAAGAAAATGAAATGTCTAAAATAAATTAAACCATCTTTTAAAATTATTGAACTTTAAAATAAATGAATTAAATTTATTTTTTAATTAAATCTTTGACTATTTTTATAAATAATTTTAATATATAAATCTTGATTATCAATTTAAATAATTATAAATATGTTTTATATATAATTTGTGTTTGTTGTCTAGGTTAACAATGTTTATTTGGAAATAATTGAAGTTGTCATTGAAGTTTTGAGCCAATGATTTACTCTTTCAGTATCTTCGTCTTCTACCCATGGTGTTTTTATAATTTACAACATTTTGCATTCTTCACTTTAAAGTTTTGATAAATCATTTGGACTTAAGGTTCAAACTATGGACTTGAATCCACTCAACTTGGTTATTGTTCAATTCAATATAAGATATTAGTGTGATGTATGTGAGAATGATAGATGGTTTAATGATGTCACATGCAATATGTAGGTGATGTATAAGTAGTATCTTTATGTATAATTATGTATAATTATAGTATATATATTTTTTTATTAATATTTCTTTTATAAAGGTCATAGAAGATCTTTTAAATTGTTTGTTTATTCTATAAGAAATTTTGTAAATGTATTAATAAGTATATCTTCTGTAGATACAAATTGTAGGTTTATAGTTTTCTTTTGAAAATAGACTCATAAAAAATAATGTTTAATTTTAACATGGAACATGAATGTAAGATGAGATTCATAAATAAACTAATGACAACTTTATTATCATAGAGAATAATTATATTATTATCATATAGAATAATTATATTATTCTCATATATATTATAATTTCCTAATCGATTCTCGATCCACAATGATTGAAAACAATGAGTAGTTGTTGAGCTATATTTTGTTTAAATTTTTAATAATGTTATAGTCTCTTGTTTCTTACTTAACCATGAGAGTGGGTTCCTTCTATTGGAAACCATCTCTTTTATCTTTTCTTTCCATCTTATCTCTCCGATGTAGTTTGTATCACATTGGTTTAGTAAATTGAATTTTTCTCTATGTTAGAGCATAAACCAAGGTTAGTGATTCCAATGAGATAATAAAATAAATCATTTTTAACAACAATTAAATGAACTTGTAGTGGGTCAAATTGGAAATGTGCATATAAGAAAACAACAAACATAATATATGGTCTAAACATTGTTAATTATTAAATAACAGATCATTAGACATAAGTTTATACATTTTTCAACAAGTCAGCCTAAGTTTTGATGATAACAAACAATATTAAGTTTTGAGTGTGAATTAGCTTAAGTTGTTGTTTTAAGTCTAAAATAAATGTAGTATATTGTTTACTAGAAGTCTTAAGTTATTGTTAAACGATCTAGGTTTGAACATCTCACAAAGAAGTATCAAACGATTCATCAAAGAGCAATAGAAGTATGAAGTTTTATACAATAAAGATACTAGGAGATGTCTTTAATAGCATATTGGATGCACATGTAGATCATCTACAAGTTTGAAAGAGTAGACTCACAAACTTCAAAGAAAATCCTGAGACATACACAACTTACCATTTGAAAAGTGTATGCTCATGATCAATACAATTAACATAGTTAGTAAGATAAAACATGTCTTTTTATAATAGTAAAATATCAGCCAAAAGTCAAACATACATGTTGAAAAGGTCTTACATTAAGGACAAGATACAAGCACTAGGTCACAACAAATATTTTTGGATGCTTATAAGTAGATACTGCTATGCATATGAAGACTTGATATAACATTTTGCCAAGAACTCTTTTATGTGCATAAACTTGTATTCTTTTATTTTTTTAAAAGCTTTTAGTGTTTGAGAAACATTGTGCAATGCTTCTCTTAATTGTTTATAAAACTATTTGTGAACCTTTTTTAAAAACCATTAGATGACCCCTTTAAGCATCTAATTCGATGATTTGCGAAAATCTTTAACACAATGTTTTTAGTTCTATTCAACTCTATTTTCTAGAGTTAACTTTCTCTTCTAGTTGGTATCATAACTTATCATTTGGGATAAGTTAGGAGAAGATGGAACGATCTAAGTTGTAATGGAGAACAAATGACATGTTATGAACAAACTTCCCTTGTTCAAGGATGAAAAATTCAATTATTGGAAACAATTCATAATTGTGTTCTTCAAACAAATTCTATTGATATGATGGATGTAGTAAAAAAATGGGAATTACATCTTTGTAAATGAGGATAATGAGCCCATTCCAAAGGTGTTGTGGATCGATGGCCAAAAGCAAATATACTTGCTAAACTCTAAAGTGAGAAACTTCTTAACGTGTGTAGTATTTGAGGAAGAATACTCAAAGATATATACTTTTCAAGATGTGGAAAACTCTATTTTGGTAACATATGAGACTTCCACTAAGGTAAAAATAAATAAACTTAGGCTTCTCACCTACCAATATGAGTTAGTCAATATGAAGGCAAATGAAAACAAAGAAATAATGTTTAACAAATTTCAAACTATAACATGCTTAGGTGTCTTGGTGAAAACTATGTTAATTATGACCATATTTAATTTATCTAATTTGTTGAAGCCACATGCCATAACTCTTACGATATCTAAGAGCTTGGACAACATGTCTATTGAAAAGCTCATAGGGATCCTAAAGATGCACGATATGGAGTTGGAACAAGATGATGTGATCAAGAAGGAGAAGACTATTGTTTTTAAAGCTTGTCACTCAAAGTTCACCCCACCAAGGAACTCAAAGTAGAAGAACCTGAAGAAGAATATGTAGATAGTGTTGACTTTGAGGTAGATGATGAAATCTTCTTCATCTCACAAAAATCACCAGATGTTAAAATGCAAGGTTTTAGAGGAACAAAGGCTAATCACGTCAAAGATATGATTTGAAGGATATAAAACTCAAATTGTCTACTACAAGTGGAAGAAGGCTAGCCACTTTAGGTCCAAATGTCTATAGGAAAAAAAATCTTGGAGAATCAAAGACACACTTTTAAGAAGGATGTAAAAAAATTTTTGTTGTGGAATTAAATGGGAAAACTCACTGCAATATTTTCTACCAAACATAATCATTGATACGATAATTGAAATGACAGTGCATACATTAAGCGATAAAAGATAGACAAGGAAGAATGAGAAAGAATCACAATACATATAAAAAACATTGTTCAATTGAAGTTTTAATGAACTTCACGAAGTCCACGATATAATTCACCATACACAGAGATTACAATTCAAAGTTTCTCTCTTTGTGAATTCTCGTTCAACTCTCAAGGTTTTATGTTTTTATAGTTGAACCACAACACTAAGTTATTCATTAGCTATTGTTCCATGTTCCTATACATAGAACATAAACTACCATAACTAACTTCTATGAAGTTCACCTAAATAAACAGAGAAGGCACATTGAAGAATGCTTTCCACGTCTAAGTTGAAATATCACTAGGAAGTTGTTCCAGACAATAGTAGTCTCAATAAAAACTAAGAAACTAGATGTTCTATTAAGACTATCCACCACATATGATGGAAGACACATCTTCTACTGGATGGTTTGGTAAAGTTAAATAAGAACTTTGGCAAGATTTTACTAAACCAATCTTCACAATTCTCTACTTGGTTCAACATAAATCTTCTGAGCAAAACTCACTTTCCTACTATTAGGTCCATTACATACTTAATCAAGAATTAGTTGGATCAAATATAAACGATGAAAGAACTTGTTGGTCAATAGAACCCTCATAATTATATCAAAGGGATTATGATATGTTAAGATCTTCATCACCTTCTTAGATCCTTAAGTAATCTTCTCACTTACCAAATGCAGCTTGATGTCAATGTGCTTTGAAATTTCAAGGTAGACTTGGTTATTTGATAATGTTTTAACATTATCGTTGTTGTAATAGACAATAACAACCTAGTCTTACACCCTCAACCCTTTTCCTAGACCCTACAACAACAAGGTTTCCTTCAATCCTTTTGTCATGATAATGTGGTTTGCTTCAGTGGTTGACAAAGTAACTATCTTTTATAGACAAGCCTTCCAGTTACTCGTAATAGCATACACATAACCTATAAGAGGTTTTTTACTGTCCAAGCACCCAGTGTAATTCGAGTCAACATAACCTTCTATGAAAGTTTTGTCTCTAGCACATTGTCTAACTTCATTATTAACTACAACTCTTCCAAATAATCCTTTCAAATATTCAGGATCCACTTAAAAGCTTGTCAACACACTTACTCATAATTTGACTTAAACTTGCATAAGCCCTAAACTTCAAAATATTAAAAAAAATATTGATTATTTATATAATTCAGATATCAAAATTATTGATCAGAAAGCTACAATTATATCTCAATATATAAGAAAGTTTTAAAGATCACCTAAAAGAAACATAAACATAAATAAATGTTATATTCCATATCTTTTATGTATTGTTAACCACTACTTAATCATTTAAATATTTTTTTTTCAATTTTTAAGCACTAAGTACAAGTTTTTACACATAGATTATAGAGCCATAATAATATATACTACAATGCATAAATCCCACAGTTACATTTGGTCATAAATACTATAATGTGAAAAGATGGTAAAAAATAATCTATATATTAAAAAATTGATTCTAAAAGGCCTTTTTAGTCACCTAAACCTAAACGAAAAACTCTTAAAAAATCTATAAAAATGCAATTTATTAAATTAATCACCCTAATATTTCGATTTTCATTCCATGAATTAATTAATATTATTTTATTTCTAAAAATTTTATTTTAAAAAGTAAGATTACTAAATTCTTAAAAAAATAAGAGATAAAAGAGCAAAAATTAAATTTCAACTTACTAATTTATGTATAAAATGTCAAGTGATCTTTTGATTAATTAAATTTTAAAGTATTATATTTTAAAAACTAATTAACTAAAATGTAATTATAAAATCATTATTAGTTTATGTAGACAAAATATAATTTTTATTTATTAAAATTTATTTGAAAAGGAAAAATTAGTTCGGAATTAAGTTCTCTGAAATCCAATTGTAACCAGTTATATAAATAGGTATTCTTTTATAAATAATTTTCAACGGGTTTGGTTTTTGTAATTTGTTTGATAAATGAGTTTTTTTTTTTAAGAATTTTTCTTTATTCTATCATCATTCCAAAAATATGCTATGTCAAAAGAAAATAAAAAGATGCTTAAACCTACTATAATGCGAAAGAAACACAATGATTAGATTGGAACTTTATTTTCTCTTTTATATGAACGAGCAAAATTAGGAGTCGTCGAGAGTGGTAATTATCCTGTATACATTTTAAACTCAAAATAAAATTATAAGAAATACAAAAAGTAATTTATTTATGATGTAAAATTTAAATAAATATGCATACATAAGAAAAGACTTAATTTAAAGATTTAGTATAATTATTAAAAAATTGCAACTCACATATTCATATTTTCTATAACTATGACGATTATGAACATTTTATTAATTTATTAAAATTTAATATTAGATATTAGGATACATAATAAGAAAGCTATAAATATAAGATAATGAGATATGGAAACATCATCTTTTATTTATCTTTTATTTGAGTTAGCTAAAAATAATAAAAAAAGAATCTCAATGACTAAAACGAAATTAAAATATAAATTTAATATTTTGAGTATTAATGTGATCAAATCCAACCTGAATTTATTAACTGTATGTTTATTAGACTTTGGGGTTAAATGTAACACCCCACAAGATTAAAGCTTCTACTATGACAGCTAAAATATTATCATCATGTGTATCTCACAGTATCCCATAGTTAACATATATCAAAATTACATAATAAAGCTAAACTGAAATTTCAAAATATATTTACAATATCATATATAAGTTTTTTTCAAAATAATGCACTATTCCTAACAGCATCCTTCAAACTAGATGATCTCCCAAAGATCCATCTGCAGCACCATCTGCTCCCGTGTCAAGACACGATCATCACAGATAGAAAATCAAACACAATACAACCAAAGAAAAGGGTAAGCTAACCAAATTTTAACAAATCAAAAACATTCAATTTCATGTATCATCATAATAAAAGAATCTAACACACTACAAACATGACTCTACTTCCGGAAGACTCGTGCATTGAATAGACCCCGAGATATGCACCTGTCATACATCTCCAAACTGTGAATCCACACAGCCCCCACACAAATG
>Ga0209700_102185_pt1 | contig 40026 bp, 15 predicted proteins | sample SiratroredBW_FD_187528 | JGI IMG/M metagenome (GOLD analysis project Ga0209700, IMG submission 187528) | Root nodule microbial communities of legume samples collected from California, USA - Siratro red BW (SPAdes) (version 2) | ecosystem: Host-associated > Plants > Roots > Nodule | place: USA...
TTTAAAAACTAACAATAAATTTATTTAAAAAATTATATAATATTTTCAAATTTTTCTTTCTAAATTTATTGCTAAATTTCAATTTTATTTTAAATTATTTCTATATTAGTAACTAAATTCAAATATCTAACTTATATTTAATTTTGCTAAATATATTTTATTATTAAATTTTATTTTATTTTATTTTTCTTTTCAATATCAAACTTACTCTTAATTTAATTCAATATATAAATCTCATACTGACATCATTTTTATTTCAACCATTACATATTTATCAATAAATAAAATAGTCAGTTTTGTAACTTTACATTTATTTTAGTTACCTGCCAAAAATAATAGAAGAGAAATAGGTGGAAAATATTAACCAGCATAAAAATGATGTATTATTCTGACAATTTTAATTAATTCATTGATTCAAATCTTGACTGCAGGATTTCTTCTAATAAACTAAAATCCTGTTATCTTTTCATGATTTTATTTATTTCTTCACATTGATATGTGTCTCACAGGCAGAATTTACCCATATCCAATAAAAAAAAAAATACACTATTTTGAAGATTTCAAATAAAAATTACACTAGTTTGAAAATTTTGCCTTAATTAATTGTAATGTTCCATTTTAATAACTAAGCACAAATACAAAATAACAATTTTTTTTACTTTTTTTTCTTGCTCTATACATTGATATAACACTCCAAATACCTTTTATAATATAATTTAACTCTTATTAAAAAATATATTATATACTGTGTTTGAGGTGAGTAAAAGATAGTTTCATCAATAAACAAAGTAAAAGATGGTTTCATCAAGAAACAAGACACTCTTTCTTGCCCCCACTAACTAACAAACACAAACAAATGAAATGAAACAATTCCCACATTCACAAATAAAAACAACATTGTTGGTGACTTAGCCAAATCTCAATCCTAACCAAAGAGAGCTATTCAATACACCCACAAACCCAACTGCTAATCACAAACTAACGCACCTTCATTCCATCACTCTCTTTATGTCTATCTATCTACCTTTCCATATGACTTTGAGGAAAGATTTTGCCCACGTGAATAAAGCTTTTGCTGTTGTTGTTCTCAAAGGCACCACCCTTTTGAGACTCAACATCGTAGTTTGACTCTTCATCCTCGTTCCCAAGGGAAAAGTACTGCACTTTCTCCCCATAAACTTTGACCAAAACCAAGTACAGAGAAACCGCAAAAAGGGTGACACCAATGATGAACCAACTGAACTCAATGTTAACGAGCGAGTTGGCACGGTGAACTGCCTCGTGGGAAGAGCATCTGACCACCATGTGACCCTCCTCTTCGTTCATGTAACAACCTTTGGGTATGAGAGAAGGTGTCCAAAGCATGAAGCCCATCACAATCAACCACAGTCCCTGGAAGAAGATGCTGAGGGAGCGAACGAAGTTGACTATGAAACTTTCAGGGAACCCAATTGCAATGATTGTGGTGGAGAGTGAAACAAAGACCAAAAGCTGTAGCAAAAGATGGTATTGGCCTTCTGGGCCCATGTGGTCGGCGGAATGGAGGTGGAAGAGAAGCAGTTGCTGAGCAAATGCTACGGCCCCAAGAAACTGAGTTAATACGAATTGAGCCTGGACTTGGGCACGGTCAAGGACGATGGAAGAAGCTGCATAGAGGAAGAAGGTGAGGGAGATGGAAGAGTGCTCGAAGTTGTGGAGATGGTTGGAGGGAATGGTTCCATCTGGGTCGAGAGGTTGGTGGCGATCAGGGCCTATGAAGAGTTCCATTGCTACGGAGGCTGTGGAACCTACCATGATGAGCACCAACTCTAGGTATCTAAACTTGGCAGTAGGGAACCATGCTGGGCCCTTGTAGGACTTTGGGTTAAGGGCGTGGAGCTTGATGTGGCTGAAGAGGTGCCACAAACCTATCAGCAAGAAACCAAAACCTGGAGCAACATGTCCCACCAGAGTGCCCATGATTAATTATGAACTAGAATAAGAATGTTTTATGAGCACAGAAACAGTTTGGGAAGGGAGACAAAATATGTTGGTTGTGTCGTTGAGATAGAAAGAGAGAGATAGAGAGAAATGTGAGTGTTGTTGTGTGAAGAGTTGTGTTGGCTGTATTTAAATGTGCTACTCTTATGGCTTCCCTTCTTCAATCAACTTTTAATTTTCCTTCAAAATTTTCAAGTCTGACCACACGAGGTGACATGACCCTGAGATTAGAGAGCTGAGATGGCGCTGCCTTTCTGGAACAACACAGTACACATCACCAACATCATCACCTTATTAAACAAATAATCTTCTGTTTACTTCTTGAACAAACCAATAACATATATGAGATAAACAAGTGATTAAATAATCAGGGCTTTCATGATTTCTCATTCTCTATCCACTTTTTTCATAAGCCAAACTCTTGCTTCTTTTTCCTTTCAAAATTAGCTTTGCCTTTCTTTATTTTAATTTCCATACATAATCACTGCTTGCGTTACTTATACGTCAGTTCTGTTAAAATTAAAAATAATCTTCTTAGAATTGAAAGAAATAAAGTCTGGTTAAAAAATGAAGGATCATTAAGTCTTAAGAAATATTTATATATTGTTTAAAGCTTGTTATTCTTTTTCACTGACACTCATCATTAGTGTTACGTTCATTTAATATCTTAAATGCCTATTTAAATAAGAGTTGTGTGTTACCCTACCGTGACCAACACTTAATGTTCATTTAATATATTAAATGACTATTTAAATAATAGTTGTGTGTTACTCTACTGTGACCAATTTCTATTTGTTAATCTGACAGTTAAATTTGTTGTTACTTTTAGTCTTTCGCCTATTTAAAGCTTAATTATAAGAATTTTTTTGTGGTGGCGGGGTGTTCTTTTTTTTTTTTATATATATTATACTATTATGTAATTATTAGTTGTTTCTTAATTTATGATCTTTAAGAAAGCCATGTTGGAACCTCTTTCAGTACCTGTTTAATATTCCAATAATCATCTTGATAATGATACTGTGCATGTCATTAAAATAGAAGATTGAATCGTACACGCTGGCTGCTAATGGAAACTTAAAAGGAAGACGACACTCAAATGTAGACAATTTTGTTTATCTTTTCGTGTCTTATTTTGTTTGGATTTTTTCACGAAACTGCGTGATTTTCAAAGGAGTGCTCACTTTTAACCATTTGAAACTGCGAAGAAAATTCGAGGTGTTGGTACTTTGGTCTCCTTTGTATTCTTCTTTCTCGAAATTTACTTTTCATTCCAAGGTTAATTCATGTTACGTTCTGACTTTTGTATGTTTACTATTTGCTTAATTTTCTTATGACAAACACAAATAATATGGTGCCATGTTTGGCTGACCAATTTGTGTTTGAAGAAACGAATCCATCATCTCATCAGTTACGTAATATAACATCACCCAACCCATTCATAACATGATGCATTGCATTGTTATCAAAACCTCGTTGTGTCTCGAAGGTCAAATGTCAATCCTTTGTTGATAATCTTACTCGTTGACTATTTATAGATTTGGTAAGAGTTTAAGTTAATAAAGAAATTGAAAGCTTACGTGAGAAGGAGAGAAATTAAAATTTATTCGTATTTGACTAGTTTACAGGTTTCTTTGATTGAAAGTATTTATTTATTACATTTTATACATATTTGATTTGTGTATTTTTATTCAAATTTGATTTTGATTCTTGTGATAATGGTATTCATGAGTTCTTCCCGTCAACAAAATCATGTAAAAGATGCAATATTTTCGATTTAAAATTTTGTAACCATATTCATTTTATTATTCCAATTCAATATATAATTTTTAACTCCCCTTAAAATTTTAATATTATTAAATATTAAAATATTTTTTTAGATTATTTTATAGTCCTTTCAATTTTAGATAATAAGAACTAAAATAAATTTAAAATATATATATATATATATATATATATATATATATATATATATAACAAAATATTGTTTGTTAAAAAGAGTAATTAATCTAATTTTAGTTATATGTATCTAGGTAGATGCAATTATAATTATTTAATATGCTTAGTATATTTATAACAAAACAACAACAATAATAATAATAATATATTATAAATGTTATTATTATCTTTATATTTTATATTTTTATAAGATATGGATATTAACAATTGAACTATAACAAACATAAATTAAGCTAATTATTTCTAAATGAAATGGGATGAGAATATCTCATTCACATATGCGAAGTAAAATATTCATCTTTATTCTACATACAAAATAAAATATTCATCTTTATTCTCAATAAGTAATGAAATTCTTGTCTCGTACCTTTCTTTTCATAAAAAGGGGTGTTCCCGTATTCATCTTCTTATTATTTTAAATATTAATTAAATAATTTTTAATATAACATAAAAATCACAAAAAATATTATATTAAGTATTTAATATTAAAAAGATACATATTTTTCCTTCTTTAATCTTAAATAATAAAAAAGAAGTTATAATTATATAAATATCAAATAAAAATTAGATAAAAATCAAATAATTATATAAAAGAGAAAAAGTATTTAAGTGTGAGACCTAAAAATAAATTACATGATTAAGGAAAAGAAATAAAAATGTTCTTAAAGTATTTTTGTTATCGCGTAATTGTCTTGGTGAATGATTTGTTCATAATAATTATTACAAAAATAATATTTAGATTTATTTTAATTAATTAATAGCATACAACTTTTATAATTACATTGCATCTTATCAAAATTAATTAACCTAAGTTTGGAAAGAATTACTCTTTAAAGCATTATAATATAATTGATAAAAAAATATTAGCATCGATATTTAAATAATATTTAAATGTATTTGGTGATTTAAATTATAATCTACACAAATTAATTAGAAACTCAATCAAGACAAAACACTATTTGGCACCAAAAAAATGTTTTTCTAAATAAAGAGTATTAATAATTAATAATTTTGGCATCGAAAATGTGTTTTAAATAATAAAAATATTAATAATTAACATTTTCAGATGCTAAAATAGAGATTATCAAGTGTTAAGGGCAAAACCAAATAAAAGAAAATTGAAGATTCCCGTATTAACTTAAGATAAAAATATAATACTAATTAATGAAAAAAAGGACACTCCATCTCTCTATATTTAAAAAAAAAATCATTATATATAAATAATAATAATAATAATAATAATAATAATAAATGATTTATAGTGTGCAGTGTTCATGTTTTAAGATAAAAAATAATTTATATTTGTTTCTCTTTCTTTTTATAATTTTAAAGTATAATTAAAAGTAGAACAGAAATATGAACTGAAACATTCGTTATATATTGATAGATAATAATAAAGTGGCAGTTTTGTCTGGCATATAATACTAACAATAACTTAGCAGTTTGGTCTAGCATGGCAAATACTACATGCCACTCAATAATACCTTCCAGGAATCAATTTTGTGTTGGTGTAAATTAAAAATGTTACTGAAAATAACACCAGTAAATAAAAATTTCTACGCCCAATTCAACATCCCCCAGAAGAATTGAAGCTGTAACAAATCAATCATTCATGACTAGAAGTCCTCATCAAGCTTGAAAACAAAGTTTTTCCCCGCATCTTGGAGGTTTGACATCACAGAAGCTTTTTGGTAATCACCTACCCTTCTCTCGAAAAAGTTAGCCTTCCCTCTGCTCAATCATGAGTTATGTTATATACTAAGATCAACATTTCAAACCAAGTACCAAGGGATAGTGCATGCATTTACCACAAACCATATCAATAAAAATACAATAGATATGGAATGCAGATCTCAGAAGCTGAAGCTCATTAAACTTTATGAACCATAAAAATACTCACTGTAAAGAGATAAACTCCATCCAATCAAAGGGATTTTCCACACTATACTTTCTTTGGTACCCCAAGGCAACCTGAAAGGTCAAAAGATAAGCAGTTAACCAACCTCAGGAGAAAGGGAAAAAAGAGTGTCAACTTAGTATCATACCAATAGTCTGTCAGCTACAAATTTTATGTACTGGCTCATGAGTGTTGAGTTCATGCCAATCAATGCACAAGGGAGGGCCTCACACACAAACTCAGTTTCAATTTCAACAGCTTCGTGTATGAGCTTATGAATCCTGTCAGAACTTAGCGGCTTCCGTAACAAACTGCAGCCAATAACAATAAATTTACTAGTCATTTCCTCCCCAAAACAAATATGAAAATACTCCAGTGTATCTATACATTTTCATGCCATTTAGAATAACGAATGAAAAAGACAACACTACCTGTACAAAAGACAAGCAAAATCACAGTGAAGGCCCTCATCTCTAGAGATTAGCTCATTTGAGAATGTCAAACCTGGCATCAGTCCTCTCTTTTTAAGCCAGAATATGGAGCAGAAGCTGAAAGCAAACCCCAATTTAAGTTACACTTAAAATAGAACATCATAAATCACATTAAGAAACAAGGGAAGGGCTATAAGCTAAGCTGTTTTCTCTTGAGAGAACTACCTTCCTGAGAAAAATATCCCTTCAACACATGCAAAAGCAACAAGTCTCTCTGCGAATGAAGTGGAACTGTAGCCCATGCATTGCAAGAAGTCATTAGAAAGCAATTTTTATCTTCCCACTGGAAGATATGAAGCAAAACAAAGTTAAAGTAACAAGAAAGACCACATAACTGCAAAACATAAAATCTACGAGGGTTTATGATCACAGTTCACAGGCAATAAGAAAGTAGAAAACATAAACCCAAAGGTTACTGGCAAACTGCCAGTACATTTCTCAAAATCCATATTCAAGAACGTGGTTTGATTTTTGGAGGACTCTTATGATTTTTACACTTTACACATCCAAATTTCATCACAGGAAACAACCCTGCATGTCAAGGTAATCTTTCTTATCCTTTTCATTTTGGTTTCCTTTAAACTTGTGCTTTTTGGATGTACAAAAAAAATAGCAGAACAATTGACCAAATTTAAGAATAACATGCAGTCCAAACTGCAATGTCCCATCTTTTTCTTTAGATAGGTCCCACCCAATTGTGCCATGCCAGCCCCACAAGAACTATGGTTCATTTTTAAGAGACCTGTTTGAGAAGTTGTTGAGAGTGTGAATAGAATTAATAGTCACCTATGAATCCAACTCAATGCCCATTCAGCCTTCCTTGCAACACAAGGCAAATTTTCAATTGCATTGAATAATCTATATTTCTCTCTTGAATCTCTGATAAATGTCTCCAGTAGCAAGCTGTACATTTCTGACAAAAGTAAACCTCAAATCATGCAACAATCAGGCATTATTTATAGGAAGAGAAGTAATCAACTACAAAACTATACCAGAATGAATATTCTCCATTGCTATCTGAAACCCATAAAATGCCCGAGCCTGCCAATAATTATAGTGTAATGATTAGAAGCTAAACTATAAGTAAACTGATTAAATATATCTATCTATCTATATATATATATATATATATATATATATATATATATGAGAAAGGAAATATTAAACCAACTCTGTTATAAATTTTTAAACCGCTCATTATAACTTAAAGTGTACAGAAGCAGATTACAAAAGCTTACAACTTTACCTCGGGAATTTGGACATCACTCAAAAACCTTGCAGCCAAATTCTCCAAAACAATTCCATCAGAAGCAGCAAAAAAAGCCAGAACATGCGTTATGAAGTGCTTCTCAGAGACAGACAAGGTCTCCCAATGTTGTACATCATGGGAGAGATCAACCTCTTCAGCTGTAACCGACTTCCATGTTAATAAAAGTGAACAATCAAAAGGTTCAATCCAATCAATCACATGGAAACAATATGGCTCAATTACACTTCCAATAGTGGCCGACTACCCCTCCCCAAAAAGAAAAAAAACGTGACCATATACTTCAATTGAGTCATCAATAGAATCTTAGACCATGTAAGCAAAAGAACCATCTTCGCAGCTATTTCTGTAATATAGTGCTATATGCATTTTTATCAAATCTATTCTCATTCTATGCATTGATAAGTTCAGAGTACATAACTTCGTATTCTAGTCTATTTTTGCTTTAATCAGAAACATAGTCACTAACATGCGCAAACAAAAGCCAATATCATTATGTACCTTCTGAGAAACAGGTTCAATGTGATTTAATTGCTAATAGATATCAAAATATTAAAACTAATGGTAGAAAATTCCGCATAGTTTAAAAATCCTCATTATAGTCAAACTTGTACATGAAACTACTGGTGTTGACGTCTGTCAAACCAACCCGCACATACTTGGCCGACAATAATTAATCACACAAAAATAAAGAAAACTTCCCACCTTCCCGGAAAGGAAGAAAAAGAAAGATAGAAAGAAAAGGAAAATGCCACAAAAATCTGAAAAAACCATCAGAGCCTGCAGAGAAGAGAAAATTATTTTCAAACGTCATATGTGTATGTGGTAGTTCATTGTGAATCCCTCGTCTCTTTCAAATTCCAAACACCAAGTGTGACAGAGAATACTCATGCAACAGACAAAAAAAAATATTTTTTTAACTGGAACATTAATTTATAATATCCCCACTCACACTTACCCAGGATCCAAGAGAAAGCGAAGAAGATTAACAAGATGGAAATTGAAGAAAGCCATAGGAAGGGATTACTCATAATACCGATCACATCAATATTTGGTTGAGTTCCCGTGCGTGGAAGTCAACTTTACTAAAGCAGAGTGAAGGAATTAGTGGAAATTAAAAGCAGAGCCTTTAGGAACAAGATTACGTTGAAACTTGAAATGAATGAAGTTTTATGGGAAAAGATGTAAGTACCAGTCCAAAAGCTTGCTTCAGCCTTCTTGTACATCTCCCAAATTTGCTTGTAGCGAATGGGGAACATGCAAAACCTCTGGCTTTGCTGCACTAGTATGGGTTCTTGTTCTTGCTCCAGTTCTTGTTCCTCTCTTGCTTTGTGTGTTCCATTTTCCAAAGAACCCATTTTTGTTGGATGAAATAATAGAATTGAAGGAAGAATAAACCCTGCAAAAACCCTTATCAGAAAGCAGAGGACGCTGACCCTAGTTGTTTGCTGCTGACACCAAGAACAAAGCCCTATAATGATTTGGATTTACAGTTTTGTTTGTTTCTGCCATGTTTCACTTTGTTTTAACTGTCTGAGGATACTTCTTCGACAGGTTTATATTTTAGCGGCTACCGTTTTTTCTCGTTTAAACTAGTGGATACACATAAAAAAATAAAAATTTATTACTATTAGTGAAAACAAATAGGCATATGTATTCACATTTTTGTATTAAAATATATAAGATTTTATTATTTTTATATTTTATTATTTTGTGAATTATTAATTAAAAAGTTACAACTTAAAAAATATATAATTTTATAAGATAAAGTTAAAAAATATTATATAATCGTTATTTTAAAAAGATATTTCATTATTTTGAAATAAAGAACAAATTTAATTATTTATTTTATTAAATAAATAAATTATTTTTATTTATTAAAAATTAAAATTTTGAAAACAAAACAACTCTCACTTCATCAGCAAAAGGGAGAGAAGAAGTTGGATGAGACAATAATCTTTCCAATGATAACCAGATATGAGTGAAGAGATCCATAGTTAGTCAACTAGTCTCCACAAACATTATATGAAGATATAGACTTTAATTTGTTCATCAAAGCTTTAGTTTAAAGAAATATAGTTACCCAAAAAGTTTGCAGTAATATCAAATACAACTATAAAATTATGAATTGATAACGAATGTTATTACTAAAAAAAAATCCAACATTAATAAGTTTATATATTCACGTATTAGTATTTTTATTTTTCTGTGTATTTTATTACCATTTTAATATTAGTGTTAATTAAAAAAATTAATAAATTGAAATCGGAGCCAAAACTCATTAGTTTATAGATTTATAAATCGAACGAGAGTCTTAGAAAATTCAGATGTTACAACCTCTAATTTTTAATCATAATAAAATAATCTAATTGGTAAAAAAAAAATATCTATAGTTAAGAGATTAATTAATTTATCATTACCAAAATATAACTTATTTGAAATGTTACCCCTACTTTTCTTTTTTTTTTTTATATGCTACAAAACATTGACAGTATTTTGGATTGTAAGAGGACGTGATTGGCACTTGTGCGGTCATCCATTGCTTGCAATAAATATAGACAGCGGTGATTCATTTCCATTACTTATCTTATTTAGGGTAGGTCGAAATCTTTTGTTTTATTTTCTCTGGAAGGTTCCAAAAGTCTTGTCGTGTTGGTCTTGTCCTGTTTTTTATTTTTTCTCTTACTTTTCTTCTGCTAGATTGAGCAAATTTATGTAGAAACATATACATCTCCATAAATAAAAAATAACAAATTCTATTTTTTTTTAAACTAACATGAAGAATTGAATTACCTAGTAAAGTTCTAACTATATTTAACGTTAAATAGGCTTTTTTTTCAATCTTATTTTTCTATTAATATTCTGTTTGAATACAAATATATTTTAATGGTTGAGATTGACGGAACTAAAAAATGAAGCTTGGGTCACAAGTATAGTTGAATCTTCTTCTGTTGACCTTTGTTTTCATTGATTCACTAAGGACATTGGTGTTGGAAGGAACATATGATAGTAACAGAGTAGGGTTGTTAGCTTTGAGTTCAGAGTGGTGATAACTTAATATTATCAATGTCAGGACCTGAATGCTGCTCAAACCCACCACTTCTGAACCCTAATGCAGGAGCTGGTCACGTTGAAAACCTCGCTGGTATCGATTCATATATTGTTGGTTCCCCCAATTCCAATCTTACCGTTCTTCTTATCTCCGACGTCTTTGGTAATCTATCATCAAAGTTTTTCATCTTTACTCTTTTGTTTTTATTCTCTTTCTTTCTGCATCACAAATCCTTTTTTTTTTTTTGACTAACATGCTAAATGTATTTTGCAGGGTATGAAGCACCGAATATAAGGTATGGGCTAATTGTTAAATCTCCTGACAATTTTTTATTTACATTCTAGTAGTAGTTTTCTATGTTACAAGTTATGGCACGTGATCTTTGTCTCTGGCCAATTTTCATGTAATGATACAGTACTTTACCTCTCATGATATTTGATTTGATTTACCTGATCATTTGTTTTATTGTGATGCCTAGCCTTTAATAAATTTATTTAACAAATTATGCAACCAATAGAATTTGGATGTTTCGTTCTGCTCTCTTTGCCGAATCTCTTTCTATGATGCCAAATTTAGTGTACACCTAGGAAGTAATAGTGTTTGTTTTGTGATGTAAAGGAACATTGCAGACAAGGTTGCAGCTGCTGGGTATTATGTGGTTGTTCCTGATTTCTTCTTTGGTGATCCCTTTAATTATGAGAATGCTGACCGGCCTCTACTTGTCTGGTTAAAAGATCATGGCACGGTTGGTTCTTATTTACAATAATTGGTGGTTTATATAATTGTTCCCTTTAAAGTATCTTAAAACAAATATATTTTTGTTCCGTTCTATTGAAACTGAATTCTTTTTATGTGTTGAAACTTTGATAACACTATAGTTCTGATCGTAGAAGATTATCCCTGGATTCAGATGTCATTTTATTTGATTTTTTAATACCATAGCACTTGGCCAGTCCTGTGTTTTAATGTTATCTGCAACCTGTATATGTTGTTTGAATTTGTTGTAGAAAAGATGTTATAAAGTATCGTTGATCAAATGTATCATAATCTGTAACTATACATTATTCTCTGATGCTTTCATATTATATTAACAGGACGAAGGATCTAAAGCTGCAAAATCCATAGTTGAAGCTTTGAAACGTAAAGGTGTTTCGGCTATTGGGGCTGCTGGATTCTGCTGGGGAGGTTATTAATTCTGTTTCACTTATTTGGAGTTCTTATTAACCCCCCTCCTTTTGTGTATTTACTAATATACTATATAACACAGCACTTTCAGCTCCTCTTAATAATAATTATTGGTTTGATATAAAGTTTTAAACATGATCAAGTTAATAATCAAACTCAGAATATACCCTTTTCTTTAATTCTACAGCTAAAGTCGTGGTTGAACTTGCAAAATCAAGACTAATCCAAGCTGCTGTGCTTTTACATCCATCATTTGTCTCTCTGGATGACATCAAGGGTATGGATTTCAATACTTAGATTATTTCTTAATTTGCATGTTTGTTCATGGAAGATACTCTGCCTCTTACAACTTATAAGGAAGAATGAGAATGAAAATGATGTTGCACCATCAGTCTAAGCATCTTTGTCTGAATGGGGTCTTGCATCACTTTCAGAAATATCACATTTGTCTGCGCATTGACTTACAGTGCATTTTACATATTGCTGATGTGATCAAAGTTATTTTCATTACATAAAAGATTGATTATTGGTCTAACATTCAGCTGTTGATACTCCAATTGCTATACTTGGAGCCGAGATTGACAAATATTCTCCTCCAGAGCTTGTGAAACAAATTGAACAACTCCTAGCTGCTAAATCTGGGGTCAGATGATCTGTTCCTTCTTTGTATGGTCCATTGTTTTATGCTTACCTTGATAATTTCACAAGGTTATTTTTGTATGTTCTTTCTCGTGCCAATTCCAACACATTTTTTGTGTTGCTATGTGTCTGGAGGAAAAAAGTTGAGCCATGGCACGAGTTGCATAGTATTATTCAGTATTTGTAAAAGAAATTGTCTATTTCAATTGAGTTCCTTAATTAGGACATATAGAAAATCTCTCATGGATTTAGATATCTGTCATGAACATTGGTTTTGTGTTTACAGGTTTCAAGTTTTGTTAAAATATTTCCGAAAGTAGCACACGGTTGGGCTGTGAGATACAACACTGAAGATGCAGAAGCTGTGAAAGCTGCAGAGGAGGCCCACAAGGACTTGCTGGATTGGCTTGCTAAGCATCTTAAGTGAGAATGTTGTTTAGATTGTACAAGATGTTAAGATAACTCAAAACCAGACCATGTATAGAATTTAGGACATCTTCTGCTCGTTCTCCTAAATATGTTAACTCTTTCTTTTTCATTTTTTTTTTCTTATTGTTGAGAGTCCAATAATTGATGTCTACCAAGAAAGAAAGTCAAGAGGATTTGAAAAACAATTATCAAATTTGATATCAGAAAGTTCGTTTGTAAATATCAATTTCAATTTGTTTAAATATTTATTAAATATTATCTAACAAAAAAAATACTGTAAAGAAAATAATTTCAAAATATAGAGTCAAACAAATATAAGAATAATTTAGTAATTTAAAATAAGGATAAAAAAATACATGCATAATTATTATTGTCTTACTTTTAATTTAAAAAATCAGATATTATTTATATTTATACTTATATTCATATTAAACACATTTGGACAATACATGCCACTATAAATTCAGTTTATTATTTAATAATACTTAATAATGAACTGAAAGTTGTTGATTATATAAAAGTGAACATAAAGAAAAAAAAATTCACAAATTTATAACTTATAAATTCAATGAGGCATTATATATTATACCTTCATTTCTTATAAAAATTTATTATTGATCTATTACTACCAAATATTTTTGTTGACCCCTTAAAAGAATCCACAAGAAATATAATGTGCGTTACATACATCATATAATTTGAAATTGAAAAATACATAGCACCAAAGATGCTAAGCTAATATTTTATTTTATTTGTATACCCTAATATGGAACACTTGATTCGTTAGATTTTTATTCAAAAATATAGTTTTTAGTTTTTTCTTATCACTTCTTAAGTTTTCTTTTAGCTTTAGAGAGGAGAAAAACGGTGAATTATAAAGAGAAAGTGAATTTATGTAATTTTTCTTTATTTCTTTAAAATGAATATTTTTCTTTCGTTGTTACATGATTTTAATATATGTTGCTAAATTATTTTGAGAAGACTACAACACAACTTTCGTTGTTAACCTTAAATTATAATTATAGTTTTTTCCCTTCTTCAATTGATTACGTTACTCATTGATTTTACTGTTCTTTTAGGATTTTTTTCACTCTTAAATGATTATTGGTCAAATAGTTTGGCGTGACCAAATTTTATTAATTGAATTCCGAGGATGATCGAGATTAAACATTTTATATAATCAACTTTTCAATTCTCTATTATATGATCTTAATATTTTTCTATTACATAAACGGAAAAAAATATGAAAAAAATCAATCTTCAATATTTTAAAATATATAACCAATAATTTTAAAATAATTTACAATCAAATTTTTGTATACAAATTTTTTCTTCTATTTCTACAATAATTAATTAAAAATTATATTTAAATTTTTTTCTGATTGATTATTAATGATTTCATAGGAGGCATGGATAGTATCGTTAGTATATTGGAGTGCCTGAAGCGTGTCAGTGTATATAGCCACATATATGTGTTGAGTGACATGGGTCCTCTGCAGTCGAAAAACTACTACAGAGGGTGCAGTCCAATCTGGCACCGTAGATTTATTTTATTTTATTTTTCTATTAAGATTTTGTCTGAATACAAATATATTTCAATGGTTGAGATTGATGGAATTAAAAAATGAAGCGTAGGTCACAGTATACTTGTTGAATGGAACATTCGTTTGTTTCTTCTTTGGTTGACGTTTGGTTTCACTGATTCACAAAGGATATTGGTGTTGGAAAAAACGTAGATAGTAACATAGTAGGGTTTTGTTAGGGTTGTGTTCAGAGTGGTGAAAGCTTAATATTATCAATGTCAGGACCTGAATGCTGCTCAAACCCACCACTTCTTAACCCTAATGCAGGAGCTGGTCACGTTGAAAAACTCGCTGGTATCGATTCATATATCGCTGGTTCCCCCAATTCCAATCTTACCGTTCTTCTTATCTCCGACGTTTATGGTAATCTATCATCGAAGTTCCATCTTTACTCTTTGATGTTATTCTCTTCTTTTATGTATCACAAATCCTTTTTGTTTTTTGTTAACTTAACATGCTCTATGTATTTTCCAGGGTATGAAGCACCGCATTTAAGGTATGGGCTAGTTCTTGAATCTCCTGTCTATTTTTTATTTATCTTCTAGTAGTAGTTTTCTAAGTTACAAGTTATGGCAAGTTATCTTTGTCTCTGGCCAATTCCAATTAATGATACAGTAGTTTACCTCTCATGATACTTTTGATTTGATTTTATTCTTATTCCTATTTATTTTTCTGAAGAATCATGCGTTGTGCTTGCTGATGTGTATTCTTTGGGAGCAAATTTGTGTTTGCTTAGACCCAATTACTCGTATATGGATTAATTAAAATTTACAGAGCTTCTAAAAATATATTCTACACTTCGTTCTAATTCAACTTACTTGTGCTTTTTAAACTGCTATCTCACGACCTTTGGGTGGTATTGATAGATATTGATTTTCATAAGGAAATAATTAAATGAATATCCATTTCAATGTATATGTGTAAATCAAATGAACCAATCACTCACTAACACTGTATATATGTTAGATTATTACTTTATTTTTAATCTTTAAGTGATTTACCTGATCATTTATTTTATTGTGATGCCTAGCCTTTTATAAATTTATTTAATAAATTATGCCACCAGTAGCATTTGGATGTTGCGCTGTGCTCTCTTTGCTGAATCTCTCTTTCTATGATGCCAAATTTAGTGTACCCCTAGGAAGTAATACTGTTTATGTTGTGATGTAAAGGAACATTGCAGACAAGGTTGCCGCTGCTGGGTATTATGTGGTTGTTCCTGATTTCTTCTCTGGTGATCCCTATAATCCTGAGAATGCTGACAGGCCTGTACCTGTCTGGTTAAAAGATCATGGCACGGTTGGTTCTTATTTACAATAATTGGTGGTTTATATAATTGTTCCCTTTTCTTTTAAAGTATCTTAAAACAAATCTATTTTTGTTTCGTTTATTGAACAGAGTTTTTTGCTGTGTTGAATCTTTGATAAAACTATAGTTCTGATTGTAGAAGATTACCGCTGGATTCACATGTCATCTTATTTGATTTTTTAATACCATAGCACTTGGCCTGTCCCATGTTTTAATGTTGTCTGCAACCTGTATATGTTGTTTGAATTTGTAGATAAGATGTTATAAAGTATTGTGGATCAATGTATCACAATCTGTAACTATACATTATTCTCTGATGCTTTCATATTATATTAACAGGACAAAGGATCTGAAGCTGCAAAATCCATAGTTGAAGCTTTGAAAAGTAAAGGTGTTTCGGCTATTGGGGCTGCTGGATTCTGTTGGGGAGGTTAGTAATTCTGTTTCACTTATTTGGAGTTCTTATCTACCCCATCCTTTTATGTATTTACTAATATACTATATAGCACTTTCAGCTCCTCTTAAGCGTAATTATTGGTTTGATATAAAGTTTTAAACATGATCAAGTTAATAATCAAACTCAGAATGTACCCTTTTCTTTAATCCTACAGCTAAAGTCGTGGTTGAACTTGCAAAATCCAGACTAATCCAAGCTGCTGTGCTTTTACATCCATCATTTGTCTCTGTGGATGACATCAAGGGTATGGATTTCAATATTTAGATTATTTCTTAATTTGCATATTTATACATGGAAGATTACTCTGCCTATTAACAACTTGTAAGAAAGAATTAGAATCAAAATGATGTTGCAGGATCTAGTCAGACCATCAACGCAAGCATGTTTGTCAGAATAGGGCCTTGCATCACTTTCAGAAATATCACATTTGTCTTCACATTGACCTACAGTGCATTTTACATATTGCTGATGTGATAAAAGTTATTTTCATTACAAAGTTATGAATGTGATGTTCTTGATTAGTGAAACTGTGCATGGACTGTTACAGGAGTAGTGGGCTTTCCTGTTCTTTTTCTTTTTTGTGAAATTATACTGGCATCTAGTGTTATGACTTATCATAATCATTACATGTAACATTTAACTGTGAGATATAAATGGATTGGTGAATATCTTATTGGTTAAATTAATTTGTTTGTCCCAGAATTCTTTAGAATTTTTAAACAGGTCGTTATCCTATGTTTAAATTAGAAACAAAAATCGGAAGGAAAGAAACCTTTTGAAATTTGATAATTTCTCTTGTTTAAAAGAGAAAATGAAGGCAAATATGTGAGAAATGTCATTGACTAAAAGAAACAAGTTAAATATGTCTCCCCAATTCAAATTTAAATTTCTTCTTTCCTTCCTCCACATTTTCTTTCAACTTATCTAAGCATAAGTTTGTAGTTAGATTCTTGAGATTATAATTACTTTTTAATTGCGTCACTGGTTACGATACTGTCAAAGAAGAAAAACTAATTATAAAATTCTCAGATTGACCAAATTTACTGAATAATTAAGTAGCGACCTGGTCTCTAGACTGAGTGGAGACAACGGGGGACCCTCGGGGGCCATGACACCCCCCCCCCCCCCCCCCCACCCCACCCCCGACTTGAAATTTATTGATATTTATATAATGTCTAATATTATTTGCGATTTTCCATTTTATTAACTGGAAAAAAAATGAGAAAACAAATATAGGCACACCTTGCTTATGGATGAGAAGGTGGAGTTTCTAAAGCCTATGCTTGCAGTAATATGATTTACTTTCTTTTTTGAAAAAAATCTCTTTCCTTGTCCTTGATTGATTTACAAAAGTGTATTAAACTTTTGTTGGTTTAATTGATTGTGCATTGATTCTATTTATTGAAATTTGGTTCATACCAACTAATTCAGTTGTCATTTCGGAATCATTCAAAATAGTAAGTAAAGAAGGAGCAATGATTAGCTGATTTCTTGAAGCTGTGACTAAGATTTTCATATTCTAACTGTTAATTATTGGTCTAACTTCAGGTGTTGATATTCCAATTGCCATACTTGGTGCTGAGGTTGACAAAATGTCTCCTCCAGAGCTCGTGCAACAGTTTGAACAAGTCCTAACTGCTAAAGGGGTTGTCTCTTCTTTCTTTTGTGGTTATCTACCATCATTCTATAATATCTTAATGTTTTGCTAGTAATATTAATGTAATGTAACTATGTTGATTGTTTTTTCTTCTACAATTACAAGATGAAATCTGCTTTCGTCCTCCCGTTTTTGTGCTTTTGATGGGTGCAGACAAGTTGGAATTGATTCTTCTATGGGAAGCATAGCTTTATTCAAATTTCATTTTATCATTCCATTTATAACTAGTTTGTATTTTCTTTCTTGGTGTACACTTGACCCATAATCGTTCATTGATGTTTAGGTTAATGAATATAGTTTTCGAATTGAGGAGAAAGTTGTGTGCTTTATATTGAGTTTGTTTAACGTTCATGCACCCAAAATAGAAAGTTGGATGTGTTAGTTAACACCATTGAGTGAATCTTTATTTGTTGCAGGTTGATTGTTTCGTTAAAATATCTCCTAAAGTCTCTCATGGTTGGACTGTGAGGTACAAAGACGAAGATGCAATAGCTGTGAAGGCTGCAGAGGAGGCCCATCAGGACTTGCTGAACTGGTTTGCTAGACAACTTAAGTGAGAAATCTGGGTATGCTAAGAACATGTACGTCTTTTGACAAAAGAATAAAACAATGTAAAGTTACAGTAAAATAACTAATGTATCTTTGCTTGTTGGACTATGCTTCACATATTGATTGCAATATCATGTTCAAAGGAATGTTTTATCGTCTTGTTGTTACCTTTATTTATAACGCTGGACAATTCTGGTCGTTTGCACATCTGCAAAGAAAACAATTGAAAGTATTGATAAGGATAAAATATTGTGTGGTTTTTAGTTTTATGAAGAGGGAAACAGGGAGACCAATGATATTGGGATAAATTGCTAAGAGGACCTCGTTATACATAATATTTGGATAAATTCCTTGAAAATGTTATTTTTAACCAAGTTGAATGGAGTCATGTGATTATGTAGCTAATTGTACCTTATAAAGTTTGACATGCATCACACATCCTAGCAAAATTAAAAGGGGAGACATTCTTACTTGTGAGTAGCCTTAACTCTCAATTTACAAACTAATATTATGATAATGAGTTTATCACACAAATTAGCAATTTTGCTTTTCACATTAGTTTCTTGGTCATGTATGGTCATGTATGTTAGTTAATTTTAAGTGTCATGTATGGTCAGGAATATCTATAAATGTGACACCCTCATCATTAACATAGAAATTAAAATAATTTTTAAAATTTTTGTCATCATTAACGTAGAAATTAAAATATTTTTTTAAATTTTTGTCTTCAACTTCAAATACAACCAGGAATGGATCTACATATGGGGTTATGGGGGCAATTTCTTCATATGGTATTTCGTTTTTAGCTAGATATATGAATAAAAAAAATTACTCCCGTAAAAAAAGTAGATGTTGCCTTCATAAAACAACTTTCGCTTAAATGAAATATAGAAAATTTTAAGAAATGAGAAAAACATAATAATTTGGTAGTAACTTTACTTCTTTTTTCTCTAATTCTTACTTTTTTTTTAGTTTTGTAATACTAAATACATGCACTGAATAAGTGATAAATACGCATTTGACACATGATATTTTTTTTAGCAATTTATTAGTAATGTTTGATAACCAATTTAGTTTTTAATAATTTGTAACTTTTTTTTTAAGGAACGCTACTTTTAAAACGTTTGATTTTATCTTTTTATATTTATTTCTATTCTGATTTTCAGTATTCATTAAGTTTCCTTTTTACTCTTTTTTATATAAGATATAGTTTTTCTTCTCATGCACTTCTAAGACAAGACATTTTTAACGTCTTTTATATCAGATCATTTTTATTTTATTTTTATAAATAAAATGTTTGCAATAATAGAAAATAATTTATTATTATAAATATTATCATTACTACTATTATTATTTTGAATTATAATATTTTAAAATTAGTAATAATTAAAAATAACATTATATTATAATATAAATTAGTTATCATAAATATTAAATCATACATATAATTTATATATTTAAAATATTTATTCATTACAAATTAAATTATAATATCATTAATATATTTAGAGGTATTTATTTATATGATCTTAATTATATAAAATAAACATTCGTGATATGTTATGCCGTGTTGAAGTACTAGTTAAAAATGTTGTTCTCTAATAGAAGCCTTTGAATTAGAATCTTGAGAATGAAGATATAAAGAATAATACAATAATGTCCTTTTATTAGTTTTCATAATGGTTTATTAAAATGTTCAATAAAAATAAATAAATTTAATATCTAAAAATATTATTATTTTATTTATTTAACAAGATAATTAATGAAAATATAGTAAGCGGATTAAAAAATATGACAAAAATGTATTAAAAAACCCTCTGGTTTAAAGTTAACAAAATTCAGTTTTAATAAATTTATTTAAAACCATTAAACGTAGTTATAATGTATGCTTAAATTAACTTCAATCACCATTTACCTTAAAGCCAATTTTGTTTTCTATATGCTGTAAAAAACATGTTTTGTTTTCTATATTTCAAAAAATATCTTCTTCGAGTTTAATACAATAATTATAAATAAATAAAAACTTGTAATATAAGTTTAACACTAAAATTATTTTAAATATACAATGTTATTATGTTTAAATGTTTTTTTCACTTAAATCCCTTTCATGATCCACGTGATTTCATAAATGCGCAATTTTGATACCTAAAAGCTTTTAACAAGGCATGGTATCCTTTATATGCTCAAATTAAGTAAGTTGACCAATTGTTAATATATTTTTTGTTCATAAATAATAAACAATGTGTTACTAGAGAATCAAAATTACTTCATTTAAAAAAATAAAAAATAAAATATGTAATTCAAATTGTATAGACATTCATAAAATTAATAACAATAAACGAATTAAAATGTATATTTTATCAAATTTAAAAATAGACTGAAACCTAGAATACAGGTGTAGGTGAAGTTAGGCAAAGTAGATGGGGTTAGTAAGGGCATTAAATTGATATACAATGTTAAATTGGGCTGCTAGCCCAGCCATACTATTAGTCTATTTTTTTGTTTTTGTTTTCCAAAATATTAATGATGGAAAGTCGAAACCGATAACATTTAATATACATTAGTTCTGATAACATTTAATATACATTAGTTTTCATTGAAAACTAATTTCTTTCAAATTTGTAGAAGTAGGTAGCCCAGAAGTAATGAAGAATTTATGAGTTAGTTTCTTAATTTCAGCAAACTAATAATAAGTTAACTATTAATCTATATAATTAGTTTATCGAATATAAATGTATTTGAGGAGATGTATTAAATTAAATTATTTTATAAATTTTAATTTATAATTTATTTTAAATAATTTCTTTAATTCTATTTTATTATTAGTTTTATATTTCAATATATTTCTTATCTTTAATTTCTCTTACTTATTATTAATTTTATATATTAAAAATATATCTGTTAAATATTTATTGAATTTATTAATTTAAATAAAATTAGTTATTCAATTAAAAAATAAATAAAGAATATTAAAAAAATTAATAAAAATTTAAACTAAAATTATAATTACAGAATAATATATTATTTCTATAAGATAATTTTATTTATATAATAAAAATTTATAGTGATATGTATTTAAATTATTTCATATGTATCTTCTTGTTATATCAACTAATTATATTAAATAATTTTAATTTAATAAGTTAACTTATTAATTTAAAACTTATAAATTAAAAATTTATCTATTAACTTATTAACTACCTATTAGTTTATAAATTACTATTAACTTATACTAAAATAATAATCATACTTGTAAGATAAATTTGTCTCGTTTCTACAATAAGAGCGAGTGTGTTTGCATGTGAATCGGTAAAACACTAGTTTTGACAATTATTATAAATTTAAAAAAATCCACAAATACCCGCACATATATCTAGAAATATTTTTATTTCATTTTAAAAACAAAGTATATGTACACCATAAATTTAAATACATATTGATTTATTTAATTTTAATAACATAGTTAAATAAAATGTTATAAGTAAAAATAGTAAATTACATTAAGTAAAACAAAACTATAAAACTTTGAATTGATATTATCTTATTTAAGCAATAAGATATTTAAGCAATTTTATAAGTAGTGAGTACCCGGATATGAATATTCTTATATTGCGGTTCCCCCAATTAACACGTGACTAAACAAAATTCATATATATTTCATTCTTAGTTATAAATGATCCCAATTTAATTTATTCAATTAAATTAATTTAATTAGGTTAAGTTGACTTTTTTCATCTATTAACTTAATTCAATTCAACCGCATCATAAGATTGGATTAAATTGAAAAAAAATCATAACTTGTTAAAAGAAACTGAAAATAATTTTTTAATATTTTTAGTTTCTATAAAACAACAATACTTAACATGCATAAGTAATATTGACTTGATAAAATAATTTTTATGGTAAAATTATTAGATCATTAATATTTTTATTATATATTTATGATGTAATTGTGTTTTTTTTTTGCATTTATAAAATTTAAAACTTAAATCGTTAAGTTAGGTACACTTAAAATTTTCAATTCTCTTGAAGAAATTAAAACTTTTTTCGTTTACAAATTTTGGATAGAAACTAGTTCATTTTGATGTCAGAAGATTGAAGCTCTTTGAGGATTTCTTCTATCAACAAGAGGTTAGCATTTCAATAAACTTCAATTATTCTTAAACTTTTACTTTCAAAAACAATTAAAACAGTTTAATATGATTTAAAATAATTAAATAACACTTTGATTTAAATTTTTCAAAACAATACAATTAAGCCAAAAACAGTCTAGGAGTTTGGTTCAGTTGACCATTCCATCTCATTATAGATGGGTCCATTGGTAATAGCAATAACTTCAATTAAAAAATAATTAATTAATACTATGTTTAGTTTGTAAAAGAAAATGCACAAAATATTTTTTTAAGTTTCTTGATAAGAAAAGAATAAAGTAAAAGAAAGTTTAAACATTTTATTTTATTTTCTCTTGTATAGCTTAGCTGTGTTGAAAGTGATAGAAAAAAAATATATAAAAAATAATATGGTTAACCATAGAAAATTTTTCTGCGAAAAAATAAAGATCCATTTTCTGGATTTTAAATATGCAAACTTTTATCATAAGAATATATTTATTATCGCTTTAATAATAATAATAATAATAATAGACAAAGTTTTGTTGTAAAAATGAGAAAATTTAATAATAACAGCTCCGTTTATTTTTATAATCAAATAAAAATTTCATGTAATTCTCTATGTTTTCACTGTTTCTTCCTTCTTTTTTCGAAATTTATCTGGACGAGTATTTCTTTCAATTTTTTTTTTAACTAAAATTTACTTATAACCGAGTTTAAAATACAAACTAAATAAATTATAAAATATATTTTACAAATTATCTTAAATGTAAATGAATTTAAATTTAAATAAAAATATTTATTTCACTTTATTTTTCTTTCAAACTTTTATGTACAATACTTTATCCAAACATAGTGTGCCAAATTCTAAACATTTTTCTATAAAAACATTTTTATACACTTTAGATAAATGTTTTTACAGATTTTCCGGGCACCTTACCTTAACTTTCTTACCACCAAGAATTAAACAAAATTTAAATAATTTTTTTCTATTTTTTTAATTATTAATTATTAGACATCTCAGATCGATTAATAATAATTTATTTATATATTCATCTTATAAAATTGAGTTAAATTTATAAAATTCACTTCTATAGAGTCATCATAGCCTAATTAGATGAATCTATTATAAATATCTAGTTTCAACCTAATAAATTAGAGAGAGTCATGATTTCTTAAACTCTAAATCTTAAATATCTATATATTTATTTAATAATCTAGTAATGTTATTTATTTATTTATTTATAATTTTGAATAATTTATGAATTTTATTTCAATTTTTTATTTAAGTAAGATTTTGAATAATTTATAATTTTTATTTATTTAAGATTTTAAATAATTTAAAATTTTTATTTATTTCAAATTTTTATTTAAGGAAAAATTAAATGATTTGGGATTTATATTCATATAAGATTTTGAGTAATTTAAGAATTTCATTTATTTCATATTTTTCTTTAAGTAAACATTGAAATAATTATAATCTTACAATTTTATTAATTAAAAAATAACTCATCTATCACGCTTAATAAATTAATCATATTTTATTTTAAATAATTTTAATCATAAAGACAAATTTATAATTTTACAATTTTATCTATTAAAACAAATATTTTATCAAACACACCAACCATATTAGTCATAAATTTTCCCTTCATCCTTCATCATCTTTCTATTTACACACTTTGGCCTCAAATTCAGCATTTTGCACTCCTTCAACTTCATCATCTTTTCCACTTTCACAAATTTTACCATTAAAAAAGGAAAATTACAAGTTTAGATATTTGCAAGGTATAACTTTGATTATAAATATAAGACCAAAATGGAGCAGGAATGTTAGTACAAAAAAGGACAGCATAAGAAAAAGAGATAAAGAAAAAATGGCAGGAAACGAAAGGTCATTCAAACTCTCCAATCCTGAACGCATCAAGTGGTGCTGGCTATGTTACCAATATTGGTGGTCTGAATTCCTATGTCACTGGTTCCCATCTCGCCATCTTCGCCATTGTTCTTGTTTCTGATGTTTTTGGTATTCAATTAATTACCTTCTATGAACATTTTTATTATTTGCTTATATAATTTTATTGAAATTCCAAACATTGAACTCTTTGCTAATTACTTGATGTTAAATGATAAAGAAGTTGAAAAAAGAATGTTAGAAACAGAACCATTTTACTTACATCCACTAGCCTTGCTATTAATCTCTTGTTTGGTGTATCTTGTGTTACAGGATATAAAGCACCACTTTTCAGGTATGTCTGTTTACTTTCTAAGCTTATTCTTTCTCTATGATGGCCTCACAAATAATAATATTTGTTGTATATATTATGAAGGAAGCTTGCAGACAAGGTTGCAGCTACTGGGTTTTATGTTGTAGTTCCTGATTTCTTCAATAACGACTCTTTTGATCCTGATGATGTGAACAGACCCATGTCTGTTTGGTTACAAGATCATAAACCGGTTAATTCTTAGTTCCGGTTCATTCTTACTTAATGATACTTGCTTGTTTATTATTGATTTAGCAAGAAAAAAAAATGGTGCTTCCTTTTTTCAAAATTCAATTCAATATTGATGTCTTTATTTGAATTTTCTTAATTGATTTTGAAAGAGAATTCAGATGTTTGACATCCGCAATTTGGTGGTTTCTGATTTGTATACTAGTTACTATTATTTGTTTGAATTCAGATTTATAAGAAGTGTGACCTGTTTGTAAATTGTAATACATTCTGATCATGCATGTTAAATTTGTAGGAAGAAGGTTCTGAAGCTGCAAAACCTGTTATTGAAGCCTTAAAAAGAAAAGGTTTTTCTGGTGTCGGAGGTGCTGGTTTTTGTTGGGGCGGTGAGTGGTTTCTACAGATTTGTATACTTTATCTCCTCCCCTCATGGATCAAATATTAGAAGCAGTAATTTGGAAGTCCAACAAAGCTTGGAAAAAGAAAAATTTAAAAACTTTTCGGAATACGTAGTTGAAATAGCATCTTTCTTCGTGTCTGGTTTACTCTTTAAAAAATAATATATGATTTACTAAGACTAAATTTCAGTTCACTTTCTTAAAAAAAAATATCTTCATTCAGTAGTTTTTGTTGATAGTGCTCATTTTCCTTATTTCACTCAGCAAAGATGTGTGGTAGACCGAATCTTTGATAACATTAGTCCATTATCCAATTCTGCTTTTAAAAAAGACTCTTGAATGTTGCAATTTCAGCTCTCTTATATAAACAATGTGTAATATGTTTCTGTGTTTTTGTTTCTCTCAGGTAAGACTGTTACCGACCTTGCAAAATCCAAACATGTCCAAGCTGCTGTGCTATTACATCCAGCATATGTCGAAGTGAATGACATCCGAGGTATGAGTTTCCAATGTTTAGATTATTTCTTGATTAATATTTTGTTTAGGGTTCTTTTTGTAGTTCAAAGGAAAAATCATTGATCTTACTTTCAGGTATAAGGATTCCTATTGCTATTCTCGGTGGTCAGAATGATACAATTACTCCTCCAAACCTTATAAAGCAATTTAAGCAAGTCCTACAAGATGCTAAACCTAAGGTCTGCTGATTAATATTTTGTATTTTGTTTCCATGTTTAGGACAAACTTTGCAGACACAAATAAACCTTACCAAATTTTAGTTATCACCATGCTGTATCTGTCAAAGTGTAGTTTGTGATGGGGAAATTTATGAGTTGTGACCATTTTTGTTTTGTGCAGGTTGCTAATGAGGTAAAAATATTTCCTAATGTGGGACATGGTTGGACTGTGAGGTATGATCCTAATGATCCAAAAGCTGTGAGGGCTGCTGAGAAGGCTCATCGAATCATGATAGATTGGTTTCATAAATATCTTAAGAATTGAGAAATGTTGTTATGTGTGATAACATTGTGTCCGAATAGTTTTATTTATGAAAAATATAAGTTGTTAAGAGCAATCCTAATAAGGACATGATATGTACCAGCTTTTACAAATCACTTTGCTTGACTTCAATATATCAATTTATCTATCTATTGGATGTATATGTTCAAAGAGATAATTATCACATGTTATCAAAGAGTTATAATAAGCTTATTAATTATACTTAAATTTTCCAAACTTTATGGTCATGTTAAATAATTCCTTATGTGTGTAAACAATGATAAATGGCAAAAGGGAAGTTATACAAAGAGAATTGATATGGATAACAAATGAAGCTAAATGGTTTTTTTATTTAAAATTCATAATAAATTAATAACTTTAAATATGTAAATTTTATTTTTAATTTATATAAACAATTTAAATTATTTTTTATGATATTTTTACTTATTAACAATTTCTGGTAAAAAATATTTGAAATTCATTTTTACCCATTAAAAGTTCAAATCGGGCAGTAACTTTAACCCGTCAAGTACATCAGTTTCATAAAAAATAAAAATCAAAATTTAGGTTCAGTTTATTTCATAATTTCATGCCAAAGACATATTAATTTCGCAATAAAAATATCAAAGATGATTTTTTCAAAAAAAATATTGAATCATAAAAATAGTAAAAACATATCATTTATTTAAAATAATATTATTATTTACAATAACATCACATTTAAAAAAAAGAAAAATTAAAAACAGAAGAAATTTACATTGTGGTTTTTTCAGCAACAGGCAAAGTTGTCTTTTCCTGATTTTGTTCTTCAGTCCAATTAAAAATTGAGTGTATTAAATAAACTCAAACAAGTGTTCCGACAATAAATCTTAAGAAGATAATTCAATTTTATAGAGAATTTTAAATATATTATGACAGAAAAATTTTAAAAAATAAAATTTTTAATTTAGTTAGAGTAATTAAATTTTTTAATGTTAGATAATTTCAAATTGCAAATAAGAAATTAAAATTTGCAAATTCTTAAATTCATGGAACTTGGTTTCTTATGAAAGTTTATTACAGTACTTAACATTAGATATCCACCTAAAAAATTAGTTATTTGAAAATTTTCATATTTTTAAATTCATGGCTTTTCTCTTTAATTCGGACTTAATTTTATTAAGATTAAGATATTGTTTGAATAATTAATTTCTAGTTGATATGAATTAAGGTTCTTTTATTGATGATGATAAAAGTTTTCTATTTAAATTGTTAGAATTAATTTTATTATTATTATTGTAGATCATTATTATTATTTGTTCTCTGTACTAATTAGAATTTTTTTTGTCATTGTTGGAGGAATTATTTATTTAGGATGTGAACTAATTTTTGAACTAATTTTTTTCGGTTATTGTTATATTTTTGTTAATATTTAACGTCTTTGTATTTTTATCATCTACACTAAAATTAATATTATTTTTTCTTTATAGTTTTTGTTAAGATTTTTTTAATGTTTTCTGGAAATTTTTTTAATAAAATTTAACTATGATTGTTTTTGGGAGTACTCATTACAAAATCAACATTAAAAAAATCTTTAACCAACAATGATATACAAATAATCATGACCAATGTCATTTTATATAATTTTAATCGATATTGATAAAAAATAATTTTTACCAATGACAATGGAAAAAAAATACCAACTAATTAATTAAAATTATGAAGATTGATATTTTTTAATTTTTAATAATAATTTGTTATTTAAATAACCTTTTATATTTAATAATAATTAAAATACTTTATTCGAATAAGAAAATTAGAATTTAATAAATTTATATAATCTTATTTAAATAAAATATTTAAAAGATAAAATATTTAAAGATAAAATATTTTAAGATAAAAATCAAATTTACTTAAACTTACTTCTGGACGTGGACTCTATAAAGAATTTATATTTTTAAATTAAGAACCAGAACCAATAAGATTGTCTTGATTTTAGAAGTTAGAAGGTAAAATTTTATTTTTTTTATCATATTTTGTTCTATTATAAAAAAAATTATAATATTTTTATAAATTTATTGAAGTAAATTTTGTTCTTATAAAATTTGATGGTATATCATCATTCTAGATTGATTTAGATATAAATTCTATTAAATCATAATGTATCCCAAAACTCTTTACATTGAGCATATGAATTGGTGAATTGGAACCCTTACATTTGGGAGAAAACAGAAGCAGGACCAATGATTCGAAGCCTTGCTCTGCACTGGGCACGATTCCGACACAACCAAAACCTCCTCCATCTTTCTTCTTATTCTTCTTCTTCTGCTTCTCCCGCTACTCTTCATCATGCCACTCCCTCTTCTTCTTCCGATGAGCCCGTTCACATCACCCCAAACTGCGTTAGAGTATGTCCCCATCTTTTAAGTTTTCATTATTTTATCATTTTCTTATAGGTCTATTTGTTTCTATGCCCCGCTGAAACCCAGGAACGCAACCAAATCTGATCTCGCCTTGGTTTTTTTTTTTTGAATTGATTGTCACTGCATAATAGAATGAAATATGCTTTATTTTCGTTTCATATAGCTATTGGTTTGCGTACGTGATTTGTACCTTGATTTGTATTTGGCAAATGGAAATTGGGGGTTCAACAACCATTGTGATGGATTTTGTACGTGTCCCGTTCTAGTATACGAAAAAAACACAAACATACTTTGTTCTGCTTATTGTTTCGAAGATTGCACACGTAGTTGGAATACATAATTTGTGTGATGTGACTATTGTTTCGAAGGTGCAGTTTACGCTGAACTGCTTATAGCATTTTAGGGTCATCCTTATTGAATTCAATTCTACTAACTTCATTATTAGAAACTACGGTGAAAAGTGAGAATATGATGTTTGTGTTGGAATTTCCTCATAGTTAGTGGCAAAAGTAGCAGTGACTAGAACAATAAGTAAGTAGGGAGCCAACAAAGGATTGTCGTAAGATTCATTTCTCACAAGAATGTGGGTTCGAATGCTGCTGCCAGCATGAGTACTTTGTTAGTGGATGATCTGTAAGTACCATAGTTGGTCTTTTTTAGCCTTGAGGTATATCCTGATCCCAGTGAGCTCTCACAACTCAGTACACCTAATTTTTTATCAACATAGAAAAAGTGTAAGTAAGCAATTTACTATGGAAAGCCTACGAAGAAAGAGATATACTTGTAATGCTTGAGAGAGTTGCCTAAGATGATATGCATAGTTCGAAAGGAGAAAGAAGGAGTGATATATCTGGCAATAGGTATTGTGAAAAAGAAGAAGCATAGTACTGTATCCATCCTTATCTGGGTGAGATGATTGGTAGATCCTCTTGTATTAAAAGAGAGAACTTTGTGATCCTACTTTTGATTGTAGAGATATTTTTCCAAGGCTAGATCCGTGGTTTCTCCTTTCAGTAGGAAAGAATTGTCACTCTAAAATCCTTGATGTCCTTCTTCTAGCTTTGCATGCTCTATACACTTTAATTCAGTGCCATTCTTGTCTCATTAATTCCAACAGTCTGTTTGTACATATGGAGGAAGGTGTTAGTGTTCTAAGTATGAATGACCCACATGGAAAACTTCTGTTTTAATTGAAATGAAAGAAACTAAGGCATTCCTGTCTCTCCAACGAGAGGGATGGCTGCGTGGTTTTGTCTATGTGAATTAACCAATAAATGCATTCCAGAATCTATCTTGCGGCAGTGGTCGCTTGTGATGACCATATATTTTTGTTCAAATTTTAGTTTGGTTCATGGACTCCTGTGATTTCATGATGTGTAAGTCACAGAAACTATATATATTACTTCATGCAATCAATACTTATTATTGACACATTTCTATAACGTGATACATAACAGAAAATGAAGGAACTGGAAGCGAGTGAATCATCGACTAATGGAAAAATGCTTCGTTTGAGTGTGGAAACTGGTGGGTGTTCTGGATTCCAGTATGTTTTTAATCTTGATGACAGAATCAACACAGATGATAGGTATTACCTTTTCCCATGTAAATTTCAGTAACGATATGCCTAGCCCTTGTTCTGACAACTTTTATCACTGCATTATAGAGTTTTTGAGAGAGAAGGATCTAAATTGGTCGTTGACAACATATCATACGAATTTGTAAAAGGGGCAACTGTTGATTATGTCGAGGAGCTAATCCGTTCAGCTTTCGTGGTAAGTCAAATACAATTTTGAGTGAGCATAAACTGTTGTCTTCATATTAGCACTTCACCATAATCGTGACACGGAACTTTATTTTAATGGTTACAACTAGGGAAGAATGTTTTGTGTGCACGGCTGTAAATTGATTGCTTTTAAGAAATGTGTCCCTTTTTTCTTTTCAAAAGCTCTCATAAAAGTTTCAAAAAAGAAATGGAAGAAAAATCTCATCAAAACTAGGCTAATCCAAGCACGCCCTATACTGTATTCTTGGAATGTTTTCAGAAAAACTATCAATGCACATCTATTTAGCTCCTTTAGTAACGGATGCATATAATTGTTGGCGTGTTGCTGATTTGCATCCGTTAATAGTGAGTTTGGGATTTGTGTGTTGCTGATTTCACTAGTATGTTATAGTTCTGATTTCTGAGGACATTATGAATTCTTGGGATTTTCGAAGTGCAAAAAAATATAGGAATTTATCTGAAATTATTCAGAATTTTTTCCCAGTTGAACCTGTTGCAATTGCTCTAAATCTAAACAGATTTTAATTGATTTCTAATTAACCACGTAATAGCTTTAATTTTTCTTGCTTTGTCTTTTGATACTAGAACATTTAAGAAGGATGATTCCATACTCTATGATATTACTTATCCCGTGTAAGCAGATAAAACTGTTTGGGTCCACTCTTAAATGATTTCACAACCATATTTCTCTTGTTCGTTTCATGTTTATTAAAAAGAAAGCTTTGCAGCAGCACTTCAAGAGCATGTTCGGGATAACTAATATTTTCTTCGATTCAGCTGTTTGTGGGAAAAAAACAAGCTGTTTATAAAATAAGTTGAATGTTTAGAACATCAAGTGGAATTTATTCAAGTGTTTCTTTAAAAAATTAAGTTGTTTTCATGAATCTAAAAATTTATATTTTCCAGTAAATTATTTCTCTTTCATCTTCATACATACTTTTTTTTTCTCATATAGTTGACTTTTTATTGTATCCAAACTAAATTAATTGTGTTAAATCCACTTTTCAGTTAACTTATTGTTAGGAACTAAAGCACAAAAGGAAAGTTAAACCCAAAAAACTAGTCTATTAGGTGGGAGAGTCCCAAGGCTTAAGTAACATATGATATGAGGATAGTCTTTTTTTTCCTTGATGACATTAGCCTTAAGTAACTTATTCTTTAATATGGAACTTCTAACACTTAACCGAGAAAAAAATTATTTTAATTGTAACAATAAGTTATGAATATACATACCTAATTGGTTGTTGAAATATTATAATTTTTGCAACTGTCCCAAACACATCCTAAAATGGCGTGTATGTATGATTTGCACCAAGAGCTAAACTATCAACTTGTATGTCTGTAGAAAAGTATTGATATGAAAACTTACATAACGAGTGCTAGGGAGAGAAGGGGCATGTGATCATCACTTATCATTACTTTGTTCTTTGTTATAATAAAGCTGCATGTTAACATCATTAAGGCATATAACCGATGACAATTTACTGATTCTGGTTTCCTGTGCAGGTGACTGAAAACCCCAGTGCAGTTGGTGGTTGCAGTTGTAAAAGTTCCTTCATGGTGAAACAGTTGTGATTTTGTTTGTCGTTCTTGATCCTTCATCCATACTCCGATATTTCTTATAACCGATTTTCGGTTCTTTTGTACCACTAAAAGACAATTCATTGAACTCAAGGTAAAATTTATTCTGTACAATGCTCTCAATGTAAGATGCAGTTGTCGTAGTAATAAGTTTATCCATATGCATAAAGGCAAGTATTTATAGATTCTGCGTCCTTTTTGTTTGTTATGCCATGATTTTTTTATATATTTATTTGCTCTCTGAAGGCTCATTCTATACGTGTATACACTGATACTGATACTAGTACTCTGCATAGTTTTTGTTGAATTCACTTCCGACCATAGGCACTTAAATTTCAACTATTTGTACATTCATTAGTGGCTGTATCCGAAAAGGAGAAACTAATATGTGAATAAAGGAGCATGAACTACGATAGAATTTGATTTTGAATGTTTAAAATTTTATAAAATTAAATATGATTAAAAAGATATTTTATTTTTGAGTAGAATAATTTTCATTTAAAAAATATTTTTCTCAAAAGTCATTTTAGGAAAAAAAGAATAAAAAGAATCTATTATGCTATTTAGATTTATTGGCCTAGTTAAGGTTAGGGTTTTTAGAAGTTTGTAGTAGTTTTTTTATATATATATAAATCAAGAAATATACAGAAGTTAGTTTGAATCAAAGAGATTATTTGTAGATTATGTAGAAAATATTCTGGTTGAATCCGATAAAAAATTGTTTTGACGAAATGATTTGTTAAAATGAACATTGATTTTAGATTTTTTTAAAATAAACAATTCAATCCAAATTCAATTAAAATTAAATATAAACTCAAAAAATATAATTCCTGTTTAAAATAAATTTATTAAAATAAACTCGAGATTTGGATCAATATAATTATGGATAGAATTTGAATATTTAAATTCTTCTTCACACTTCCAAGATTTATAGCAAGCAAAATCATCATCAAAGAGTTATTGTTAGACAAGTTAATCAATGATAAATACAAAAACGAAGATATAGAGAAAGAATATTATAAACATGTTTAATAAAATTAATTGTAAAACTTGCTACCAAGCTAGTTGAAAACTTTAATTAACTAAGGAAAAATTTAGAAAAAGCTATAAAAATATTGGAAACCAAAATTTGAATTTAAAGAAGTTTGATGAATAATACCATCATCAAATAAACCCATATGGCACAAGAACAATCATTAACAATAATTATAAAATAGAACAATCATCAACAATAATTAATTATAAAATAGTGAACACCATAACTAACCTGGAAAGTAATTTTTTAGAAAATATAAATAGAAGGTTTCTAAAAGAAAATTAATGTCAATTTATGATAGAATTAAATTGTTATCAATTATATTTATTTGGATTTTAAAAAATCACATTGTAATATATATACATGTATATATTCAACACTTTGCTTTTACTTTCAATAGAAAAATAGAGAGAATATTGTTATTCTCGTATCTTTTGTTTCCCATTAGGTAGCCCAATAAAAGTAGGAGAAACATAAAATAATATAATTTGCCAAATAGTCTAGCATTACCAATCATGTGATTCAAGCATAATGTGATTTAAGTATATGTGGAAGAATCAAACTTACCACTCAACTTTTTGGTTGAAAGGGACTATTTTGTCAACTTTGTGAAAAACCTGGACACACTGTAACAACATGTTGGCATAGGTTTGACAAGAATTTCCATACTCCATCGGAACAAATGAGTTCTCATAATATTTCGTAACAACCATCAACATTTTATACAGGGCCCAAACTATGAATGATCCATCGTGGTGCTTTATACCACGTGGCTCCAAATACAAATCAATTTTATCAATTTGCTCCACTCGTAAGAAATACCTTTTTACTTGTATTGTAGGAAAAGAAAATATTGTTGGTATTGGAAATACTTCATTGCCCTAGTCGAATTTAAGTATATTTAAGTATTAAAAGTGTGTTTATAGTCCCCTCTGCTACTAAGAAACTTTTAAGTGTTGATAGACTGATAAGAGATAATCAAGTAAAGGCTACCTTCACAAATGAAATGTGTGTTGTGAAGGACATGAGGATATGCATGCCAGTGCACAACACAAGGAAAGGCAATTCACGAGTTGTACCCAATAGCTGAACAACCAAACATCAATAACTGTGGAATTAAACTTCAATGTACAAATTACTTCTGTGAAGCATGTTAATATGGAAAATCAAAACTCCTACCTTTGCTAACTCTGTCTCTCTTGCTTCCTCACTAGTTGAATTAATTCACACAAATTTATGGGGACCTTCACCTATATAACCAACAAATGGATTCCGATTATATATTCACTTTATTGATGATTTTAGTCGATTTACTTGGATTTATCCTTTATGTCACAAGGGTGAAGAAGTATATGCTTTTAATCAGTTTCGAGTCCTAGCAGGAAATAAGTTGAGTACCAAAATTAAATCAATTCAATGTGATAATGGAATTGAATATAGACCATTTGCACAAATTGCTCAAGCTAATGGCGTTGAGATGCGATATACTTGTCCATATACCTCAGAGCATACTGGTAGGACTAAGAGAAAGCATTGGCACGTTGTAGAAATGAGCTTAATGTTGCTAGCACAAGCCCACTTACCTCTTACCTACTAGGTAGAAGCTTCCAAACTGCTATGTATCTCATAAATCAATTGTCAACACATACTCTTTAAGGCTCTACTCCTTTGTTTGTTCTTTTTCACGAAACACCAGCTTACAAAGAGCTTCAACCATTTGGGTGTGCATGTTATCCATGTTTGACCTTACAATACACACAAATTCCAATATCATGGTCAAAAGTATACATATTTGGAACCAACACCTCAACATAAGGGATTCAGATGTTTGAGTTCAACTGGCTGAATCTATATTTGAAGACAGGTGATTTTTTATGCTTCTAATTTTCCTAGTGTTGTTGGTTTTCTAAATAAAAGAGTATCATCTTTTGAAAATGAGTGTATTTTACCATTTGTTGCTCATGATGCAGAATACAAACTAAGAAACGGATGGATGACGAGTTTCTTGCATGTATCCAACTCACACACATGTGCTTCAGCTTTAAACATACTAGAAGATAACATCATAATTCAAGTGCACTACAACGTGGTTCACCAATGATGAGCCCAGCCAACTCATCATTAAATGGGTTAACTCATCATAGCCAATTCAACAACCAAATAATGAGTGCTCAAGTGATTCAAATGAGTATTCTCCTATTGAAGTAGAGGATTCAGTCCAATCACTAGTAGAACACCCGGTGGTCACTAGGTCTCGAGTTGGGGTTTGTAAACCTAATATTCCTTATATTGGGTTTATTTAAATGGAAGACCAAAGTTTACAAAAACAGTAACTTAAAGCCTAGAACAACTAAAGAAGCCCTTTCTACTCCTTTTTGGAAGCAAGCAATGCTAGAAGAGTTCTCTACTCTCCAACGTAGCAAAACATGGGTTTTGGTACCCTTCAATGGCACCCAAAAATCTGTTGACTGTAAGTGGGTTTATAAGACAAAATTCTAAGTTGATGGATCTATTCTTAAACACAAAGAAAGACTTGTTGCTAAGGACTTCCAACAAGTTGCAGGTGTGGTTTATACCAATACTTTTAGCCCAGTTGTTAAGCAAACCACCATTCGCATCATCCTTAACATTGTAGTTACTTTCAATTGGGACGTGAAACAGCTAGATGTGAACAATGCGTTCCTAAATGGTTATCTTTAGGAAGATGTTTTTATGAAGCAACCTTAGGGGTTCATTGAGCCACAACATCTATAACATGTGTGAAAACTTGCAAAAGCAATATATAGACTCAAATAGGCCCCACGTGCTTGGTTTGATCATTTGTGGTTCACTTGACAAGTTGGGGTTTCGAAATGTTGTAAGTGGCATCTCGTTATTTTATCTCCATAATTCTAAACTCAAGGTGTTTATACTTGTTTACGTGGATGAAATTTTGGTGACAAGTAACGACTTAAATTTTCTCAAGGAATTTACTAGTAGACTAAACTTGGTGTTTGCCTTGAAAGACTAAGGATCATTATATTACTTTTTGGGAATGAGAATCGAAGTTCGAAGGGATAGCCCGGGCCTTTATCTTAATCAAGGCAAATACATTTTAGTTGTGTTGAAGAGATTTGGTATGACAAATTGTACTAGTGTAGCAACTCCTATGGTTACAATACGTGAGTTCTCAACTAATGATGGTGAAAAAATGACTGATCCCACTTTATATCGAAAAGCCATAGGCTCATTACAATATCTTCTTACCACTCGGTCAAATATAACCTTCTTTGTAGACAAACTTAGTCAATTTTTATTGCAACCTACAAATATACATTTTCAATGAGTGAAGTGAATCCTTAGGTACCTCAAAGGAACACTTCACGTCAACTTACATGTTAAGTCAATACAACACATGAGACTTGTGGCTTTTACAAATGTAGATTAGGCAACAGATTTGGACGATCAGAGAGTTGAACACACAATTATAAAAGTAAATGAAATAACAGTCTTAACATTCTGCACTATTTCGTAAATCAAAACATAATGATGATGAAATAACAGTATCATCATTCTGCACTAATCAAGTTGAACACACAAGTATAAAGGTAAACACATTGAATTAGGCATGGAAGCTAAGATTGATAATGCTGACTTTTCACAACATCTTCTCATATAGGTTAGAATAAATTGGACCTCACAATTGTTGTATCTAGTTGACAACACTAGTGTCAGTTATTAACTTATTGTCCTTGTTTATACCTTGGCCACATATCATGCTAGCAATGTAATAAATTCATTGCCAAGGCTAACCTAAATTCCAAGTGAAAGAGTGAAAGGGTTCAAATTGTTAACATTAGCACAGTAATTCATAAATCAAAACATAATGATGATGAAATAACAGTCTCATCATTTTGCACTAATCAAGTTGAACATACAAGAATAAAAGAACAAAAGTAAACACTTTGAATTAGGCATTGAAGTTAAGATTGATAATGTTGACTTCACAACATATTCTCCTGTAGGTTAGAATAAATTGGACATCCTCATTTTGTATCGAGTTGATAACAATAGTGTCAGCTATTAACTGATTGTCCTTGTTTATAACTTGACTACATGTCATATTAGCAATACAATAAATTCATTGTTAAGGCTAACCTAAAATCCAAGTGAAAGAGTGAAAGGTTGCAAACTGTTAACGTTAACACAATAATTCGTAAATTAAAACATAATGATGATGAAATAATAGTCTCATCATTCTGCACTAATCAAGATGAACACAAAAGTATAGAAGTAAACACATTGAATTAGGCATGGAAGCTAAGATTGATAATGCCGACTTTTCACAACATCTTCTCATGTAAGTTAGAATAAATTGGACCTCACCGTTGTTGTATCTAGTTGATAACACTAGTGTCCGCTATTAACTAATTGTCCTTGTTTATAACTTGGCTACATGTCATGCTAGCAATACAATAAATTTATTGTTAAAACTAACATAAAATCTAAATGAAAGATTAAAAGCGTGCAATAACATTAAAACTTTAACACAATAATTCGTAAATCAAAACATAATGACGATGAAATAACAGTCTCATCATATCATAAAGTCTTAATAAAAGGATTCACAACTAATAAAAGTGATAGAGTGGAAGAATTCACAAGTCGTAATAAAAGGACAATAGCAAGAAAACAGTAAAAGTATCTTAGCCTATTTCTTCTAATACTCCGTTGTTAATCTTCTTCAGCTTGATCACCATCATAAGGGAGTGAAAGGAGAGACTCGGTATACACAGCCACCAGGGAGCCTCTTGGACCATTGCAATAGCATCGATGCTCCAGCAGCTGTCCTTCGCTGTTACATTTTACCAATCCATTATTGCCATTTGTCCCTACAAGATCACCACTTTTTGTAGCGCAAATCAGGGAGAAGCGTTCAAAAGGAATATCATCAACAGACACATCAACGATCTCAGTCCAAGATGAGTGTATTTTGTACTCTTCCATCACCCATATTTCTGCTGGACAATGAAACCCTGCAACATGTACACAAAGCAAGTCTCCAAGTACTCCCAAATCGCAAAAATCAAACTCGTCGCATGTTAGATCATGAGGCAGAAGTATCTCTGAAAAACTCCTTTCTTTTAAATCAAAAGCAACAATAACATTCATTGATACATCAAAACGGAAAGCCAACCAATGAATAGCACCGTTGAAGAGCAACCCCGTTTTGATATCATTACCGCAATTCATGTAAGACAAATGAATGCCCTCAATTTCTTTCCACGCATTAGCTCTGAGAGAGAAAAACTCCACACGGGTTGCAACTACTGGGTCAATGTCGATGGAGACTTGAATCACCAGGTAGTCATCTGTTGAAGGGTCATACCCAAAACCATAGAGAAACGTGGAAATCATGGCACTCATACCCGATGCAATAGGTGAAGGACACACTTGTTTGTGGATACCTGTTGAGGGATTCCACAAACAGAGACTTGGGTAAATATCCAAAAGCACAAACCCCCTACAAGAACCTAGGATTGTATCACAATAGGATTTTGGGGGCAGAAAGTTGAGGTTTAATGCAACCGAAGCAGAATCATCGTGAAGGGGTGCATTGAAGTCTATGGATCGGACTTCAGGAACAGTAGGTTCCAAGAACAGAAGTCTCTCCGTGCATGCAGCAGCAAGTTCAAAATGTGAAATTGCAAAGTGGGGATCAGAGATTAAAGAAAACCACGATTTACAGACACTTTTAAAACGAACAAGAGACCTAACCGGCAACCTCAACAAGATTAGAATGATCAGATCCATTGGCAGAAGCACAATGTTCCTGTTCCATACTCCTCTGCGGTTGTCTCTCTCCATTTTACTTTCCTTCATTATTCTGCATGCAGCAAATGACTCAATATATAGAGATGAGGTTGTTCTTTTTCTAGTACTCTTCGCAAGCTTCTTCCTTCTTTAGTACTTTTCCTGTATGACCATTTCACCCTTAGAGTACATACCACAAATAAATGCTTGAATGGTCAACTAAATTATGCATATTTATAATTACTTGTGTTGAACAGTCAACTGCATTACTTCAAATTTAATTACTATAAAAAAACACACACACACATTTATTAGATTAATTAACATAATTTAAATTACTTTTAATTAACATAGTATTGTTCCTTCTACATTAATGTTCGAATGATTTCAACCTTAATATTAATATATAAATTTAGAGGTGAAAAAATAACTTTTTTATTTAATTATAATTAAAAAAAACAGCGGTGTAAAACCATTGCAAGATTATTTTATTAATGTTTTATTCAATACATTAATTTGTGTTGTTATTTTAAATTTGAATTTAATATTTTATTATTAAATAAAGTTCTCAATATATATTCTGAGAAAAAAAATTGTCGTTAATATATATATATATATATACATATATTAAAAGAATCAAAGTAATTTTTTAAAATTTATTTTCTTTACTCAAACAATTCACGTCAAAACTATCAATTATTCAAATTTATTTTATATCCATCTTCAATAAAATACCACAGATGTCATATTACTAATTAATTATATAATACAATTATTGTTAATATTTTTTCAATTACATCTATTACAAATTTACTCACTTTACCTCAACTCAAACAACTTAACGTTTCACCATTGTTTTCCTCTTTTATTTTCCTTTCCATTCCTTACCTAAACTTAAAAAAAAAAACAAAAAAAGTATTTATTGAAAAAGTAAAATGATTTATTTTATAAGTTGAATTTAGTTTTTAAATAAGTTAAAAATTACCTCTTAAATGTATGAGATAGTTTTCGTAAATTAATTT
>Ga0209700_102186_pt1 | contig 40023 bp, 22 predicted proteins | sample SiratroredBW_FD_187528 | JGI IMG/M metagenome (GOLD analysis project Ga0209700, IMG submission 187528) | Root nodule microbial communities of legume samples collected from California, USA - Siratro red BW (SPAdes) (version 2) | ecosystem: Host-associated > Plants > Roots > Nodule | place: USA...
AATTTCGCATTGATTTTCATGTAGTAAAGTTTATTCTTACTTTTTTTTTGTAACAATTCGTGTTTTTATTCTTGATTTTTTCGAAATCTAATTTTTGTAAAAATAATTGTTTTCGAGTGCTTGTTGAAAATTTAGTCTTTTTTTTTTAATTAGAGTTATTGGTTAATTTGTTTAGTCTTCAATCGTATGCTAGTTCAGAGATAAAAATCTACTTTTTTTACTATTTTAAATAGTTTACTTTATTTTTTTTTGTATTTTAATCAAATCTCCCTTTTACTTTACTGTTACCTTTAAATTTGATTATTTGTAGATGAATTTTGAACATTGAATAATTGGATTAGTTAAGAGATAACTTCTGATTGACCTTCTCTTATCTATTTCAAAGATTGTCTTTTTGGATTATATAATTTAAAATACAATTTTGTATTTGGATTAATTTTGTTGCACCTATGCACCTCCATACTTTCTTCCTTCATCTACATATTTTAAAAAATAGTCTTTCTGGATTGTATAATTTGGAATACAGATTTGTATTTCAGATTCTACAATCCAAAATATATTTTCTTTTTGTATTTCGAATTGAATAATTCATACTATAATTTTATCTTTTTGTATTATAGGTTGTATAATCCAGAATACAATTTTTGTATTCCAGATTTGCAATCCATAATATAAATTTTATATTCTGGATTGTATACTCCAAAGTACAATTTGATATATAATTTTTTTGTATTCTAGATTGCATATTTCAGAATATAACTTGTTTTGTATTTTAGATTATATAATTTATAATAAACAAATTATATTTCGTATTGTGCAATTTAAAAGTGTATATATTATTTTGGACTAAAAATTGTATTACAAATTATATATATATATATATTATTTTGGACTAAAAATTGTATTACAAATTATAAGGTGAGGGAGTGGAGAGTTTATTTAGTTTTTTTCATTAAAAGTATAATAATCATTGCGTTGAGTATTAATGAGGAAAATAATGTTGATGAAGTACATGTTTCACGGAGTGATCACAATGAAGGAATATGAGAAAACATTGTAACACTGCCAGAATAAAATAAAGTAATGTTTAATTATTTGTTGTTTTTATTTGAATTTGAACATTGATTGTACTCAATTTGAGCATTTAATGTTAAGCTTAATTAATTTTGTAAGTTCTAATCTTATGTTTGTGTTCTTTTTAGGTCATGGTTGATTCACAGAGGAAGAGTACGGTTGAGAGGTATTACTGCTAGTTGACTTGGTGGTTCCAAGGTCATAGTAGACATAGACCCTCAGACTGGTAGGGCTTCAGGCCCTAATCGTGCCAAATTTTCTAGCTATTTAGGTGTTTTAGCACGTACAAAGGTGTCTATTTTGCTTCCGACTTGGGATCATGTGACTGAAGCTGAGAAAAATATGATTTTGCAGGATCTTACTATAAGTCATTCATTTTAAGCTTATTGTGAGTCATTAATGATGATAATTATGTGTTATATGTTTAATGACTTGTTTATTTTATTTTACAGACAAACTTTGAGTTTGAAAGATTTCCATTAATTAGAAAGAAAATTATATCATCCATTGCTATTAAATGGAGAAATTTCAAGACAAACTTGACCAGTTGGTACATCTTTGGTCAACACAAGGGAAAGTCCCCTTGTGAGAAGTATTCCATTGATGAAGAGACTTGGACACAATTTGTCCAATCTAGAGAGGATCCCTCTTGGCAGGTTTGTTTTATCCATCATAATTTTATTAAATAATATAACTTGGCAACAAAGTATTTTATTTATTGTATGGGAGAAGAGGAAAAAAGGCCAAGACATTCAGCACAGGAATGTCACCCCCACCGGTTATCTCGGGGAGGGGGGTATGATTTATTAGAAAAGAACATAATGGAGGAGAAATTAAAAAGATTAAAAGAAACATCATCTTTAGATGATGTCATTTCTTCTTCATCCCCTCCTAGTTGACATGAGAAATGAAAGTTGGTTAGGACTAAACCTGGAGGGCAGATGACAACAACATAGGCACTTGAGATTGCCCAGTGCATTGTAAGTTAATAACAATTTACTCATCATATCTAATGTCTTATTATTATACAATGTTGACATATTGTATTATTTTTTACAGGATTCTCTAGTGGAGTAGAGCTCCCAGGACAATTTTGTCATTCATGGAAGACAAGATATATTGACTGCTGCTCTGGGCATTGAGGAACACCCATGTCGTGTATGGACTATTGGATATGGTGTGGGGGTGAGACAATATTTTGGTTCTGCTCCACGTTCTAGCTCATCTCAAAGTTCGAATATAATGGATCACATATCTCAACTTAAAGATGAATTGGCGTCTCAAATACAACAAAAAGTATGAGATTAGTTAAGAGATGAGTTGAGACATGAATTAAGAAGAGAATTTGAGGAGAAGTTGGAATCCATGGCATATCATAGCAGCACATTCCTCTACAAGAAGGTGTAGTATTACCTACACATGGGAGAGCTAACACAAAGGGGAGTTCTGCGGCTGAAGATGAGGAGGAAGACACCAACACTGGTACCTCATATCGGTGTAAATTATATATTGGAGATCCTCCTCGATTGGTGGCGATTGGGAGAGTGTTTTCCGGATCTTCGACGCTCCATACAGTTCCACTTGGAGATGATTTTTGTCGGGTAGTTGTCGAAGAAGTTAGACAGGCAGATGCTGAGGTGTCTGTGCCCACATCAAAGGTTAGACTTGTGGGAGAGGCACCTGGTACATTTATTGTGTAGCCTAGACATCTCCTACAGGCCATTTCTAAAAGGCCTCAGGTATTGTGATTTGTCTTAATCTTATTTAAATTCACACTTAATGTTATTTGAATTGATACATTTTGTTTATGTGTTACAGGACCGTAGGAGTAAAGAGAAATCACCAGCTGATGATTTAACTCCTAAGTCACCACCACTTGAGTCAGAAGTGAATCCACTTCAGAAGTTGACTCGTATCTACTACGAGTTATTTAATAATCTTGTTCAAATTTCTTGGGATGCATCCATCTTTGGGGTGAATGGTGTCCCATTGTATATATCTATGTAAGACATCTTGGAACTCATTTAGGGTACCCAGATGTTAAATATTAATATAATTCAGTTATGGATGATGTAAGTATACCTTTCTACATGTTATAAAATTCGACTTTTTTCATCAACTACTATTATTAATATTAATTTTAACAATGCAGGTACATAAATAATTTAGTTTATAGCACAGGGAATCATGATATTTATGGATTCCTTGAGCAATCCCATAAACTATGTTTTGAAATGGATCTTTGATGTCGGTGTCTGGTTTAAATCAACGTGGTGGTTGACTACATGACGTCGGTTGATTAACCAACGTGATGTTTGAAAACTTTCAATGTCGCTTTGGTCAACGTATATTTTGGGAGCCGACGTTAAAGGACTCCCAGAACCGACTTTGAAGACCATTTTTCTACAAGTGAATCTATGAATGTGGAGGAAAAAAATATATAGAAGTGCAGGAAGAATCATTCTTTTCTTGCATCATTATTGTACAAAATTTGAATCAATCACAAGCACAAACCTATTTAGTTTTTGTTAGCACCAAGTGTTGCTAGAGGATTTGATGAAATCAACAAGAGAATGAAATCAAAAGGATCAAGGGAATTACAAGAAGAATCATGAAGATTGATGAAGTCTTTGGTTCTAGACTTAGGTCTTTGTGTGTGTGTGTGAGTTTTGCTCTTGGTATAAAAATCATATGTTGCATGTTTCATAATTCAAAGTAAGCTCCAAAGTTAATCTTGGTTAATCAAGTTAATCAAAGTTTCCGAATTAAGATGGTTTAGAAAGAAAATCAATAAACTGGTTTTATTCTGAACCTGATAAAGTTTGTCTCAAAAAAACATTCAATTGATTGAACAGTTATTACAATCGATTGAAGTTTTAACAGGTTTAAAATAGTTTTCCTATATAAATGAGAGGCACATGATTTTCATGTAACGAATTCATTCTGTGCAAACATTAGTGAAACTTTCAAAGAGAGAAAATGCGCAAAACACCTTGAGAGCTTTTGATAATCAATTTTCATCAAGAACACTATTCTTGGAGCAGTGCTTTGGATGTGAATATGTGGAACTGTGATCTTTATCTAGAGCTAAGTGTTTCTACTCTGTTCTTAATACCATTGTAATCCGTTTGAGTAGAATCACTGTTGAAATTGTTCTATTCTTCATATTTCTTGTATTGTGAGTTTGGTGTTACATATTACAAAGGGAGTGTAATTGTAACAGACTCAGTGTAGTAGGTTCTGTATTGGTTGAACAACTGTTGTAGGGTGCAATAGGTTGTTTGTTGTTGGGAGCAGTGGTTGCTTGCGGTTGCAAGTATTGTATTGTGTAAAACTGATATGTTGTGATCTTTTTAGTGGAAATCTTTGTTGGTTGGCAAAGGACTGGACGTAGCCCTTGAGGAAGGGTGAACCAGGATAAAATCTTGTGTTCTTGATCTTTCTTTCTCTCCTCTTGAACACTTCTTGTTTCTGTTCTTGGTTGCACAATTAATTGTTCTTTGCGTGTAATTGATTGTTCATTGTACTGGTGACATTTAGTGTTCTCTGAAATTGTTTGCTTATCTGTATAATTAACAGAACCTGTTCTAGATCTTGAGTGAATATTCTTCAGAACTAGTAATCACTGTTCAATTGGTTAAAATTTCTTGAAACAAGTTTTTCTTGAAACAATTATTGATTATTGTTCTGTAGATTAATTGAACAGTATTAAGGTACTATTGATCTGAGTTTACTTTGAATACTGTTTACCTTATTGTTTCTGGACTGTTATGAAAACAGTTCAATGCAATAAATTGCTTCTACTTCTGTTTCTGGTTTACTTACCTATATCTGTTAATTATTGGTACTATTTGTTTCCAGTAAACTAATTGATAGTGTTTCCAATCTTGTCAAATACTTTAATTGATTGAATCTGTTCTAAAATTTACTGATCTTTTGTCGTGTACTTCTTGATATCACATTTCAACAAATTTTAATAAAGAACTTTCATCCTATCTTTAACTATTTTAATTGTTTACGAAAATTTTTCAAAGTTCAGTTCACCCCGCCTCTTGAACTCGGCTTAAACTCATTTTTACACTTTTTAAACTGTGAACCTGTTATTTAAGCTCTAATATTCAACACCTCATATCATAGTCATTTGATTTCTTCTGTTGTTTTATATTTAGAAGCAGTACTGTTACTATTAGACATGGAATTATGAACATGTTTTTCCAAAAATAAATAGAAAAAAGTTAAATAAAATTTCTAAAAACTAAAATTAGTTATGCCTAATTAAAAGTAAAATTTTTAAAAGATATATAAAGAATTTGAAGATTGACTTTTATAAAAATGAATTTAACTTATGAAAAAACCTTATTTGTTCTTATTTAACTTATGAAAAATCATAAAAAGCTAATAGAAAATGTTCATGAGAAGAAGCATATACTAACTGAGTTGTTAAGCATATGCCTAGAACAAGAACATTAGTATACTGCTAGAATAGACCAAATGCATGAAATAGTTGTTGAGGTAATCATTGCTACCTAATCCGATTAAATAGATGCACTTGTTAAGATAATTTGCATCTGTCAGTCTCAATTGTTTTGAAATATGTTGTTTTGGAAATCTAACGGTGAAATCTTCTCCAATTGCTCTGAAACTTTTACTGACGTCTTATCACTTGCAATAATTCGTTTTGGATAGACAAATTTGAAATCGGAGCCTAGTTTGTTTCTAGAAAATTCATGAACAGTAGAAATTTTTCTAGTGATGAGATTCTTGAACCCTTGTTAAATTTTGATTTGTTGATATTTCGGGCCATTGTTGGTGACCATTCGAGGATCAGGTAGAGTTGTATTGATATGCTATTTGATTGGATTTTGTGAGACTTGTTGTACCTTTGTTTTGATATTATTGGAGTATTTACCGTCCAGTGGGTTTTTTGATCTCTACTGAGAGGTTTTTCCCACGTTACTTAATTATTGGTGTTTGTTTATTCTTCTGTTTTCGACTGCATATTGGTTTTATTAGATTGATTGATTGTGTTTATGATGTTTCCATATTGTTATGATAATAGTAAATCTTATTATTTCTGCTGCCTGACTCCATGATTGTTTGGTAATTTTGTACTTGCCCACTAAAACTGATACGACCACTCTACAGTTTAAATAAAGTGGAAAACTATGAACAATTATAGAAAATAACCACATGGTTTCCAAATTAATGAAGAAAAAGTTATGGGCCAAAAATGCCAAAATAAATGAATAAATAAGCATCAGTTGTTGTCTAGTTTGTTGTCTAATGCTAGTAGTTGCAAAAGCATAATTAACTGTCTCGACCTCTAGTTGTGGCAAAGGGAAAGCATTCAACAGTTACAAAAGTCTAAGTCTAAGTCTTGTATTGAATAAAAATAAAAAAGTTGAGTAATATATAAAAAAAAAATCATAAACCCATTGTTATAAGGTTTTGGATTGGAAGTGGTATTAATCTTTTATGTGATGAAAGCCGAATTTAGAAACGGTCCAAAATATAAAGGATATGTACCCCAAAAGAGAGATGTGTATAGCAAGGAGGAGTTAGTTATGAAAATATTCTGAACTTTAGATAAAGAAGGATTTTCTCTTAGAAGCTTATGTTTTGGGTGCCAAGTGTGGCCATTTTCATTTCCATTTTTTCCTTAATAGAGTATTTTACAACAGCCAATTCATTCTATCAATTGGTTGTGTCTGGTGGAGGTGGTAGAAGAGACCCATTGTCAAAGACTCCATCGATGAGTACTAAATGACAATGCACAAAGTCGAACTATTCCTATTAATTCAAGCTCCCTCCCTCTACAAACGAAAGTTTGTTTTCAACTATAGAATCGAAAACTTGAATAATTTTCAAGAGCATACTCTTATACCAATTGAAAATAATTTTGGTTGAGTTTAAGAGGGGAGGTGAATTAAGCTATATTGATTTTTTACAAAAATAAGTTTCTAAGAATGAATATCTTCAATTAAATCAATCTACTACATTATTCGTTGGCAAACAGTAAAAGAAAAATCAATCAATTATAATTCGCAAACAATTAGATAAATTTCTGTTTAGAAATTCTGACAAGAGTTCAATTGATTAAATTTGCACAACAATAAGTTTGAATTTTACAACAAGTTAAAATACCAAAAAATGATCAATTGAATCTAACAAACAAGCTCTATTGAAACTACATTACTCAAACACCAATAATACAATATTTTATCAGTTAAGCATTATAATATATTTGAAAATATGTTCAACATTTTATAAAAAAAAATACACAATACTCCAATTAATCTTAGTTCTTTAAATTGTCAATTTCATAGAAATACAGTCAATTAAATTTATGTTTCAGTTGAGTTAAATTTCGATCCTTATACAAATTATGCAAATTAAGCATAAACTTAAAAACAATGCAAGAATAGAGACAAAATACAATATTATACTGATTCACTCTTTTTCAATAGCTACATCCAGTTTTTCTTGCAAACTTGTAAAGAATTTCACGAAACAACAATGTACAATACACAATTGCACCAAGAAATAATCTTGCACCCCACAAGATGCAAAAACAACTTGTGCAACATCTTGCTATACCTCTACAATAAAAAAAAAAACTATTCAATTATAGATCAAGATTCAACACAATCAATAAAAATTGTAAAAATGCAACTCAAATTGTAACTAAAATAAGACAAAAGGGTTCAAAACGTTGAAAAAGACTCCTCTCACTTAGCAAATATATGTATCACACTACAATAAGATCACAAGTAAGAGAAATTGTGCCAAGAACCAACTTACTTAATTATTGATCAAAATCAAACTTTGTGAATGATGTAAACCACTGTATTCGAAAATCCGTGTTCTCTATAAAAAGAACACCACTATAAAAAACTACTCTCTCAAATAATCGTAATATCCTTCATATAACAATTATACCTTAGTGAAAATGCAACATCCCATATTTTTCATATAATAGAAACTTTATTGCATAGAGATTATATAATAAACCTAAATATAAATATCCATACATTCATCATATATTTTAAAATATACTTCTCCACATAAAATTTAATAAAAATATATTTATACAATCACAAAATAAAATAAAATAAAATAAAATAAAACTTCTCCATTAACTCGCTAGGAGTCACACTATCTACCAAATCCTCTGTTCATGTGTAATACACGATTATCGCAGATTAAAAAAAAATACCACACAAAAAGAAGGGTAAGCTAAAGAGTTTTAAGAAAATGTATTCTCATAAATTAAATTTCTATCTTAATCAAGCTATAACAAATCATGTTTTCATAATTCATCTCATACATCACATTATCATTATCACATCTTTACAATAACTTATATGATACATATACTGACTCACATACAAAGACAATGAACTCTCTACTTTCGGAAGACTCGTGCATTGAGTTATACTCAGAGGTGTGCACCTGTCATATATCATCCATCTATCCTATCAACTCATATTTCAACCTTGAGTATAGGGATACAGTCTACTCTATTATGATCAGTTCCTATTTTAAACCTCAGATACAATTCTCATATGTATAGGGTTAATCCATATGTCATATTCCGATTAGCTCATATTTCAAACCTCGGACATGGTTATATAGACTTCCTTTGACTCTCACCATTTGAAAATCTTCATCTATGTGAATCGAATTTACCACTAGAGTTAAGGTACCTCCTTAGATAGATCAAATCCCAAACAATACACATCCTAATAATCTCAACACATGTATCTCTTTTGTTGGAGATAATGTGTCTCGACCACTATTCCATGTCATTCACAAACATTGATACTATATCGTATCATACATAAACATTCATTCAATTTAATTCAAATTCATCAAATTCACACATAATAAAAAAATAATTATAATATATGTTAAAAACATTTAAACTAGTTTTCCTTACCAATTCATACTTAATAAAACAAGTAATTACAATACATGTTAAAAATATTCGAACTAGCTTCCCTTACCCAATATCATTATATTAGACAAATTTCTATTTCAAACTAACAAAACAAACATTCAATTAGTTTCCCTTACCCGAATTCACAAAACAAATAAATACAATATCTACTAAAAGCATTCAAACTAGATTTCCTTACCTAATATCATCATTTTAGATAAATTTCTATTTCAAACTAACATAAAAAAACATACAATTAGCTTCCCTTACTCGAATTCACAAAACAAATAAATATAATATCTACTAAAAACATTCATACTGACTTCTCTTACCTATAAAGAGTAGAGATACTGGAGTTCCAAAAACCTAAAATCATTAGTAACCTAACTCTATTCAAGAATCTGATTGGACATTCTTACTCTACTCAACGCTAGATCTAACCTTTGATCTTCAGTTTGTTAAGGAGGAAAGACAAAATTTTAGGAAAAAGACAAAGAAAATTGCAAAGAGAATGAGAAGAACAACTTTTTAAAGAGAATTAGTAGTTTTTATAAAAATAAAATAAAATATCTTCCTAAAGAGAGAGTTAGTGGTTATTATAAAAATAAAACTAAATAATTAATTTTCTTACTTTTAAATTTTTTTCTTAAAAATTATATTTAGGTGTTATCTTATTTATTTCTAAAACTAAATTTTATGTTAATTTTTATCTTATCCTACCAACAAATGGTGCCATAAATCCTATTGCAGTGCCATAAACAAGTCATTGTCGTTTATATTTTATAATCAAAAGAAAATGTAAATAAAAAATAACGACAATGTAGTAGAATATAGTCAGAAGCAGAAGGCTTGAGGGTTTCACTATGAATGAGGTGGAAGAAAAACCTTAGAATTGAAGTGAAAGATGACTCAAGGGTGAGAGCTTGAAAATGGTTGTTCCTATATTTAAATCCTAACTGAACCAACTCACCTGGCCACTACATACACACACCTCAGCCTACATTTAAAGCCTACTCTTGACTCAGTTTTTCTTTGCTCACTGTTAGCATAGCATAGACTGTCTAATGCAATAAACAACACTACTCTCAAGCTTTCATTCCTTTAAAATTACCTACTAGTCTTATTTATTACCTAATTAATTGTAAAATATTAAATTTTAATTTCAAAATTTATATTTGTATATAAAAGAAATATCAAACATTTTTGACAAAGATAAAGATACAGAAATCGTCTAATTGTACAAGTTTATCACATTATAATATAAGTAGATGATTTAGTATACATCAACACATTAGATATCCTAATGTATATAAATAGAATAAACTATCTACAGCAAACAAACTAACTAAATGATTTAGTATACAATGATGTAGGGCATGTAAATAAATTATACGATCTAGTATGGATAAATAGATTACACGATCTAGTATATAGAAATAAACTATATAGTCTAATTAATATACACAAATATATCAAATGATCTAGTATATACTTTTATAATTTAAAATTACAAAAAATAGAATACAAAAAATAAAAATAAAAAATCAATTAGAATTATGGAGCACGTGTACTCTTCTCTTGAATCATCATGTTATCAAGAGACAAATATGACTACTCAATCTCGTGAAAATAACAATCCAGTCCTAAAAAATATTTTAAGTATTTAATAAAAAAAACAACAATTAAATTTATTCAAATCAAATTAAAATTGAAAATTTATATTGAGTTTATCAAATAAAATATAAAATTTGAGTTTATAAATTTAGAACTTCGTTGAACTAGTAAACTATCTACTTTAGTTTGTTTATTTCCCACTTTCTGCAAAAATTCAACTGACAAAGAATGATCTTGGTTACCTTTTAAAGAATTATGTTGAAACAATATTCAAGAATGATCTTTGGAGAATGATTATTACCATATTTACTAACACAACCACATTATTTTATATTTGTATTAATTTTATTTTTAGCATTTATTTAAATAAAAATACTTGTATTAATTAGAGAATTGAGAAGTAATTAACACTCATAATAAAGTAATTAGGAAGTAATTTTTTAGTAATATAAATATTTATTGTGTTGTGAGGGTTGAGATTTGTTAGATATTGGAAATTTGAAGAGTTAAAGAAATGGATAAGCAAAGGGTTTTGTTTGGTGGTTGTTGGTTGTAGGGTGGCTATTTTTGTCTAGTGTTGATTTTTGCAGGTGAGTGAAGACAGAAGATTCAGGAGTATCTAGAGCACGACGAATGCTATTATGATACATAAAGACATAATTAAAGATGTAGCACAGTTAATAATTTTGATTTTATTTTACGAATTTGGTATCTGTAGGGTTTGATGGTTATTCGTGCTTTTATTAGCAAAATCATTTTGGAGATGGTCAATGATTTTCACTTTAGTTTAAGTGTTTCTGTTATTTTGTGTATAAGGGTTGAAGTACCTTTTAAGTGCTCCCATTAATATTATTTTTTACTGTTAAAAAAAAAAAAGGTAAGAAGTAACATGATTTAGTAAGATAGAGTTAAAGAAATGGATTTGTTTGTTGATAATGGGGAAATAAGAAGTAACATGATTTAGTAAGATAGAGAAAGATGTGTCATATTTGGTATGTCATCCCAACCTTAAGAAGTCTCTTGCGTGGAATTGCCATGGAATTTTGGGCGTGTCCTCCGAAGTTGTTTTGGAAGAAACTGTACACATAATTCACAACTATCTTATTGAATATGGAAGAGTTTGGGTGAGCCAGAATCTCTGCTTCTGCTAGCATATACACCACACCTTTCTCCAAAGCTTTGTCTATGAAGTCGTGTTCCTCTTGAACGAATGCCTTCAGATTTTGCACCAACTGTGACTCGAACTCTGCAGGATCTTCAAGCACGTCGTTGTAACCATGTCTCACAACACATCGAAACACTCTATACTCTCTTGGCTCCACTTGCCGAAACAAGAACCTCTCCTCGGGTGCAACACTACTCACAGGAATAGCCTTGATGGACACAAACACAAGAATTGAATGGATAGAGGGAATGCTAGCTATGAGGTGTGGGAATATGGGAGGAATGCCTTGCACCAGCTCAGAATACAGAAGTCCGATTCCAGGCACTCGCCTTACGTCTGGGTTGTTGGCCACTTCATTCAAATACTCACTCGATACCTTGTTTTTCACTTCAAACATGTATCTTTCTTTCTGTACATAATGCCATATTCCCATCACCATCGTCAAGAACATAGCTAATACAATTGGAAGATACCCTCCTCCTGTGAATTTGGTTAGTTGAGATGAAAAATAAACCATCTCAATAAAACCGAATCCAAAGAAGAACAAAGCCACTAGCCAGAGACTCTTTTTCCATAAAACAAGCATTATGAGCGAAACCAGGGTTGTTGTGATCATCATATCACCAATGACTGCAATTCCTGTATACATCCATTCTCTTAACACAACATGCATACATTATAAAAAACCAAAATTACCGACGAGGCAAATCTATCAAAAAATATCTAACATAAATTAATTACGAATTTCTGAATCCGTCAATAATTACCGACACATTTTCGACAGATTTCTGAATTCATCCGTAATTATCGTCAATGATATTTTACTGACGAGTAAAGTTCCGTCAATAAAATCCTATCGATAATTTAATTTTTTTTAGTGATAAATAATAAATGATAATAATAATTACTTACCATATGCATTGCTAATCTTATCTGTGGTCTTGAAGGCGGCACACACCACAATACAGGCGATCATGAACATGTAGTTGATCTCAGGGATGTACACCTGACCCTGATGTTTGACCGAAGTGTGCACCACCCTAACTCTTGGGAAACAACCTAGACTTAGGGCCTGGTATATAATGGAGAATGCTCCTGAAATCATTGCTTGGCTAGCTATAATGGCAGCAGCAACAGCCACAACAAATGTTGGCCAATACAAGGGATCTGCATTGTTCATAGTAATTGTAATTTAGTAACTATATGTCATTAAAAGAATCATCACTGGCTCATTAAAATTAAATAATTTACATGGAATACTGTCATAGAAAGTATTAGCCACATTTTGAGGGAACTTGCGTAGATATGCTGCTTGCCCAATGTATGCAACCACTATTGATGGACATGTAACGCAACAAAAGCTAATCTGCAATGCAACAACACATTATATTAACTGCTGCAACTATACAATCAATTGACCACAAGAATTAAATATATTTTTACTTACTTGAATGGATCTTACATTAAAGTGACCCAAGTCAGCAAACATGGCCTCAGATCCTAAAATTACAAGTATCTTAGTTAGTTATAGAACAAAAGGTTGACATAATTTAGTGAAGAAAGATTGTTAATGACCTGTTATGCATAGAAATGCTCCGCCAAGCGATAACCATGCATCCCTGCCATTCCGTTTGAAATAATCAAATATATATTTTGGATAGAAGGCTCGTAGTACTCCGGTGTCGTATTTGAATAAATTGTAAAGTCCAATTCCACCGATGAAAAAAAACCACACCAAAATGATTGGAGTGAATGAGAATCCCATCTTATGAGTACCGAATCGTTGCACAGAGAATAGGAGTATCAAGATTACTATCGTGATTCCCACAGCAGCATCTGAAAAAACAGAAATAGAAAATGACATGTGCACACTTGAAAGAAATTACAACCAAAAGGAGAGAAGGGTAAGACATTGATGACGGACCTTGACCTAAAGATTTACTGATCCCACCTACTGCTGAAAGCACTGCACATACATTAAGCAATATAATAATATAAGAGAAGCCTTAATTGTTTAGTAAATTTGTTCTGACATTAATTTTTAAGATTTGTTATGCACATACCTGAGATTGAGGGAGTAAGAATCCCGTCTCCTATGACCATGGAAGTTCCCATTATGGCAAGAAACAGAAGCACAACTCGTGCAACATGACTGCCCTCAAGCTTCTGCTTCAACTTGAGGGCCCGTTTTAGCTTACCGGAGGGCATTTCAAGTTTGTAGTTAGAAAGCTCCCTATCTTCTGGTTGTTCATTTGGAATCAAACTCATTTTTATATGCCTACATATCAATGAATAGAGTGCAAAAGCTCCACCTGCATGTTGAAGATGGCACAAGTATATGTCATATGAGTTCAAAATTCTACTAGTTTGTTTTGAACAGGAAGAATGGTTGGTACCGTTGCCATTATCGTTGGCCCACAATACGATGAATACGTATTTGAGCAAAGGTATGAGGACGATGGTGTAGATGATGAGGGACAAGACTCCAAGAATATCATCCTCATGCTTGATTTCATTGTTGAAGGTGCTCGCATACACGTAAAGGGGTGACGTACCTATATCACCATACACAACCCCTATGCTTTGAAATGCTAATCCAAGGGTTGTCCTCCAACCCATCTGTTCAAACAATGAGTATAGCTATTCATTCATAAAGTATGAACTAACCAATTAAGATGTGTATATTATATATACCTTGTAAGTATTGTGTTCATCAGTAGAAACTCTTCCTCCTTCTAAATTCAGAGAATCTATGCGCCTTTGTTTTGTTTCACCTGTCTCCACCACCACCTCCTCTTCCTCCATGCTCTTCTCCCCATCTACTCCAGACATTTTCACGCAAAATTAAAGGCAGACAATGATCACTGGAGTCTCAAAAAATTGATGGTGTTTATGTTTTCAAACATTATCAACAACGGAGAGGAGGGAGAGTAAAGATAGCACAGGGAGGAAAAACGGAGAAGAAAACGCAAAAGGGAGAGTTGGGATTACAAGGCACAATAAACGTGCATGAAAAACCCTAAGCTTCTCCTTAAACCCTAACTTTCTCCTTTCCCTTCTCAAACTCCATTATCTCTCCATGCTTCCAATACTCAACTCCTCCCAACCCGTTCACAGCCTATCTTCCTTCATTTATCCTTTCCTTTCTTTCTCAAACTCGATTTTCTCTCCACGCAATTAGGAAAACGGATGGTGCCTACTTACCCGGACTCAAAAAGTTGTACTAATTTTCTTTTTATGGCCTTTGACACAGTAATTACTAAAATATTATACATTCAGGCTATTTCATACTTGAAATGAAAAGACTAAAACGTATGAGTATTACTCTCATTAGTTTTCCTCTGTCATCATTATAATTTAGTTTACAGTTTAGAAATGTTGAAAGAGTTGTTTTTAAAAAAAGAATGTTGTCCAAACCTTAGAAGAGATTTCAGAAATCAGAACATCAATATACAAAGAAGCACATATTACTCCTGTTGTATCCTTCGCTTCAAATTTAGATGTTTCTATATACTAAATAGACCTACTGTAGATATTTCCTCACATTACGTAAGATAAACTGTAGTAGAAAATAATATGTAAATAGGCTAAGAAATGAATTTGTAATATATATATATATATATATATATATATATATATATATATATATATATATATATATATATATTCTCATGTTTAATGCATTCTTAACATAAATCCTAATAATTTTTTATTTTAAATTATTTCATTCGGTATTATTGGTCAAAATCTCTTTATTTAAACTAAAAGTTTATCTTAAATATAAATATAGCATATTCTGTATTATTCATTGTCACTTAATTCTTTACACTAAAATATATTTAATGTTAATACACACATATGACAACTTATTTAATAAAAATATAGAGTATTAGTCTGTATAGTATTTGAACTAGAATACCCTTATTTAATGCTATTTTTACGGGTTTTTTATATACAAGGTTAGTACTAAAGCAAATAAAGTGTAGGAAGGGATGTGATTAGCATTCGTTAAGGAAATTTGGACACACATGAATAGGGTGATGTTTAATAACCGTAAGATTGACGAGCTAGAGATTTTTGCAGTTGTACTAACACATGCTTGGACCTAGGTAAAATTTAGTGGATCAAGAATGTAAAGTTCGCTTTCAGATTGGCTCATGAATCTACTTGAATTCTTAAGACAGGTTTAATAGGGTGTTGTGTCATTGTAGGGTTTGTGGGTTTTGATCATAGATGGTCAATTGTGCAAGGACATGAAGGAGATAGGTGTGCTGTTTTTTGTACAGGGTAACTGTTGACTACTTAAAGAGCTTGCAAGGAATTTTCTATTTTAGTGCAGACTACGCTGCGGGTTCAATTGCTTAGAAGAACTGTAAGAACGTTGTATCTCTGGTAGGGTAAAGCCTCAGATGCCTAAGATGTTCGGGAGCGGCTAGCGAACTTTGTTTTATCAGAGGATTTGTTTGTTTTTTTTCTGTTTGGGTTCACAACTGTGTAAGTTAATGATTTGTGACTATTTGGTTTTTTTAGATTTGTGATTTTTGGATTGGTTTTTATTTTTTATTGTGAATTTTAGATTAGTTTTTGTTCTTTGAAAGTAGATCCTGGTTTTGGGATGACCTTTATTAGTTTGTATTAAGGTTAAAACACTGACAACTTCTTCCTCCACCCCTATACCCTCTTCCTGCACCCTCATATAATTTTTTTATTTCATGACTGCCCTTCATGAAATTACATAAATATCTTTATCATTTTTTGAAATTGTGAACCGGATGGAGGTGCATCCGGTTCTCATTTTTAAAAAAAAAATACAAACCGGACGACCTCATCCGGTTCTCAACCCAACAGATCGGAAAATTCTCAAATTCGCCGTCAACAGTCCCCCAAATCTTAAATCAACTACTCCAATCATCAATATCACCTACTAATTGCTAATAAACATCATAAATTGGTTACCTAATGCTTCTATGAAGGATTAATTGAAAGATTTTGAATAACGAACGGAAGTCGCGAATGGCTTACCTAAACTGGACGAAGGTTCTCTTAACGGATGGCTAGCTAACGAAACGGCTGAAGGAAGTATTTGACTCACTAGCACAGCGGGGAGAGCTTTGGACGATGTTTATTAGCAATTAGTAGGTGATATTAATGATTAGAGTAATTGATTTGGGATTTGGGGGGCTGTCGACGGCGAATTTAAGGATTTTTCGATCTGTTGGGTTGAGAACAGGATGAGGTCGTCCGGTTTGTATTTTTTTTGAAAATGAGAACCGGATGCACCTCCCATCCGGTTCATAATTTCAAAAAACTATAAACCGGATGAGGGATGTATTTGGTTCTCATTTTCAAAAAATGTAAATCGGATGGCCTGGTCATCCGGTTGGGGGTTTTATTAAGATAGGGATATTTATGTAATTTCATAAAGAAAAGCTATGGAATAAAAATATTATATGAGGATGCAGGAAGAGAGTATGGGATGGAGGAAGAATTTGTCTAAAACACTTCTTAAATGCTTTATTTTCCTCACTCAAAAAGAAAAAAGAAAAAGAATATCCTTATTTAATACTGACTTCTTGATGATGGCTGTGAGGATGCTAAATAATTACATATTTTAAATCACTATGAATGACACTTTAATCATTAATTTTTTGATAAAGAAAAGAAAACCAAAACGCAGAAGAAATGGACTAATATATATATATATATTAAAAAAATTATCCATGTGAAAATAACATTTGGATTTTACTGAGATAACGTAAGAGTATTTTTATTCTTAAAGCAACATTGTTTTCTAAAAAAAAATTCTTAAAACAACATTTTAATTTCTTTATTCGCTATAAATTCTTTGTTGCCGATAAAAAAAATTCTTTATTTGCATTAAAATTTAGAATTATACATTGAAATTGGCTATAAAATATTTTTGCAACTGGTAAACTGTTTCATTATTATTATTTTGATAAAAACCGTGTAATTACTTCTTATTGTTCTTTTCTGTAGGAAAATGTTGAGAAATCTCACAGAACGATTACAGCATCAAAAGTTGACCTCAGCCTCTTCTGGAACCTAGTGGACTTTACACATTATGTTATTATTAAAGGCTACAGTACCTCATGCTATCGGTTTTACTCTCTCAGTACTATCAAGCAAAGTGGAAGTAGAATCCATAGGACAATTCTCTTAAGTGAAACAAAAATTACAAAGCTAGCATTAATTTTGACTAACATTTTTTGGAGTTGTCTTCATTTGATTTATTGGTGCCTTAGGTTCCAATAAATCGTAACGCTCAATGGGGACGCATTTTTTCTGCACTTCCATGAGTTCTTTCTTCACTCTTATAAATGAAAATAATTTTTTAATTATATAATTAAGAATATAATTTTTTATTTTATTATAATATTCAAAATATAATTTTTAATATTCGGAATATAATTTTTTCTTAATTTTAAACTTATGAATCCATAATACAGAAAGGTTAAGAGGTATAAAGTTTATTTCATTTTTTATTAAAAATATAATGGTTATTTTTTATGAGTCTATAGAGGAGCAGGAAGAATGCGTCCTTAATGCGGGGAACGTGCATGGCCGGAGAACAATGGCCCAATAGCAAAGTAGGTGGGCCTTATCCATAAAATCTACATCTATGACCACGACAAGAGTGAATACGAGTACAAGGGAAACCTAAGTTTAGGCAAAGTTTCTCAGAATTTGTCTCTTTAGAAGGTGAGTTGGATGTCGACACATTTATTTCTTAGCCGCAAGCAAGCAAATGGGTGGTATCTTCTTGTGTGCAATATCTTTTTATATATTATGAATTAGTCTTATACTTTGTGTAATATCTTTTTATATATTATGAATTAGTCTTATATTTTGTTGATGTAAGATTTTCAACACATTTTTTTATTATATTAAAATTGTTCAATTTGTACGTGTAACTAAATATTTATAGATAATTTGTTGGTGGATAGACTCATCAAATCTTGCTAGGACTTTAAGTCTAACTCAATCTTATAAAATCCACTTATAAGGTGAGGTTGACATCCACTTATATACTATGAACTATCTTATCTTTAATCTATATGAATCTCTAACACCTCCAACAAAGGATCAGGTAATATTTTTGATATGTTTTTGTGTTTCAATTTATTAGTGAAGATCTCTTTGCTAACATTATATTTGTGTTGACTTGGTCTAGTAGCTAAGGATCGAGCTAAGAGTTTGTTAATACTTTTCACGTTCAATGACAAATACATCAGTGCTCATGTAGCAAGTAATATATATATCGTTCTCTCATAAGAAACTTGTGTAATGCACGATAACAAATACAATTGATAACGAAATAAGACTACAGTTCATTCTCAACATTTACATTGATTAATAATAAAATAAAATTAGGAAAAACAATTAAAATATATAACACTTAAAATGTGGAAAAAGAACGGAGAGGATATGGAATGCAATTGTCAGGATTAAACTTCATCAAACCTCATTCTTATGAATAAAAAATTACCTTATTTTCAAACAAATGTCAACGTCAACCCTAATTCCTTAGGCTAGTGAGCCAAAACTTCCCTATTAACTGTCAGTTCCTTGAACAATTATATAGAAAAGACTTCCAAGCGCCATAAGGGTCTTAATACAAAAACAAATCATGCTCTATTCCTAAACACAAGCTTTTATTTGGTATTTTGATTCAAATTCAAATTAAATGATATTTCCTAATATCCTAAGAACCAATGATCAAGTCATGAATCAACATGACAAATAATAAGCACTGAAACAAAATACTAACATTGAAAGGAAAGACATATATAAACCCAATTTTGATTGTATGGGAATTCAATTTGATTACATCAAAACCTAGCAAGATTAGAAGAATAAACAATAGAGGAAAATGGATATATAATGAGGAGAAAAGGGAACCCTCCAAAACCTAATTGTCATCACAAGACTACATTTTCCTGACTCCCAAACAGATCCTGTCTCTCAAATGTAGTACCTCCAGAGTGCCTAACCCTAATTCTAAGACCTCTTTAAATACAAAAAAAAATTCTAGGTTAGCAACGTTCAAGCTTGACCTAGCTAAAGTAGTGTTAGGCACAATTATTTTGCATCAACTTTTTCTTTTATATCTTCCTTGTTCATTGCTCCAATCTTGCTTTTCTTTATCCAATGCTTCATGTTTAATTCCTTGACAAATTATTGGGCTGACCAATATTTATAACTGTCACAACCTCTTCGACGACGACGGATGACGATTCAAAAATTTATAAAAAATAATATGTTTGGAAAATATGGGTGAAAGTGAAAAGAAAAAGATGGATTCGTCACCATAGTTTATTATAGAAAACTAAGAAAAACCAATAAAAGGAAAAACTAGTCTACGAAACAGAGATAAATTCGGGAGTAGGTTACGTGTAGGGAAGGTATTAGCACCCCACAACGCGTGTCTTTAAGACAATACCTTTAATCAAATGATTGAATCGAGTGTGATTTATTAGAATGATTATTTTCCCAAAACAAAATTATGCAAATAGAAACAAAGAATAATTTTTAAGTTAAAGGACATGATAAGGATTGACCTTACTCGTATGTATTTTCATCCCTGTTGGATGAAAAATCAAGGCATACATAATTCTGAAAATGATGAGTTTAAAATTTGAATGTTTTTTAATTTTTTAGAATTTTTTATTATTTTTTTAATATTATATTATACGGTATCGTATCTGGATACGGTTTTGCATTTGTAGTAACCGAAAGGTAGACTCTATCGCTTTGGTCAGGCAGTGCCGCTTGGTCGCTTTGTTTTGTAAGGGATACAACAAACGGAACGTGAATAAGACGCGACAATAGGCCGTATGTATGATGCAGTAATTATGAACGCGCATATGAAGCAGTATTCAATCGTTGTGTGAAACGATAATGAGAATGCGCATTTAATGCAACATTCAGCTATGAATGGGATACGATAAAGTTTTCAGTAAGATAACGTCATACCTTATCCAAGACGTTGTCATATGATTGTGGAGAAGCATTGATGACGATGTCATTGGGTACCCGAGATGACATCATGCGGTTTTGTGTTAAAAGTTTGTATGATGACGTCATTCGGCACCCGAGATGATGTCATGCGGTCCTAAGTATGAAGTATCTAGTGTGACATCATTCGGCTCCCAAGATGACGTCATACGATTCTGTGTAGGAATGATATCACTAGGTTCTGAGATGACTTCATACAGTTTTGTCAAAATACGAATGAATAGCGGTATTTGACTTTGGCAATTTGGATGTAGGTTATGGATGTTAGTTATGTTTGAAGGTATTGTGGTGATGGAAGTTCTTGTATGATGTCACACGAATGACACATGACATCATGTTGTATGGATGAGAAGATGGTAAGTGTTTTCAGATTAAGCTATACGGCTAAAGGTATGTTGATACAATTTAGGAGAGTGACATACGATTTTGACAGGAGGAATATGATAAAGGGTAAGGTAGTAGGGTTGAAGTTTAGAGTGATATAGTTTAGGTGAGACATAATCGGTTTAAGGTTACAGAGAAAATTTGTGTTTTATTGATACGTTGTGGGAAGGTGATGATACGATCTTGGTTGTAGCGATACGGCTCTTAGTGATGATGATACGGTCTAAGAGAGAGACATATTGTTCAAGGTTACGATAAGGTTGAGGGTAGTGATGACGTGGTTTTGGTTGTAGCGATACAACTGTGGGTTTTAGGGATGTTGTCTTGAGTAGCGATGACGTGGTTTTGTTATGATGACGTCATTTGGCCGCAAAATGACGTCATATTATATGGATTAAATTATACAATTATGGGAAAACTCATTTTTGCATGAAGATTAAGAACTGCAACATGAATTTAACTAGAGGCAGGGATGTTTATTGATTTCCATATCAGGATCTTACCCATGGCAGCAATCCTTCCCTACGATTTAGTTTTAGGTTCTTTGAAATCTTTAAGGGAGATATGCTTATGTTAGGTTTAAGTGGGAGTGAAGAACGAATATGCCACTCTCAAAATTACCATCACAGTACAAAGACAGATTCATAAAGAGTTGGAATGAAAATGTGACGTGCTCTCAGCATTATCAACATTATCACTCTATTCTTTTTCATTTCTCTTCACTTTGATTGTTTTCACTGTTTGGGTTTCTCTGGGTTTTCTGGTTTTTTGGTTGAAGGTTATGGGTTTGGGTTCTAGATTTGTGAGGTTTCCAGTAGAGTGTGGCCTAAGTCATAATAGAAGAATGGTTATGATAGTGAACACATAGCTCGACCATTACATTGAGAACATGCTCGAACACGCCAAAAAGCTCGGCGAGGTAGGAAACATGAAAAATACTAAGTGATAACATTCGAGAGCTTGATAATACAGAGGACGCCCTCGAGGCAATGGTAAGACACTTTGGAGCTCGATCATGACCAAGCATTGCTCGGCGGGGTGAGTAGTGCTCGGATTGAGTTATAGGTTGGTTTCTGGAATTAGTTCTTTGGCTTTTGGGTTTGATGTTTATGGGTTTAGGTTTATGGGTTGATGTTTCTAGGTTTAGTAAGGAAGAAGGTGACAAAGCGCTCAACATCGTGCTCAAGGCAATAATGTTGTCATCGTCAAATCATTAACATTTTTAAATTATCTTTCACATAATTAATCCCATTTTTGAAAAACGAGTTCTAGATCCCAACATTCAATGTATTCAAGCTTCACATTCAAAACAATACAGTTGGAAAAGTAAAGTGGTAGAATTACAGAAACGAAACACGTAGTAGAAAAACAATTGCAGATATTCACATAAACGCTCAATAAAATGTAAAAATTCTTCACATATCTATTGAAGACATAATTCTTTAAAGCTTTGTATTGATCGTGTTTCGCTTCTCGACTTTGTGTTGTGACTGGGATCAAGGCGAGGACAATGACGATCAAATAAAAAAATTAATATGGAATTAGTGATGGAGTCGCCACCATAGTTTATTATGAAAAATTACGGAAAAAAACCAAAAAAAATAAGAAGAGTAATCTGCAAACCATATCTATGGTTCGGGAGTCCGTTAGGTATATGGGAAAGGTATTAATACCCAGAACGTCCGTCCTAAAACAGTACCTTAATCAAATAACTAAAATAGTGTAGTTTAAAAAATGTTATTTTTCCCAAAATAATAACAATAAAGATGCAATTAAAGACAAATAAAAAAATAAAAATGTAAAAAGAAAAAAATAAACAAAGAAACAATTAAGAGGCTAATAAAAGTTGCAAATAGAAAACAATAATGATGCAATTATAGACAAATAAAAGATGCAAATAGAAAAACAAAGAAAATAATTATTTTTATTTTTATTTTTGGGTCCGACAAGGATTGACCTTGCTTCTACGTATTTTCATTTACAGTGAGAATCAAGGTTCACATAGTTCTAATTATAAAATTGTTTGTTGGGATGTTTGGATAATTTTAACTTTTTTTTGAAAAAAAATATTTTTTTTAATGAAACTTTGGTCTCCAAAATTATCATCATAGAAAAGGACAAAAATAAGATAGAAGGTTAGCAGAACAAATAAAGGAAATCCTAAAAAAAAGAAAAATATAACTGAAAGGTGTAAGAAGCTAATAGAAATTGTAAATGGATTGCAGATAACTCTGCCAAGCCTCATTATTTTCCAGATTTCATCTTTTTTGCAAGGCCCCATTCTTTTTCGGATTTCATTTTTTTTTCTTTCGTATGGGTCAGGCCGGAAACTCATACTCTTTATTATCTTTTCCCGTTTTGCCACACTCTTTTTACGCAACTTCCTTCAACTTGGCTAGGGCATAAGCAAATTGGGCCAAGCCTGAATTCACTTCATACACATTTTGCCCTAATCGCCTTAGAGTTGCTAGATAAACGTATAATAGTGCCATATTAGATTCGTGGGAGAGTAAAAATTTGTCACCCTTTGTCAACAATCAATTTCGTTAGGGTTTAAAATTAAAAAAAATGATAATGAAAAAAATGAAATTTTCAAAAATAAATGAAAAATTTATTTTTATCAGAAAAAATAGAAATAAAATAAAATAAATTAAAAATATAAAATTAATTTTTTTAATAATAAAAATTCAAAGAAATAAATAAAAATTAGAAAATAAAAAAAATAAATAAAAAGAAAAAAAGAAAAAGAAAATTAATAATAAGACAATAATAATAAAAAATATAAGACAATAATAATAAAAGGAGAATAAAATAAATAGAAAAATAAGAGAGAAAATAAAAATTAGAAAAGATCATGCTACAAAGAGGGAGAATGCTTTCAAAATAGGGACATGTAACATCATCTTAGTGGTTCAGGTTACTATTCATCTCCTTCTCCATGAAGAGACACATGCATGCACATGAGGAGAATGGGTTCAAATCGTTGCAAGTGCCAAAACATTGAAGTGCTTTACTTTCCAAAATTTCCAGTTAATGTCTACTCTTGAAGAATATGAGCAAATTGGTTAATTGCCATTGAAGGGGTGGCTTCCCTATGCACATATTGAGCACCATGCCTCTATACTCACCCTATGAGATATCATGAATAAACCTATCAAGAGCTTGGTGGAAGAATAGTTTCTGTCAAAGGTATGAACATATTTTCACAAAGGTTCTTAGAGACTTATTTGTGCTAATTAGGTGAGAAAGAAAATTGGGATGTGTTTACTGAAGTGTTTATTATGATCTTAAATGGTATTCTTTTGTGTCCCAGCCTTGAAAATTTTGTGAGTCAAGTTGTTATTGATGTGTTTATTGTTGCCAGAAAGAAGAGGGAGAATCCAGTTACTACATTGCTAGCAAATACTTATGTGGCTCCAGACTTATGCTATGAGAAGAAGGTAAAAAGGCTAACTTGTTAACCCATGTTGTATGTCTGGATTATGGCTTGCATATGAGAGAATAGAGTGGGGGTGAAATGTCCTGTTGAGTTGGTGAGGCAAATGACTATTGAAAAAAATAGTGCGCAAGATTGGGCTCAATTGTTTGCTGGTTTGGACCAAATAAAGATTCAATGGCAATTATCTTGGCAACAACGAACACAATTCATTTACTATTGCGGGAAATATCCCAATATGTCTTTAATTGGGACAAAATGATGCATTAATTATAACCCTGCATTAGCTCAAAGACAGTTCGGATACCCACTAAAGGGAGCTCCAACACCTGCTGCCTTAGTTGCACTTGTCTTCTATTATAATGAGGGTTCTGTTTCTGAGATTTTACACCAGGTTCGAAGTGCCTGGAATGACATAGCCTATATAGAAAGAGATTCAAGATCTTGGGCTATAGATAGAAATATTTCTTATTCTCAATGGATAGAAGAAAGAATCAAAGAAATAAAACTACCTTTCAGGGTTATTCTGTCTATTCCAGTGAATGATGAACATATGATGTAGCTTGAGTTAGAAAATGTAAAACAGATGAAAGAAGAAATTTCCAGGTTGAAGAAGGAGAATGTTGAACTAAATTCTAACATGTAGAACTTACAGCATGACTATGTAGATCTTAGACAGGTGTATGAGGAAAAAAAAAATAAAAGAGAACCAGGAATTAATGAAGAAGCAGAAAACACAAAAAGAGCATATCTTCAAAATTAATGAAAATTTGATGGCCTCCAATGCAGAACTGGCTTTTAAGAGTAGAGAAAAAAATGCAGCCATCATGAGTGAACAACAATGGAAGAATTTTTATGATGTCGTGAAGAAAGATAAGCAAGAGGTGGTCAATAAATTGTGCAACCTTTGAGAGAAATATGATAGCATGGAAATCATGATGGAAGGGAATATAAAAGAATATGAAGAGTGGCTAGAAGTAGAGCAGTGGCAGAGAATGGATTATGAAGAAAATCATATGGCAACAGTGGCCCAGTTAAAGGAGCAATTGACAAAGATGAAAGAAATTGCTATCTCCTTGAAGGAAAGCTTCTCTTAGTTAGCTGCTCTAGCTAATGGAGCCATCTATGAAGTACCTGAATTGCTGAAAGAGGTCGAGATCTCTCTTATGTTTTGTAAAACTCTAAAAGCAGTGGAGTATTTGTTTGAACATTATAAAGACTTGCTAAGGGAGATGAAAAAATTCATATCTCGTGTTAACAATTAATGAGAGTTTCTTATTGTACTTAATGACAAATGACCTTGAGTTCTTCAATAAAATTTAAACTCTTGTTGATATTTCATGGATATTCGCACAAATTTTAATATTCATTGTTTAAATTAAAAATAATGAATTTAAATATTCCATGACATCATCGTAGGATTCAAATTAATAAGCTCTAATGGAAAACAAGGGAATGATCAAAGGAGAAGGAAGGAGTACTTTTCAGCCTAAGCCTGTTGCTATACAAGTCTCTAAAGTTGTTATCCACATGTCTATAGGACCTAAACCATTGGTGATCCAAACACCCTCTTCTTTCCTATACAAGAATAACAAAGTTGTTCCTTGGATATATGGTGTTAGTATTGTTCAAGGGGAAAAAATGAGGAATCAACTGAGAAAGGGGAAGAAAAAGTTGAAAACATATATGGAATTAGGGGCATGACAAGGACTGGGCGTCTCTTCACTCGTCCTGACTTAAGAGGAGAGAAAAAATATGAGCAAACAATTGAAGAAAGGACAATGGAAAAAGAAAAAGCCTTTTTAAAAGAGAAAGTTGGTCAAGATAATGTTGAGAGTGGAGAAAATAATAAGAAAGAAATAGGAGATGAAGAAGCTTGCAATTTTTTGAAATTTATTCAGCAAAGTGAGTATAGGGTGGTGGATCAACTCAATCGAATGCCAGCAATAATATCACTCTTGGACTTGTTAACACATTCTCATTCTCATAGGAAATTGTTGATGAAAATCTTAAGTAGGGCTCATGTAGAGAAGGATATTACCCTAGACAAATTTGAAGGTATCTTTAGTCATATTACTGCCAACAATTATCTCACCTTCATTGAGGAAGAAATACCTTCAGAAGGTAGAGGACACAATAAAGCACTTCATACCTCCATCAAATGCATGAACCATTTCATATCATGAGTTTTGATTGAGAATGGTTAATCTTTGAGAATGCCAAAAGCTACCCTAGGTAGATTGCCTAGCAAAGGGATTCACCTACGTTCCAACACTATGGTAGTAAGAGCGTTTGATGGAAGCAAAAGAGAAGTAATAGGGGAAATAGAGCTGCCTATACAAATTAGACCATGTGTATTCCAAGTAATGTTCCAGGTAATGGACATACTGCCAACATACAATTGTTTACTTGGAAGACCATGGATACATACAGTCGGGGTTGTGTTTTCCACTTTGTATCAAAAGCTGAAATTTGTAATCGATGACAAGTTGATTATAGTTTCAGGAGAAGAAGACTTGTTAGTATATGGTCCATCCTTTGCCCCGTGTATAGAAGTTGTTGAAGAAGCTCTCGAGACATCATTCCAAGCTTTAGACTGAACCATTCAAGGTGAACCCCAATTCGTCCAAGGCTTCCTTAATGATGGCAAACAATGATAAAAGGAAGCCCTTGGAGATAATTGAGAATAGAGGAAGGTATGGGCTGGGATATAAGCCTACTCTAAATTAAAATTAAGAAAATAAAAAAAATGTGTCTACAATTAATTGAATAATCAAAATAAAAAAAATGAATAAGAAAATAATAAATAGAAAAATATATACATTTGATTACTTGAGGTTTTTATTAAAAAAATAAACAATAAAACAAATAAAAAGAGGTTTGAATTTGTCTATTTTTTTACAAAACATAAAAAATAATAACAGTTAACAAAAACAGAAAAACAAAGTAAATAAAAAGAATAATAAAGAAAAGAAATGAAAAATAAATAAATAAATAAATAACAACATAAAAATAAAAACAGAATAATAACTAAAAGGAAAAGACATAGAAAGAAATTGAAACGGTTTTAGATTTTCATATGGATCTTAAAGTTTGAAATTTGTAAATCATGTGTTCTTATCTTCCTGTGATGTTTTTTTTTATTTCTTCATCATTTCATTTTCATATAAAGATAAATAAAAAATAAAAAAAAAGGTCATTTTACTCTTTATGACATTTTGTTTTTTTTTCTTATTTCTTAAATAATAAAAAATTCATCATATTCCATCTTTCATACATTCTTCTATGTATTTTGTCCATGTATTTTGTGCTTTCAAAACCACTCCAAAATAACCTTCACCATCACCCGTTGTTCCTTCCGCGCTGCCGCCGCACTGCCCACCGTCGTCGCCACCTCACCACCTGCCGTTGCAGCCGCTGCTCCTCTTTGCCGTCACCGCTGCCGCTTTGGGTTGGTAGACCTAACATGGGTTTGGAGTAAGGTGGTGGTGGCTTAGGGTTGAGGTGATGATAACCTAGGGTTGTGGAGTTGGGGCCTTCCAATTCACACCCCCATTAATTAAGATCTACACTTCAATTCTTCTTAATCCCCAAAATGCCCTCAACCCTGGTTGGATTTCTGATTAGCCGATCTACTTCCTGCACCCCCACTAATTAAGTTATAAACTCCAATTCTTCTTAATCTCCAAAATACCCTCAACCCTGATTGGATTTCTGATTAGCGGATCTACTTCCTGCACCCCTACTAATTAAGTTTTACACTCCAATTCTTCTTAATCCCCAAAATGCCCTCAACCCTGGTTGGATTTCTGATTAGTGGATCTACTTCATGCACCCCCACGAATTAAGTTTTATACTCCAATTCTTCTTAATCCCCAAAATGCCCTCAACCCTGGTTGGATTTCTGATTAGCGGATCTACTTCCTGCACCCCCATTAATTAAGATCTACACTGCAATTCTTCTTAATCCCCAAAATGCCCTCAACCCTGGTTAGATTTCTAATTAGCGGATCTACTTCCTGCACCCCCATTAATTAAGATCTACACTCTAATTCTTCTTAATCTCCAAAATGCCCTCAACCCTGGTTGGATTTCTGATTAGCGGATCTACTTCCTGCACCCCCATTAATCTAGATCTGCACCCACACTATTCTCAATCCCTAAAAAGCCCTTGATCATAAGTGGTTTCTGACTAGTGGAGCTACTTCCTGCACCACCTCAATTAGTATTTGTACCTGGTACCTTATTAAAAGTCCAGGCTTTGAACCTGACACCTTATTCAAAGCCCAGGCTTTAATCATGACATCATTTCTCAAAGCCTAGGCTTTAAACCTGGCACCATTATTCAAAGCCCAGGCTTTAAACCTGGCACTGTTGCTCAAAGCCTAGGCTTTAAACCTAGCATCGTTACTCAAAGCCCAGGCTTTAAACCTGGCACCTTACCCAAAGCCCATACCTTAAACCTGACACCTTACTCAAAGCTCAGGCTTTAAACCTGACACTATCATCCAAAGCCCAGGCTTTAAACCTGGCAATGGTGCCATTCACCTACCTTATTTTGAAACACAAGCTTTCGAAAATTTAAAAAAAAAATATCAAGACAACCAACAATCTTATCAACAAAGAACTATGTAACCCTGATTCTCCACCCTTAAATGGAGATACGTAGGAGCAAGGTCAAACCTTGTCTGGCCATTTCCCAAAATAAAAAATATTTTTCTTTGTTTTTATTTGTATTTTTTGTCTTTTTTTTTCTCTTTGGGAAAATAAACATTTTACAAAATCATCTTATTTTACTCATTTAATTAAATGTACCGTCTTCGGACGGGCGTTGTGGGGTGTTAATACCTTCTCCAAACGTAACCGACTCCCGGATCTGAAATCTGGTTTTCGCAAACTTGCTTTATCAATTTTTTGGTTTTCCATAATAAACTATGGTGGCAACTCCTCAGTTTTGAAAATTAAAATAATTTTATTTTGTTCGCTGTTTCCGTCGTGGCTCCGGTTGCGACAAATGGCGACTCCACTGGAGATTGTTTGAGAATCAGACCAATTTGATTAAATAATTAAAATGAGTGTGGTTTTTTTTAATGTTTATCTTTCCCTTTCTTTTTGTATATATGATTGTTTATTTATTAATGTTGGAATAATTCAACCCTAGGGTAGATGACATGCTATATCTGTTATATATGTTGTATACCTGCTTGGGACTTTTCTGGCTGTTTTGCAGGTAGGGGTTGGGTGCATAAATTCTCTCTTCACACACACATACTTGTTCATATCATGAGTGGGGCCCTACACCCGGGTTTTGAGGAATCTTAGAATTAGAAGGGGTTGTGTAGCAATGTCAATGAGGATGTACTTCTCATTCTAGCTATTGCGAGAACCCTAGCTAGAGTCTGTTTTATTCACTTGTATGCTTACACAAGTTGGATACCAACTGTTGTGGGTAATGCAGTGAGGGGAGTCATAGTTCTAGTAGCCTTATACCTTTAGGAGTTAGAAGCTTACCTTTGTGAGTGTGCATTTAATGCCTTAGACCCCCAAGCATATTGAACCTTGTTTAGGGCACAAAGGGAGATATGTTGTGTGCCTCTACCCTCCACCTCATTTTTTTTAAAAAAAGAATAATAAAAATATTTTTTTCCATTGCATTAATTTCTTCTCCATATAAAGCATCCATTATTTTTATTATGACATATGAAGTTTAGCTCAGGCTCTTCTTCATTGCATTGCATGCATTTCTTTTTCTCACATAGTCTAAATTGTTTTCTTTTAAGGTCAGAAATTATAAAGTTGTGTCTTTTGTCAAAAAGAATGGAAATTAATGTAAGTTCTGGAGTCAAAATGAAATCTGAAGAGGATTTGAAGGTAAAACTGCCGATAAAAGCCAGAAAGAATAATCTGTTTGGAATCAAGGCATTGGGACGAAGGCTTAGGGCAATTTAGAGAAACTCTTTCAGGAAAAAATATGAAAATTTGTTAGGTTTGCTTGACATAGAGGTGCAGACTTCCTTGATCACGGCCTTTGCACAGTATTATGACCCACCTGTCACAGCTTTCACATTCAAAGACTTTCAATTGGTACCAACACTTGAAGAGTTTAAGCAGATTTTAGACTTACCCTTGGAGGGGAAGTCTCCGTACAAATATGTTAAACAACATGCTTCTGTTTTGACTCTATCTAGGATAATGAAAATTCACCCAAGAGAACTGGAAAGTGCTCTAGTAAACAAGAAGGGTGTACGAGGATTTACCCCAAAGTTTTTGGAAAGCTATTTGCATTAGTTAGCTGACCAAGAAAATTGGGAGACTTCCATGGATGTTCTAGCTCTTACACTATATGGTGTTATGTTGTTCCCTAATGTCTAAGATTTGGTCGACTATGCCGCAATCGATGTATTTATTGCAAGTAAGACTCGATCGGAAAATCCAGTCCCAGCAATCGTGACTGATGTCTATATAACTTTTCATCTGTGTTATGACCTAGGGAAAAGAAAGTTGATGTGTTGTCTACCTGTGTTTTATGTCTGGCTCCTATATCGCATAGGGGGAAAAGGGATCAGTGCTCAATGCCCTGTTGAAGAGGTAATGCAACGCAAGCTTGAAGTGAAGAGAACGACAAATTGGGGTGAGTTTCTCTCAAGACTGACTCAAGAAAAGATAAAGTGGCATCCATCTTAGCAGCAGAAGTCGAGCATCATATATTATTGTGGGAACTACCCAAACGTGCCACTCATAGGCACTAAAGGTTGTGTTAACTACAATCTGATTCTGGCTCAAAGACAGTTTGGATACCGCCGACAGCAGCTTCGCTCACTACTTTGCTGACTTACCATGTGATTCAATCAGTATCAGTTGATTTTCTTAAGTATGCAGCTTTCTCCACGTAAGTTGCATTACCCCGGTTTCCCAAAATCTATTTTTACCCATCTAACCTAACAAAATTGGCTACCCCTTTGAACCTTAATTTCCCATTTTTCAAAAAAACTGGGGTAACTCTGCTCATTTATGGTCAACTCTCAAAGAGTATGAAAGACTTAAAATAAAGTTATCCCCTATACTTGGGGCAATTCTATTGCCTATTTGAAGTTTAACATTTCTTTACCGTATGTTTGTTTATCCACCCATTCCGACACATATGCATCAAATGTTAGAGTTGATCGTATTAATAATTTTTTGTAAAGTGTTAATATTTGTGAATGTTTTTTCCAAAATAAAAATTTAAAGTTCAATCAATGGATTCAATGATTCCATAAAAATATTTGGTTTAAAGAGAGGAGCAAAATAGAAAATCAAAATCCTCAGGCATTAAAAGTAAAAAATCTCATGCGAGTCAAACTTTCATTCATCAGCATAAAGCCATGCATTCATTCCCCAATGGAAAAGTCAAACTTGCCAAACATTTAAAAAAATATATCATGCATTCATAGATGCATTCAAAGCAAATGCAAATAATAGATTCTCATGCATTCAAACATGTATTCATTTGAAAACAAATCATAAATTGATTTTTTTTTTAAAAATGGTTTCATGATCCTCTGATACAAGATTTAGTGAAAGATTATCCCTTAATTCAAAGTTTTGGCACTTGATCCCCTGCAGAAGCAAGGTCTTGACCATTCTTCACTTTTTGACTCCCTGCAGAAGCAAAGTCACAGCCATTATTTACTTTTCGACTCCCTGCAGAAGCAAAGTCACAGCCATTATTTACTTTTCGACTCCCTGTAGAAGCAAAGTCACAACTCTTCTTTGATATGTTAATCCCCTGTAAAAGTAAGGTCACATTTGATTTTGGCACTTGATCCCCTGCAGAAGCAAGGTCTTGGCCATTTTTTACTTTTCGACTCCCTGCAGAAGCAAAGTCACAACTCTTATTTGATATGTTAATCCCCGCAGAAGCAAGGTCACATTTGACTTTGGCGCTTGATCCCCTGTAGAAGCAAGATCTTGGTCATTCTTTACTTTTCAACTCCCTGTAGAAGCAAAGTCACAACCATCATTTACTTTTCGACTCCCTACGAGAGCAAAGTCACAACTTTTCTTTCACATGTTGATCCTCTACAGAAGCAAGATCTCCGCATTTCTTTTCTGCACATGATGATACCCGAACAAAATCAGTGTTTCTATCTTTACTTAATTTTTACTTTGATAATATGAATCTTTATCAAATTTTCATATTATCCAGTAAAACTTAAGTAAAGAGGGACAACTGTTAACACCCGATTTCGTCCAGGTAAATAAATTAAAATTAAGAAAATAAAAAAATGAATAAGAAAATAATAAATAGAAAAAATATATACACTTGATTACTTGAGGTTTTTATTAAAAAAATAATAAATAATAAAACAAATAAAAAGAGGTTTGAATTTATCCATTTTTTTACAAAACATAAAAAATAATAACAGTTAACAAAAACAGAAAAACAAAGTAAATAAAAAATAATAATAAAGAAAAGAAATGAAAAATCAAATAAATAAATAAATAACATAAAAATAAAAACAAAATAATAACTAAAAGGAAAATACATAAAAAGAAATTGAAATTGTTTTAAAACTGCTTCTTTTAATTCATCTTTTAAAATAATAATAAAAAAAGAGAATCAATCAATCTTTAAAATTGTTCCGAACTACCCATGTTCTCATTTCACAATAACAAAAAAATATAAAAAATAAAATATGACTGTTCTCAAACTGTTTCATCTCATATTCATCCACACTTCATCTTGAATAATAAAAAAAGAGAAAAAAAAGGAGTCAATCTTTCAAAACTGCTCTAAACTACTTTCAAAATAAAAATAAATTAAATAATAAAAAAAAATATTCACTTAAGTGGTAACTGCTCTTACGTTAAGAAGGAAGTATTGATCACTTTGCACCTGGTACCTTATTTAAAGTCCAGGCTTTAAACTTGACACCTTATTCAAAGCTTAGGCTTTAAACCTAGCACCATTTCTCAAAACCCAGGCTTTAAACTTGGCACCATTACTCAAAGCCCAGGCTTTAAACCTGACACTATTGCTCAAAGTTCATGCTTTAAACCTGACATTGTTACTCAAAGCTAGACTTTAAACCTGACACCTTACCCAAAGCCCAGGCCTTAAACCTGACACCTTACTCAAAGCTCAAGCTTTAAACCTGGCACTGTCATCCAAAGCCCAGGCTTTAAACCTGGCACTGGTGCCATTCACTTACCTTATTTTCAAACACAAGCTTTCGAAAATTAAAAAAAAAAATATCAAGACAACCAACAATCTTATCAACAAATAACTACGTAACCTTGATTCTCCATCCTTAAATGGAGATACATAGGAGCAAGGTCAAACCTTGTCTGGCCCTTTCCCAAAATAATTTTTTTTTCTTTATTTTTATTTGTATTTTTGTCTTTTTTTTTTCTCTTTGGGAAAATAAACATTTTACAAAATCATACTTATTTTACTCATTTAATTAAAGGTATCGTCTTAAGACAGACGTTGTGGGTTGCTAATACCTTCCCCAAACGTAACCGACTTCCGGATCCGAAATCTGGTTTTTGCAAACTTGTTTTATCAAATTTTTTGGTTTTCCATAGTTTTTCCATAATAAACTATGGTGGCGACTCCTCTGTTTTGAAAATTAAAATAATTTTATTTTGTTCGCTGTCCCCGTCGTGGCCCTGGTTGCGACATATTTCAAAGTAAACAAATATTGAGAAAAACATAAAATTAGCTTCCCTTACCAAATATCATCATTTTAAATAAATTTCTATTTCAAACTAACACAATTAGCTTCCCCTACCTTAATTCAGAAAGAGCTTTAAAATCCTAGAGATCTCAAAGATAACCTAACTATGTTTAAGAATATGATCAGATACTCTTGCTTTACTCCTAGGGATCTTAGAGATAACCTAACTCTGTTCAAGAATCTGATTGGACACTCTTGCTTTACTCGAAGCCAATAATCTAAGTGTGAACTTCGATCATCAATTTGATAAGTAAGGAAGACAATTTTAGAGAAAAGAGAGAGAAAATGGGAACAACAACTTCTTAGAGAAGGAATTGATGACGTTTTTTTTATAAAAATGAAACATAATATTTTCTTAAAGATATAGTTCGTGGTTTTGTTATAAAAATAAAAACTGAATTTTTATGAAATTTTCTTTTTTTCGAAAAAAAATATTTAAGTGTTATCTTATTTATTTTTAAAATTAGATTTTAAGTTAATTTTTATTCTGAAACTATTTTCTAAGATATTACATTAATTTCTTAAAAGATGAACATAATCTATCAAAAAATTGACTCTGGATGAGTAAAAAATAAATTTATTATAAGACACTTTTATTTTATTTAATGTGAGGAATCTAAAAATAAAATTTAGAGAAAAGACAAAACAAAATACAAAGAAATGTTTCTTAAGACAAAAAAATTGGCGATTTTTATAATAACGTGAATAACTTATTTATTACTTTTACTTATTTTTCTTAAAAGTTATTCACGTATCATTTTATTTATCTTTAAAATTAAATGTTAAGTTTTAATAAGTTTTTATTATAGAATTATTTCCTAAAATCTTACAACTAAAATATCTTTTATAAAAAATAATATTACAATAAAGTCATCTAATAATGAGATAAATCATTCTGTGGTTGTAGGAAATTGTAGTTAAGATTGCCCTAATTAAACAAAACTTCAACTTGAACAAAATTATGAGGAAGAAGAGGGTTTGATGATTGAAGATTCGTTTTGTGAATTAATAAAGTAATCCACGAAGACAGAAATCCCGATATCAATGGATTTAAAGACGTTGAAACATGAAAGGTTTATTTGGTGGGTCCCACCGTTGAAATTGGAAATTATTTTTTATTTTTAAGATAGTAATTGTACAAATTAATAAATTATTATAATAATTTGTACGGGACAATCATGCGTTATACCATCGGTCTCACACAGTGCGAATATTTAAACTCTATACTAAATGAAAAAAAGAATTTGACTATAAACCTAGTTCACCAAAATTTTAATCCAACTATACTGAGTTCTTAATAAATTAGCTTTAATTTTTACTATATACCAAAATTTGGAGACTTATTTTTCGTAACTTACTTTTTATTTTTTAGTACATGAATTGACCAACATTTTTAATCATAGCTTAGTGTTTGTTTTATTTTTTTAAAATTTCATGTTACATTTCTACTTTAGAGGAACTAAAGCCTTGTAATTTTTTTTTTTTAGATTTCATCATTCAATTACACTAATTCTTAAAAATATACTTTTTGAAGTTAAAAATCTTATGCGATCATTATTAAACCATATCTAAATCTAATAATATATCCCAAAATTAAATTTGAAATCGAGTTATGCGAATTATGAACTTCTTTGTTTTATCTTTCATAAAAAATATTTTTATTGTGAAAATATGTTGTAAAAGTTTAATTTCTACCCGCTTTATAAAATTTTGAAAACAGAAATAATATTTTTAATTATTTTAAAGAGTATCTTTCAATTTTTTTTCTAAAAAATCGTTAATATAAATCATTTCTAAATGAAAAATATTTTTCATCATAATTAAATAAAAATATTTTCGATAAAATATGATTTTCATCCTTCTAAAATATTGGTAACTTAATTTTAATTCCTCAAAAATAAATTATGTATTTTTTCTTTATAAAATGGAAATGTGTCAAATTTAATTTCATCTAGTATTTTTGTTAAACGAGACACCTACATGTCAAACAAAATTAGACATGTAAAAAATACTTTAGATAAAATAGTTTTTTATTTCTCTAAAAATATGTATTTACTCTTGATTCCTCAAAAATATTTTGTATGACTTTAATTCTTATAAAATAAAAATTGTGTCATGTGTACCGAGTTACCCATTATTTTAATAGTTTATTTAAATTATTACTCAATGAAATACATTCATATATAATATTTACTTTTTTATTTAATATTTTCTTATGAATAAGAATATAATTTTTTTTTGTATTTTTAAAGGTGATTACATAATTTTTTGGAAAAGTTATATATTAAAAATATTGTGATTATTAATTGATATCTTTGTAATAGGTGACTTTTTTCTTTATCACAAGATAAAAAGAGTACGTTATAAGCATACTCTTTATATGTAAAAAGAGTAAAAAAAATATATTTCATGTTATAAGCATTTTCAGGTGTAAAGTGTTTTGAAATTGTTGACACTTTTTATTTATTTATTTATTTATTTTTATTAATTTTTTAAATAAAAAATTTATATTAGGTATTATTATATATTTTGAAATTTTAATTAAACTAATATCTAAAGATTATTATTAAAGAAAAATAAATAAAAAATAAAAAGACTTGAAAGGACCACCCTAAATCCACCTAAAAAAATAACTCCCTACAAATAAGATATGCAACCTTTAATTAATTGTTAATTAAAATTCTTTAATTTTATCAATGATATTTCTTTTAAATTTAGGAGACCAAAAAATGAATCACAAGTATTTTAGAAAGACTCAAAATGCATTATCAATATTTTAAAAGGATTAAAAATGAATTCCCATACTTAAAAGTCATTTATTTCATGAAGATACTCATCAACATCAAATTTATATTTATTTTTAATTTTGTGGAGAAAAGAAAATAGATTAGTATGGAAGATAATGAAAACATATTAAAGTATATAATGGTTTATAAATTAAAAGGAGAAAACTAAACAAACAGAAGCATTGACAACACCCTCTGTCTATACTATATAATTTTTTAAAATATCATAAATACCCTTGACATTTCTATTTTTAAATCAGCATGCAATGCAGGGCTTTTGTGCTTGAAGTTGGTTTGTTTAAACACTTAATTAATTGAAAACATAAACATAAAAAAAGTAAAAATTAATACCCATAAAAATGCACAAAAATAGACAAAAAAAAAAAAGGCAAAAAGAAAAGACAATTACTTCCTGTACCCCCACATTTCCTTCCTGCACCCAATCACCTTTTCAAAATGCCACTCTAGTAGTAGTAGCAGAAAGAAAGGGTTTTTCATTTGGTACCCACCGGCTGCACTCTTGTCTTCAGGGATTCGATTATCTCTGCTCGCACTTCAAAGCTTTTCTCAAGGTTGCATTCATTTTCGCTTATCTAATATCTATTCCTATTATTTTTCTCCTTTTTGTTTCTGTTCGCTGATGTTTGTACCTAATCAATTTCAATTGATTGTTCGTTTCTCGCTCTCCAATATCCAAAATCAGTGCTGTTTTATTGTGTTTTGTTTTCTCCATTTCCCGAATCCTTTTCGGTGCGTGTTTCTGGAATCCCTTTGTGCTTCTGTACGGCGTGTTTGGTTTAGAAATCTAGGGCGAAGTAATCGTTATCTTAAGGGTGTTTAGAGCACACAATAAGTTAATTAAAAGGAACTCGTAGTTCCGTTTTGATCTGCGATTTTCGTAATTTCTGTAGATTAATGTTCCTCCTGCTTCTCGTGCTCGATTCGGTAAGATTCTTGTTGTGTGCATTAACGATTGAGGTTTTGGTTTTTTTGTTATGTTTAATTAGGTTGTAAAACTTGTTTCGTTTTTAGGATTCTGAGCAAGGGTTTTCTGGCCTTTGTTTTTAATTAATTTTTCCCTTTTTCAATTATTGGTTTACAGCACTTGGAAGTTTAGGACTTTCCCTAGTAGCACAAAGTGTGTCATCGGTTTCCTATATATTAGGGATGTTTGATAAAGTTTCGATTTTTTAAAAAAACTTGATTTTGTTAAGACCTTTTTCTCTTAATTATTCGCTTTTGTCCCCACGTTTTGTTATCTCTTCCCAATTCTCTACTTATTTCCGAAATCTTATTTTATGTGTTGCAGCAATCATGGCGGATGAAGCACAAAATGAGCTGAAGGAGGAGATTCCAGAAGTGAGTTCATTGACCCCTTAATTATCTATAACCTGAAAAATGCTTTCCCGCTGTATGGTTTCATTTATTGCACATTAAGCCTAAAATTTCGGTTTTTTCACCTTTTGTTCTTGTATTGCTTATTTGTTGCAATGATCTTGTGTTACATATTTCGGTCGTTTAACTTTGTTTGTTGAGATTTTTGTTTGCTGTAGCATACCATCTTCTGATACCTGAATTTCTAAATCACAGATTGTACCCTTTGACCCTACCAAGAAGAAGAAGAAAAAGAAAATTACAATTGTAGATCCTGCTGATGACCCAGTTGAGAAATTGGCTGAGAAGACGGATAACCTCGCAGGTATGCAAAAAATACTATAAGTAATTTCCTTTTTGGTTTTATTTTCATTTCTATCTGGCTATTTTGCATAGGTATAATTCTCATTTATTTTCACTTGCAGTTTCTGATGGGGTTGAGGCTGCATTTACTGGTTTGAAAAAGAAGAAGAAGAAGCCTGTAAGTAATCATATTTATGCTTAATGTGGTCCTTTTGGAGAATTGTATCACTTCAGAGTTTGTTTTTAATGTATCTAGTTTTTTGTTGGAAACAATGTGAAACCTTATGTTGTTTGATTATAGGTTGAAATCAGTAACTTGAATGATGAGACCGGAGATGCAATTGAAGATTTGGATGGTGAGCAGCTATACCTATGTAAATATTGTTTTTTATGAATTGTGGAGTATTTGTTCTAAACATGTCTTGAGGGGAGCTTATTGAACACTTAATATCTAGTAAACTTTTTCTTTTAGATCATGCTGAAGATGATGAAGGAGAAATGGTTGCTCCTCAGGCTCGTTATCCTTGGGAAGGCAGTGATCGTGATTATGAATATGAGGAGGTTTGTCATATTTAAGTGTTTTTCTCCTGATTTGCTGTATGACCTTTCAATTTAAATGTTAATTTGAAACTTTTTTTATGTTTTTTTCTTCATAACTTTGTTCAAAAATGTTTCTGAGTTGGTTTTAATTTCCTTCCATAATACTAATTATTTATTTTATAAATCTGCCTGATATTTTTCAACATTGTTTTAGTGGGGTGATATTAGACTGTATTCATGATGCTTCAGATTCATTGATGTGCTTAAAATTTTTAATATGGTAGTATTCATTATATTAATGATGGTTTGTGTGTGCCTTGGTAATACATCTAATTATGAAAGAATTTTTAGTGCTTTATCCTTCTTGGATCAATAAATGTCATTTTTTTTCTGATAGGGTCCAAGTATAAATCCTTAAAAATATTGGCAAAAGCATTTATTATATTCTGTTATGCCTTTACTTGGAAAGTCCTTGTCATGCATAACCCTTCCCATACATCTCTTATGGATTCCGATGTTTTTCGTGCAGCTTCTTGGCAGGGTGTTTAACATTCTTCGTGAGAATAATCCTGAACTTGCTGGAGATAGGCGAAGGACAGTAATGAGGCCTCCTCAAGTTCTTCGTGAAGGCACAAAGAAAACTGTCTTTG
>Ga0209700_102187_pt1 | contig 40016 bp, 27 predicted proteins | sample SiratroredBW_FD_187528 | JGI IMG/M metagenome (GOLD analysis project Ga0209700, IMG submission 187528) | Root nodule microbial communities of legume samples collected from California, USA - Siratro red BW (SPAdes) (version 2) | ecosystem: Host-associated > Plants > Roots > Nodule | place: USA...
TATATTATGAAAAGATTGTTAATAGATTGTATAAAGAAAATACATTATCAAAAGTTTTTTTAAAAAAAAAAATCAGGAAGTGTTAGCAATTTGCTTTTATTAAATAAATTGTCAATTTAATCTCTAAAACTTAAAAGAGAAATAAACTGCTTTTTAATAAAATGAAAAAAATTAGAATTATATATTATTGATTAATTAGTTTTTAAAATTATACTAAACTATTGAATTGTTCATGAAATAAATAAAAGTTGCTAGTACTAAAATTATAAACTATCAATTAATTTAATCTTTAAAATTTTAATGCTGATAAAAAAACCTATTACACATTTGTTTCTTAACTTTTAAAATTTTTGTGAATTATGTTCCTAGAATAGTTTTCACCCATCTTAACTAAACCTATATAATTTTGTGAATCTTTGTTCGAGTTATATTGTTTTAGGAAAACTTAATTATATACTTCTTTTTTCTTAAAAAGCATTTTGCTCTTAAACCCTAAACCCTTGAAAAAAGTGATAAAAATGCTGAAGATGAGAAGTGAATCCTTAACCTCTTTTTTTTCTCCATCCCTATACAAAAACACTTTATATTGTTTTATTTGTTTATTAGCTACATTTTTACAATTTTAAATTTATGTTTATATTTATACCAAAATATTATCATATAAGTTATAAATTCATTTATCAAGCATTTTATTTTAGTTATGTATATTATTCATACATATTTCACTATTTTATTTATAAGTTAATTTTTAAAAAAACGAAGTACTTAAATATGTTTTTTAGTCAGAGTAAAATTAGCTAGTTTTGGTCTTGATTTTATAAAAAAAAAAAAATATTCTTCATTACTATAAAATTTGAAATAACTAATTTTAATCTTTATAAAATGTAGTCTCTATAAAAATAAATTAAAATAACAAGTTGGTTCAATCTTGTTTAGAATAAATCAATTTTTTGTATGTAATTTAGTTTCGTCCATACCAAATTTGGTTCAATTTAAATTTCTTTAAGAGTCTTACTCCACATATTTATTCTATATTCAAAGTTACCAAGATTCAAATCCTAAACCACTTTATTAAAGCACAAGTTGATACCAATTATATTGATCCTTTTTAAAAATTAATTTGGGTGTTAATTATAATTTTAAGGATTATTTTATTAATTTTAAAACTAATTTGATTGATTATTAGAATTCCAAGAAATAAAAATTACTCTTTTGCGATCACTTTCTCTGATTAGTTTGTCACACAAGTTTTATTCACTTTTTTATTTTTATTTTGGGCAACCTTCACTGTAAGAGAAATTGAGCATAGATGCTATGCTGCTTACAAATCTTAGAATTTCCATGGAGTAATTTTTTAATTAGTTATCTATTTATTTTTTACTGAAGAGATTGAAGTAAAGTGGACCTTTGCTTTTCACGTATTTACAATTGATTGAAGTGTATCTCTATACACAATGGTGCAGGTTTCCAGAAAGGGTTCCTTGGGTCCGTTATCATGGGACATACAAAGATCTTAGTGTAAACTTGATTTGGCCTGGAAAAGATCCAGCTTCGGGTAACATGTTTTCTCTTTTCAATTCCATTCTTCGTGCACCACTTATAACCATTCAATTAGAGGTACCTTTTACAATTATCACCAGTGAATTTCATATTTGATTATGTTGGGCATTCTACGTTAAATTATCACAATTTTTATTGTATTGATGGTTTGGAAGCAATGTGATAAGCTGGGAATACTGAAGAGTTTCTTTTCCAATCAAAACCACTATGACCAAACAATAGGAAAAGAGTAACAGGGTTTCTGCTGAGTTTTATCTAGATTAGACTTTCTTTGTTTCCTAATTGTGTAACATGAGTGGTAGTTCGGATGTCTGTTAGAACAAATGTAACATGCCCTCACTTCGTGGAACATAAGAAGAGAAAGTGACAGCTTTGTTTTGTCGGCTACCATTGATTTGACGAGTCCTGATCCATTCCTTTCAGGTGTTGATAGTATAGGCACAATACCATCTGCTCTTGTAACATATGCTGCTATTCAAGCATTACAACCCGAGTTGATCATCAATGCAGGCACTACTGGTGGCTTCAAGGTTGGCACTGTGTTCTCCCGAGCAATAATCCTAGTTTTGAACTCCCAAATGTCTCTGTTATACCTTTTGCATCTCTTCCTAGGTTAGGTTGTTTTGATCCTCTATCTGTGAAATTATTGACCTATTCATTTTGCAATAGTTTATGGTAAGATGTGGTACAATGTTTTTCCTTCTTTATCCGCACAGCTGGCGGAGTTGATATAATTGTTTTGAATCTAGCCCTGTAACCTATGTTAAACAATGCTTCATATATTTTTCTAATTTTTTTGTTGATGAATGAACTTACAACATAAATGTTTTATGGTCAAAACCAATTAATCTAATGAATTATTTGTTATCAACAATGGTCATTGATTTTGTCTTATAATTTTATATAGAGATTGTTTTGTAATCAAGAACTGGATTACTAAAATGTATGACTATGTATGTGGTTGGACAATATGACTGTGGTATGTTGATGGCAAACTCATGCTCTACCAGCATGTGGAGTGGTCGTACTTTCCACCCCATTGGTGTGCATGTATCAAATATTAACTCTTTGTAAATCAAAATCTTATGATGATTATACAAGTAGTTAAAAATATTATGATGCAGCTATATGCATTTGTCTACACATGAACATATTTTTCCAAATAGTGTTTACTGTTGAATGCTTTCAGGCCAAAGGAGCTAGTATTGGGGATATTTTTATTATATCAGCTTCTGCTTTTCATGACAGAAGAATACCTATACCTGTAAGTGTTATGTCTCTTGATAGCTCTGCATTGTTGTCCTTTATACTCTTCTCTATTTGGAAGCGTAGTTGGCTGTGCTAAGTTTTTATTTAAGGAAACAATTGATGGAATATAATCTATTGGCGATGTTGGTGTTTTCGTAGGATGTGTGTACTATGTATGTGTTCGGGGAGAAGGGGGGAAGGTTTAAGAAAATACACCCTTCCTCTAGTTTTGGCTTTTGTTCTATCTATGTGCAATACTTGTCTCTCTTTCCTTCCAATAATATTATTTTAACTAGGAAAAAGAATTATAGTTATATTGATTTTAGCATGATATACTCTCATGCTTTATTTTTTTCCTTTGATCACGAAGAAAAACAATAGTAAGTACGGTGGTTGACCTGTCAATAGCATTTGTGCAATTACGATACACCAAAAGTATGACAAGTTGGGTTTTGAAGGCTTATAATGTTAGCTAATTAATCAAGAGGATTAAACAGTATTTTCAATTAGTCAGTTAGGAATCTTATTAAGAACTACTTGCATAGAGACTTACAGTAACTTATTTCAATATTTATTGGTCGATACTTGTGGATTTTAAATTTTAAAACTTATGTTGAGATATTTTATTTGTGAGATGAATGCTAAATAGATGTTTGTTTTCACGTTTATTTTTTAAACCCTTTTTGAGGCTGGGGTGAACAAGCCCAAAGCTGCTCCGTGTGCTGGCAATGTAGTGATGTAGAAGTTTTTCGGTCTACATTGATACATATAGACATATAATGTCTTTTGCAGGGTTTTGATCTTTATGGAGTTGGTTTACGTAAAGCCTTTGATACACCAAACCTTATAAAGGAGCTTAATCGAAAGGTGAGTAATATTTGGTAAAATGTACGCGCTTCTGCAGAAAACAAAATTCTTCATAACAGTTAATCTTATTCAAAATTCATAACATCTGAATTATGTGACATCTGTTAACCAGATTACCTGGATTGAAGAGATGCAAATGCATCTTGTGAAGTTTGTGCTATTGAGCACAAAAATTATCTTCCTATTTTCATGATTGTCTTGGCTTGACACTTTGGAGTTCATTTTATATTTATTAGTCGTTCTTACTGGTAATAATATGCATATGATTAGTCGTTCAAGGATTAAATTTGAAGCTAACATAATAATATGCTTGAGAGAAATGTTAGGAATGCATTCTTCTATACATTATTTTGAACACACTTCTTTTGTCGTGTAAACTTTATTGGAAATCACAAAAATTTGTTGGCCTCATATTCCATTTGATGAATTTCTTTTCCATAAAAGAATGTGTTAGAAGAAGTATATTAATAAGTGAGTTGTCTACTATGCATAAAACTTGAACTGTATACATTTGTGCATATTTTCAGGTGGGTATATTGTCTACTGGTGACTCTTTAGACATGACACTGCACGATGAATCATTAATCGTGGCAAATGATGCAACAGTTATAGATATGGAGGTAAACTGACTGGGACATTTCACTCATCTATTGGGAATGGCATGAATCCTCATGTTCACAAATAACATGTTGTGTTATCAAATAAATCACCATTTCAATACCAGAGAACTGAATAACTGACTAGTAAGTAATTGTCATGATCTTTCAAGTGTGTAATATAGGCTTAACTCCCAATTTCAACATTTTCTTCCAGGGAGCAGCTATTGCTTATGTTGCTGACCTTCTGAAAGTTCCTGCAATTTTTGTAAAAGCTGTGACTAATATCGTTGATGGTGACAAACCGATTGTAGAAGAATTCCTGGAGAATTTGGCAGCTGTAGCTGATGCCCTTGATCCTGCTGTTGAACAAGTTGTTAATTTTATTAATGGAAAATCCATATATGAACTTTGACAAGCTAATTTCACCTTCCAAGTTGTTGTATATGCAATTATGCTGGGCTTCGATTGGAAAACTATCATTATTGATTTGGAATTTGTTTGTGATATTTAAGCAAAATTAAAGTCATAAAGTATAAACTGAAGATTTTGCAGCCCTTCCTCCCTTCTCTCTTTTGTACCATTCTGGCCTTACTGATTGTACAAGCTATCTGCCAAAACTTGTGGCATTCACTGAAATATGTACACAAACTAAGTGTGTAGCAAACTAAGAAACTAACACTAAATTTAATAAAAAAAAGATATATAGTTTACAGTGAAATAAAAGTTGGTAAAAGTTGAATTCTATAAAAAGTTAGCACAATTCTGTTTCAAAATGTGATTTGATGTTAATTTTAATAAGTCTGAGTCATTTGTAATTCAAGAAAGCATAAAAAGTATGTAATAGTAATTTATAATAAAAATAAAAGTTGTATAATTTTTTTTAAAAATGGAACTATGCATAAATAATTTCTTACATTATTTAATAAAAGTTATATTTTTAAAGTTCCAAAATACATTTAATCATTTATGAAATTTTATGGGGATAATAATAATTTTTTGGCAGTATATAGAGAATAATCATTGCTTCACGACAAACCTAAAGTTATACTTTAATGGACCTTTGATCAAACCCCACAGAAGCTGTATTTCCAATTATTGATTTTATTTATAAATTTTTCTTAATTTATTTTTGTTCAAATATTCATTTAAAAACTAAGGATAAGTTCAAGTAGTTAGAAAACTATTTTCAATCGAAATCTATTCCTGTACCCAAAAAAAATATCAAAATCTATTCAAAATTAAAAAACTTATTTACTAGTTAGGTTTAAATTACAGAATGTGATTATATTTGTCCAAAGTTAGGGAATAACGTATTTATTTTCAGTAAAAAGGTGTTTATTTGCTTTTATTCCCTGTACTTATAAATCTGTCACAGTGCCTAATCTTTTGCTTTTATTTGGTATTTATTGAGCAAGCTTAGTGTTATTTGCAAAATAAATTACTTGTTCTACAATTAATCCTACTAACATCAACCTGGCTTTAAGTTTTGGATAGTTTACATAAAGTCCTTCAGTTTAAATAACATAATAAAATATAATACTTGTTCTTAATTTATAAATTATACTGGTATTTTATGTTGTACTGATAAGTACTTATATATATAATTAAACTTTATAGGAAAAATGTTCTACATGTAGATTACATTATAATTGAAAATTACAATAAATAAATACCATCCTTCAAGACAATTATTATAACTGAAAAAATATATATGCTGTAGCAGAAAAATATGATATGTTTGTAAGAGCTTCTTCACAACAATTTCTAAAATATATAAACTTTTATATGAACCAAAATTAATTTAAATAAAAAAAAATAGATAAATTATGAAGAAACCATTTTTAATTTATGAAAAATTTAGTTTCAATTTTATTTTTCCTAAAATTCCATAAAAATATTTTATCCACACATACATATACCTATTATATCTATTATATATTATATATGATATGGTAATTATATTAACTTTAATAACAACCATTTTGGAAATAAAAAATATTTTTTAATTAGTTAACAATATAAACTATTTTACAACCAATGGTGTATATATATTACACTGTATTATAATTTAGTAAATATATTTTTAGTCTTTTTAAAAAATTTCTAATGTAATTTTAATCCTCCAAAATTCCATCTTATTTTTAAACCATTATATATAAGAATTATTATTTTTAGACATTAATTATAGGACTTTAACCCAATAATTAAGAAATTAGGCAAAGTGATTAATAGGTTGAATTTTTTTGGCACTACCCAAGTTAAAAAAAAATAAAAAATAAAACTTGAGAAACAAAAGTAGAAAAAAAGTGTAAAACTATTTGAAAAGTTTACTGGGCCAAAATAAAATACTATTTTTTATATATACATATATATTATTGACTGTGGGGAACAGAGATAGAAGAGAGAAAAGTCGGAAGAATCTGCAACAAATAGTCATGGCTGCGCTTGGGGACCAATCAGATGCTCCTCCTGCTTCTCACCAGCAAGCCATGGCTGCCTCCAACAAACCCATTTCTAACATCGTCATCATCGTTGGTACCTGCGATGTTATGTTATGTTCTATTTTCTATTCTATTGGATCGTCCTAGTTGTAATGTTATGGTTAATGTTTGTTGTATGGAATGAATAACAGCTATGCAGACGGAGGCACTTCCCATCGTCAACAGGTTCCAGCTCACTGAGGATCCTAAAGCTCCGTCTGTATCTCTCTTTCTCTCTTTTATTTTCTTAGGTTTTAACATTACTTACTCTAATTTGTTAATAACCTTTTTTTTTATTGTGGCTAACCTTGCTTGAAATGAAATATTGTATCATGTTATGTGCTCACAAATTATTTTTTAGTTTTGTGCAGCATCTTAGAATTGCTTGGACTATTTTTTGTTATTTTTTTAAAATTAATTATTGATTTATTACTGAGGGGGTTGAAGTGAAGTGGACCTTTACTTTTCCACGTTTTTACATTGATTGAAGTGTCTGTCTCTGCACAATGGTGCAGGTTTCCACAAGGAGTTCCTTGGGTCCGTTATCATGGGAAATACAAAGATCTCAATATAAGCTTGATTTGGCCCGGAAAAGATCCTGTTTTAGGTAAGGATGTTGGTTCTTTTCAATTTGATTGTTTGGAAGAAATGTGATTAGATGGGAATAATGAATGGGTTGCTATGATGCTTATCCCAATCCAAACTTCTAGTAGCAAATATAAAAACAGGATTTCTACCCACTTTTATGAAGCCTGGACTTTGTTTCCTGATTGTGTTACATGGGCATAGTTTGAATGTCTGTCGGTGTAACTACAACATGCCCCCATTTCTTGTCTTCAAGGAACATAAAGAAAAGGGCAATTTTGTTTTGACTGTTAGTTTTCATTTGACGAGTTCTGATCTATTTCTTTCAGGGGTTGATAGTGTAGGCACAATATCATCTGCCCTTGTGACATATGCTTCTATTCAAGCATTACACCCAGACTTGATCATCAATGCAGGAACTGCTGGTGGCTTCAAAGTAAGCACTGTCTTCCCCCAAGCAGTAGCCTTAGGATTGCTGATTTTCTAGTTTTATACCCCAAAAATGTCTGTATCTTGTGTTATTTGTTGATTTCTTCCTAGTTTAGCTAGCTTTGATCCTCCTTCCTGTGAAATTGTAGTCATATTCATTTTGAATATATGAATTAATTATCTGTTGCAATGTTTTCCCTTTTTTATACCTTGGTGGCGTAGTTGATATAACTGTTTTTTTGTTACAGGAAATCGTTGTAAGTGTATATGTTTTTTTGTCTTCAAAAAATATTGATTGCGTTTTATAATTTTATATGTAAATTGTTTTGTAATCAAGAAATGGATTGAACTAAAATGTATGACTATTTTAAGTGGATTGACTGACCATATGATTGTAATAGGAACTCTTTTTAGTATTAAAATCTTATAATGATCATGTATGTAGTTAAAAATATTATGGAGCAGTCACATATAAATGGATTTGTATATGCATGAACATATTTATCTAAGTAGTGTTCATTACTGGATGCTTTCAGGCCAAAGGAGCTAGTATTGGTGATGTGTTCATTGTATCAGATTGTGCTTTTCACGACAGAAGAATACCCATACCCGTAAGTTTTTTGTTATTTCTCTTGGTCGCTCTTCTCTACCAGAAGTATGTTTGACAATGTCAAGTTCATATTTAAGATTGAAATGAATATAATATCTATTGTTTGTTGTGGTGGTGGAGGCGTTTTTTCTGTGTATGTACTGGAGGAAAAATGGGGAAAGAGGATAAGAAAAGTATCATTTATGTAGTTTGGACTTATTTTTCTATCTACTTAGGATTTTTTTTTTGTTTTTCATTTTACATGTGCTCTTCTTTAATTCCAATAATGTTCTATCTACCATAAAATTATAGCAATTTCAGCATTCCATAAATCATCTTGCTCTAGTTCTCATTTAACCATAAAAGAAAAATTAGAGAAAGAGTACGGTGTTGACCTATCAATATCATTAATTTTGATGTATTAACCTAGCGGGTTAAATGCTATGTTTTCTTTTATAATTTTCAATTGGTCCAGTTAAGAATCTTGCATAGAAATTATTTGCAGAGTTACCTAACACATTTTATATTTTTCATTGATACTTTGTTTCGTGCTTGCAATGTAGTGCGGTAGAAATTTAGACATCAACATCAATAATATGTGCGAGATGTCTTTTGCAGGTTTTTGATCTGTATGGTGTTGGTTTACGTAAAGCCTTTGAAACACCCAACCTTGTAAAGGAGCTTAATCTAAAGGTGAGAGTTATTTGCTAATATTTATTTGCTCCTGAAAACAAAACACTTTATTTAAAATTCACATTGCCAACAAATACCTTGATATCACAAAATGTTGTCATCCAAAATTCTGAGTTAGGTTCCATTTGTTAACCAGATTACCTGGATTAAAGAACTGCCCGCTCATTTTGTGAAGTTTGTACCTTTGAGCACACAAACTAACTTGTTTTTTTGGGACTGTCTTGGCTTGATGCTTTGACTAGAAGCTCATTTGAGATTAGTCACTCACTCCTGCTGACACCTTGGATGCGTACAATGTATGTTTAGCCTAGTTTATGAATTGGCATGCCTTGTAGGATAGACATTTCTGCTGATAAAATGGAGATTTACATGTGTAACTTATTTTTTCTATCAGACAATGTCAAGCTATAAATAATAAATCATAGATTAATGGAAAAAACATGAATTCTTTTTTATGACAATCTAAGAAATGTTAAGTTTCCAGGTTGTTGGCCTTTACTTTTGTCTGGTCACTAATGTATTTATCTCCGTTATTGCTTATTACTTTTATGTGTTCTTTAGGGGCCAGGCAATAAAATCTTAGCGTAGTTTCGACCCATACCCTATAGAGTAAACTGAATGGAATAGTTTTGTCTTACATCTTGGGGTATGAGGAGGTTACAAATGTATTGCCGGTTTGCATTGAAAATCTTGCAAATGAATAAATAGCTTTAACTTCGGTCATAATAATAATAGTTCACTTTCACACGAGATAAACATCATGCACAGAAGCGAGGTGATATTCCATTTTACAGTTCAAACAGATGAAAAATGTACTTTGATTTGCTTCATTATGTCATTGTTGCCATTTCTTTTGTTTAGATTAATTGCGCAAAACTTGAACCCAATTAATATCTCTGCATATTTCAGGTGGCTAAATTGTCAACTGGTGACTCTTTAGATATGTCACAGCAGGATGAATCATCCATCATTGCAAATGATGCCACAGTTAAAGATATGGAGGTAACCTGATATATTGCGTTATACTCTAGAATGTTGGATTTTCTGTTCTTCTATCCGGAATGGCATGAATCTACGTTTTCACAAATCACACCTAGTTACATAAAATAAGCCCCCGTTTAAATTGAATAGAACTGAATAATAACTAATAGCAGTTCTAATTTTCCCTTTGTTGAATATTGGCTTTAACTCCCCGTTTCAACTTTTTCTCCAGGGAGCAGCTGTTGCTTATGTTGCTGAGCTTCTGAAAGTTCCCGCAATATTTGTAAAAGCTGTGACTGATATCATTGATGGTGACAAACCAACTGCAGAAGAATTCCTGCAAAATTTAGCAGCTGTAACTGCTGCACTTGACCTGGCAGTTGAACAAGTTATCAATTTTATTAATGGAAAGCGCATATCTGAACTTTGACAACCCAATTTCAGATCGAGTTTTGTTATAAACAATGTTTCACGGTGGGCTCCAATTGTACACTACCATCATTGATTGGGAATTTGAGATTTAAGAAAAGACTACAAACTTATAAACTGAAGATATTGCTGCCCCACCTCTCATCTCTCTTTTGTACCTGTTCTGGCCTTGCAGGCTGTGTAAGTTGTCTGGCGAAGATTGTGGCAATCATTGTAAACATGTACGATGATATATACTTTTAAGTGAACCCCTTAAAGGAACATGCTTGATTATTGTCTCAAATTTTCCATGATGATGGAATGATTGAGTAACTTGATTTTAGTAATGAAGTGTCCTAATTCACGGTTGCCGTCATGTGTTTGGATATAAATTTGCCATTATTGCCTGTCAGTATTCGTTGTTCAGGCGTGAGGCAATCCAAATAGCCTTTTTTCTTATACAAACAAAAGCTAATGAAATTCAGACAGGAAACAAGGACATTGTGTTAATATTAAGCTCAAGCACAAGCCTCCACAGTCATGTGCGCAGCACAAAACGTGCCATTTCTTTCTGCACCCTACGGAGTGTTGAAATGACCAGTTTACCCTTAGTGAAATATATATTTTAAACCTACATTCTTTCTTAGCAATCGAGTGCCTCCATTGTCACTCCTTCAATTCTTGTTTCAGACCCACTGGAATCCTGTCATAGTCAAGAATCGCCTTGGTCACCAATTGTCTCGTGTTAGTGTTGAAGAGGCTATTGTGTATTTTATTTTAGATTGGTTATTGTGTATTTTTACAAAAGAATATATTCATTATCGATTGTGTAATTCAGAATATAATTTTAAGTCCGAAAATACATTATAGATTACACAATTCAAATTATATTATGTTATTCAAAATTACATTTTGAATCGTGTAATCCAGAACACAATTTTACATGTGAAAATTCATTCTGGATTGTATACTGAGACATTTCCATTTCTTTTTAGGGCATCCAAAACCCTTTATATAATGAGATTATAAAATCATTTTGGCTATTGAGATAAAGTGGTTTAATTCCTTTTATTCCATTATTAGTTTAGAATTTTTTTCATGATAAATATCAACTCTTTTGATACAAATCATTTAGTTCCTTTATAGGAAATTTAGACGATAAATGGACTTTAAAGATATATCAAATTTAAATGATATAATGACTAATAAGTAAACTTCCACATAATAAAATTACGTATTAAACTTGTGTTTAATAAATGACTTTGATTTTCTTGTATTGATTTTATATATATATATATATATATATATATATATATATATATATATATGATTCTCCATCATAATTTCGTACAATATTATTTGTCTCTTGTGTCTCTATAATTTAGTAAACTAGTCCGAAATTATTATATATTAAAAGAAATAAGAAATAGTCCTTAAAAAATCATGCTCTACGTAATGCATAAGACAGCTGAGAAAATCACTTTAGTGTTTTTTTCCTACTAAAATTGCAATTGTTCAACTTAATGAAAATACATATGAGATTATCTTTGTAGTAAATGAGTTTTTTTTTATATAGAAGTTTTTTATATAGGTAGGTCCAATCAGGATTGCCTGGCCATAATTTTCAAGTTAAAAAGAGAGTTTGAGTTCTACAATTAAAATTAAATAGTGCAGTTAAATTTTATACGACAATAAAAAATCACCTAAAAGAATATCGAGAATCCAAATTAAGTTATTGCTTAAAAATGTTTTTATATATTAAATTTGAGTTTTCAATTCATGCTTTTTCATCAAATTAACATTGTTGCTATTTTTTCTTCTCTTATTATGTTCTTCCCTTCGCACTTCCCTCCATATTTTGATTGATTTTTGTTGTCATTAAAATAATTATCATCAATTAAATAAAAGTTTACAGAGATTATAATTTAATTCTTTTGCATTCTTTTAGAAACAATCTGGATAACCGAATAGCTAATTGTTGAGTTCCAGGACCATGTTGATACGATGCATAAAACTCTCAAATGTTAATTTCGGTCACGGAATACTGAAACCTTAAAATATACTATTATCTAAATGTTATGGAAAAAATAATCCCTTCAAAGTTCAAAGAACTTTATGAGTACTCCCCCCACCCTCATCTGCTCAAGTCAAGCAGTTAACAAAGCAGAAATGTTCTATCAACAACTGAATTTCAAGACCTAAGCAAATAGACACATTATGTGTATTATAGCATTTCCAACTACAAATAATGTCCCTTCAGCATAAATACCTACTTTTCCATTAATCTCTAACTTTACAATGAACCAGGTTCTTCCAAGGAGCCAAACTCTTCCAAACTACAAATATTGCTTGATTAAGTTCATGTAAATGCAAGTATGCAGTGAAGTGAATCGTGAATCACACAACTCCAGAAGGTAGGCGGAGAACAAGCTGTCCCCCGAAAACACTGCAATAAAGTATGTATCATAAGGAAGAGAATCACGCTGAAAAGGGTCAAAATAGGAAAGAGACCTATATGATGCACTCAACCAACCTTTGGACATAATAGTAACAGAAATCTGCTAAGATAAACGTCTGGACAACTTCTGAAATAAGCACCATTGACGGCCATAATCCATACCCCAAGGCAACCAACAAATGTCCACGACTATCCAACACCTGTTACAAGAAATGGTAACTTGGTAAGAGACCAGCAATTTGCAAATCCAATAAGCTGCCACTAAATTACTGTGCTAAGAACAGCAAATTAATAAACCGCTGGCCAAGAAAATGGATTTAATTATAGAACATACAAACAACCAAAAGAAATCAGATACAGAAAAAATACAAGGTTCTATAAAACTTAATACTTTTAGAAGAAAGCTGGTTATTATGCCATTGGAAATGAAACCAAACTTAAAATTACAAATTATAATTATATTCACATTTCACTCCGCGATCAACCAGGTTGCCTATCCAGAAAATGTCCATCTAAGTGATAATAGGACAAGCCAGCAAACAAGTGACAACTGAATTTGAAAATGGCTCATAGAGCTGACTAATGCATTCACAATTTTGGATGAACTAAATATCATACCTGAAGAACCCAATGAGCACAGCTCAAGAATCTTGCCACACCCAGGGCAAATACATAATGTGCAGTGAATGGCTCAACAATCTGAAAGCAGAAAATGAAATGAAGAAGGAAATAGTAGAATTATATAACGTAATAACATGTATGATGCATATTATTACATACTTTGGTGTTCTGCATGACTCGCAGTTGGGGCAGTACCGACACAGCTTCAAGATATACACAGAATGCCCAGAAAATCCTGTTCAATAAATGATGTGAAGTTGATGGATGAATAAACAAGGCTAACACAGCACAGGGTACCGCCTGCATTCAATTTCAAAAATAGAACAGGTAAATGCACAAGTATAGGACCTTTTAAGTTGAGTAAAACAAAACAATATAGAAGAAGCTTATGATTTTGAAGTGAAAGGGGTAGTGGGGGAGATTACCACATAGTATATAGCAAAATTGTCTTTCTCCTGCATGTAACTGGATCTCAATTTAAAACGAATCATGTATATAACCCACACTGTTGTTGCAAAAGTTGCTAAATCAAGCAGGGTGTGAATATCATATTCCATGACAAAACTGCAGTAGAGCCTAACAGCTAAAAACATAGCTGTCAATTCCTGGGATTTGAGTGATAATCCTGCACCTCGCAAAGAAAATACCAAAATAAAACAAAATGGCATTTCTTCGTTTCATGCAACAACACAAGCAAATAAAATCATCCAAACAATGCCATTAATAATCCAATGGGAACGTTCTGAACCAAACAATAACTTGATGCCATAGGTAGGTCACGTTAAGTTAAATATTAATGCATAGCGCAGAGCAATTCCAAATTTCGATAAGGAAATTGCAGACATATTAAATAAAAATATGAAATTGGGATTTAATAATTTTATTAGGAACAGAAAAGAAGGGAAATTAAAGAAAGTGGAAAGAAGGGATAAGTGACCGGCACAAGTTTTTTCTTTGATGAGCTTGTAGATGAGAACAGAGATTCCAAGAGAATGAACAGCCTCGGCGGCGACGAAAAGGTTGTCGTGGTCGTGAACGATGATGCGGAGAAGAACGAGAGCCGCCATGCTGGACACGACGGCGATAAATGCCTTCGCCTTTGGTGGTTGCCGCCGCAACCATGTGATGATTGCGTGGATCGATTTTTTCCCACCCCTCATGATCCCTTCTTTCTCTTTCGCTTTCGCTTTCTCTTTCCTCCGATTTAATTAATTTGTTCAATTATTTATCATTTGATTCGAATTGCGTTCGTTCCTATTTGAGATGGTTGCAAGCGTTTCCTTCCCCAAATTCTGAATTAGGGCACAATTCAATCAACTCCAACGTCAACGTCGACTTTGAGTCGCTGCAATTCCCCACCCAAACAGCCAGCGGCAAAACCCGTTTTACGCACTTCACACGATCACAAATATAACACTGTTACTATTATTTATCTTAATTATTTTAGAATTTTACATTTTTAATTCCAAGTTCGTAGTACGTTCGTAATGAGTACTACCACAGGTTCGTTAAAATACAAAAGTGAAAATAAGCCATGATGATAATTTTTTAAGTATTATCTTTTGTTTAATATATACTACAATATTTTCCTAAAATACACTACGCATATATAATATCAAATTTGCATGTTTCCAAATTATAAAGTTTCTTGTTTCTGATTGAACAAAAAAATAGTTTCTTGTTGCAGTGTTTGATTTTATTTGAATTTTATTAAAAATTCATAATCAAATACGAAAATCAAATAGAATTAGGTTAGTTAGATTTTATTTAATTTAAAATTTAAATTACAATTCATGTTAAATTGATTTTTATTGGAGGACATCTCTCTTTTCTTTATCTTCTTTTTCTGCTCAATGGATCCAAATATAATAGTAATTCATTCTTCATTTTATTTTCTATAACTACTATCCATACATAGCTTAAGTAGTAAAACAAATTTATGACTATTGTTTTGAGTTGTTGGAATTTTGGAAAATATTATTTACGTGCCTTAAAATTGTATGTTGTTTTTTTTTTTTAATGTAGTGAATTATAATTGAATTGGGTAACAATTTTACGTGAAATTAATTAAATATAGTTCAATTCAACTACATAATGAATATGTAATAAAACATTAATTATCTACTAATTTTGTCATACTAAAGATAATTGTATATTATATAGAGGCTGTTTTAGGAATATTATGAGCATATATTTTATACATCAAATATAACGACAAGTAATATGTTCCAACGAGCAATTGCATTACTTTTTTTTCTTCTTAAAATCTTATTCAGTCAGTAGTAAAACAAATTTATGGTTACCGGTAGTATTTTTTAAATTATTTGTACTGCTATCGTGTAACAAATATTTGATTTTCTAAGTTAATGAAGTGAAAATATTCTTTAACTACTCAACTAAATCATCCAATCTCAATTATGGTTAGGTTAGGTTATTAAGAAAGGTAAATTTAATTAGTTTGAATTCAAAAATCAATTAAAATTAAACTCAACTGAATCACTTACATCTATATAAAGTTTAATAAAAAAATGTTGATAACAATACGTAAATTCTAGTAAATGCTAAAATTCTAATCTTATTTGAGAAAATAAATTTCCTATACTCTGGATTGGGATCTGGTATGGAGAAGGAGAGTGTACTGATGTATAATTGTAACCTTTGTGCGTGTAACAAACTGGCGTTAAGGTTTCCACAGAAGGAAGAGTTGAACACAAGAAACGCAACATAGAAAGCATCGAAGTTGATGAGTTGCTCCTGTGTTTTTGAAGCGTAGGTTGAAAAGAAGAGAAGTGAGTCAGAAAGTCCATGAGTTTGATCTCTTGAGTAAAGGCTTGAGTTGTCGATCTTCTTCGAGAGCCACAAGACCCAGATGGGAAGGATCATCGAGCATCAACCTAGCGGACAAGTAGCCAGCAATGGACCAGGTCTGGAACTTACGAGCCTGCTTCCCAACGTATCGCCCCAACGTTCCATCGTAATACTCGGGCCAGTTGTCCTTCAGCAATTTACTCTCAGCTATTTGAAGGGCACGTCTTGCAATTTGAGGTCTCCCAGTCTTTATGGACGCAGCCACCAGAAGCCACACCAGAACTATAACCACCACAATAAATGAGCGTGTTTGCTTTTATACCATTACTAATTAGGGTTGAAATCCAGAATGGTAGCATATAAAACAATGAATATATACCTGGCCAGGATCCCCCGTTATGGTAACTCCATCTAGTGTTTTTCGGGTCACACCCTGTTATGATCATCCATTCATGGTTTTCTAGAGCTGGATAACACACTTTGACAGGCATCTCCCCAATCAGTTCCTCCCAGCGTGATTCTATGAGATCCATGATTGCAGTTGACTGCTCAGGAGTTGCCATGCACGACAAAATTGCAACGCAGTTGCCCAGGCAAAACCACCGGAAATCCATCCTAGCTGGGCTAACATTCCCAACAAAGTATCCACCATGCTGTGGCATGAAATCAAACACCCAATCTGGCAAAGATTCAGGAATAACATTGAACTTGTTCACTGCAGTATGTGAGTACTCTTCTGTTTTGTAGCGGTACACATCATTGAGTTGCTTCAAATCCAACCAAAAGTGGCTCCTCATATGATAACTTAAGGCATGCAGCCTTTTTAAAATTCGCTCCATGAACTCTTTCCCTTCAGCGTCTGGCTTAAGCAATTGCAAGGCACATCTTAGAGCCATGAAGAACAATGCTTGAATTTCTATTGGATACCCATAAACACCCTGAAATCATGTACAGATTTTATAGAAATGGATAAATGTTTAGTTTCGAAGACAGCAGACAAGCCAAAAATGAGGGTAGCATAAACTTCAGAATACTCACCATTCTTCGATCAATCATGCAGCATCCATCAGCACATAGTAAAGTTGGAAAAGTGTCAAACCCCTCTGACAGACATAGAGTCAGGATCAAGCGCATACCCTTTTGACATTCAGGTTGTTCAGCCAGTGAAGAGTCTCCCGTAGACTTTGTGTATGCACGAAGTAGTATGATCCACCAAAATCCAGAATCAACAGGAGCAACCCTGCCTATTGCACTTTCACCAAAATCTGCTATAAGGGTTTCGTGGTTTCTGACAGGATCATGGTATACTTTAAAACTAGCAGGCATCACCCCTTCTGCTAGATGGAATCTGTCAATCTTTTTCTCCCACGATTGAAGGCGAAGGGTCTTTAGAATAAAATTTTTAACAATGTCCGGTTCCCCATGCATCAGAAAAGCCAAAGCACTTGGGACAAAGTCTCTTACAAACACCTATGCACAAGTACAGTAACACCTTAGATTAGAGCAAACGGGAAACATTACAATGGCGAGACAAGCAAAGAGAAATGTATAATGATCAAAGCCACCGGCTGATCAGCATGAAAAGAAAGTAAAAACTAAAATGACGAAAAAGACTAAAAAGATTAAGCTGCAGTATAAAAAGAAAACATGGCCTACAAGTGAAACCAAAATTTAAGTACGTGATGAAATTGTGCCTATTTTTCTCCCCCATCCCCCAGAAACAGAGAAAAAGAAGACAACATAGAAAAAACAGAAACATCAAGGATATGACAAGGTGATGCTACCTGGTCATAATTAAGATTCTCTTCGGAAAAATCCAAAGCAGCAATTGTACCAACTGGCTGGCCACGGAAATATACCAAGGAACGCCTCAGAGCTTCCCAAGCTTCTGATGTTAATGAATTTGCATCCCATGTCGCTGATCTTGGACTATTGAAGCCAGACTTTGACAGAGGAGAATTTAAATGCTCAAGATGTTCTGCCAAGCGAGATGTGATATCAGCTTTTGAGACCACATGACGTGGAGAAAAGCCTACGGATAGTTCATTCATTGATCTTTCATCACATGATCTCTGTTTATCTATATTCGTTGCCCTTGGCTTATCTAATGGTTTTGAGAAATTAAATTCCTCCTTTTCTGCCACGCTAGCTCGTGCCTCTGGACTCTTTAAAATTCCTTTGGGAGGCAATTCTATCGGAAAGGAAGACATCTTCCAAAATCTTAGCACTTGCAATAGTCTCAAAATTCTGTTCAATGAAGTATGTTGACGTAAAATTAACAAAAAAGTAAACAAAACCCTCTAACTGCTAAATTCCTTGTTTCTCACAATTCATAAGCCAAAGGCATGTAATTCCAAACTTATGCACCATTCATTTAATTCGAAATTCAAAATGATTTGAGTTCAGACATACAGGTTCCCAAAAATTATACTACATGAAGATTATAAACACCAATCAACGAGTGATTAACTTAGAAAATACCATCACACTATTCAATTCAAGCAGTTTGTCGTTACAAAAAAAAAGTAAAAAAACAATAGTGGTTTTAACTTCTAACTGAATGTTCCAAACTTTCCAATTCCAGATCGCTCTATCAGAGGCACAAATTATTTCCCACTATTGTTTTTCAATAGAAAGGGTCACTTCTTAAATAACTAGCAGGATCAAAATTCTCCCAGATACTAAGTGAAAAGTCTCATGTACGATTTGATAATCGGAAAATGAAAACCACAATGAGCAAACAACACAAGCCAACCACACAAAAAGAAGGAAAAACATTTAAAAGAAAGGAGGTAACTGGTGATGAAAGTCAATAAATACATATATAATTTGGTAACAAAACATGGATATGCATAAGAAACAGCATTGTAAAATCTACATGGTTGTAGAATGTGATCAGAAACAAGCTAGCACGTTGCATCAAACCAATTAAGGATCAGAAAGCTTTCAAGATTTACGTCTACGCATCACGTTCATCCCTAAATAGATTCATTCATGCAAACTCAAAAATGTGTAGGATGCATGGCAAAGAAGGATGATAATGGCTGAATGGGTCAAATCAGATAATTATTTAAAATTGCAAATAATTAAAGAAGAGAAAAACTAACCCCCAGAAGTTTGGAGATATATTATTTGTTTTTTTTTTTTTCTCTGGGTTTACAGTGTAAAGTTGTAGAGAAAGAAGAGAAGAAGTTGAAGCACGTGAAACAAAAAGGTCCTTTCTTTCTTTCTTTCCCTACGTGTTTGTGATTGTGATTTATGAAGGAAAGGAGGAGCGAATGGGTGTGTTTGTGCATCGATGTGTGATATGAAACGGTGCATTTGGGTTTCCACGGAGGGGCTGATATTGTGGTGCTACGTCGGATCTGAGTGTTCTTCATTTTCTCTCACCATCATTCTCACTCACACACAAAGTCACATTTAACCTTCAATATTCACATCGTCTTCTATTTTTCATTTTATAGGATTAATCATAGTTCAGTATTTCTTTGCTTCACATATTTTATTAATTTTGTATTCTTTATTTTTCTCATCTCATTATATTATTTATTATATCTGTATCTCTTTTTCACTGTATTTTATTAACACAAAGTAGTAGCCACACATGTTTCTTGACAAAATGTTCTACAGTTTCAATCCTAGTTATATTTATTAGTCGTTTTCTAATACCTTCTGTAAAATAAATAATTTATCAAAAATACAAATTTATTTGGATCTTATTCCTTAGAAAATATTATAGTTTAATAAATTTATTCCAAATCAATACTTTTCAATAAAAAATATATATTTGAAAAAAAATTTCTAAGAAGTAGTTTTGTTTGATACTGTTTGATGATAATAAGTGTTTTTAAGAAAGAAAAATGTAGAAATTTTCAACACAATTATTATTTGCACAAAAAAAAACTATTTAAAAATTTTAAACAATTTAGGAAAGTAAAATAATTCAACAAGGCTTTTCATTGACAAGACTCGTGAAAAAAAATATTAAATAACAATTTTTATTTCTTAAAATAATATAAATTTCTTTTATTATAGAGCTCTGAATAAAAAGATTTACATTGGATAAAATAATAAAATTGAGTAATATATAATTGAAAACTAATGTGTGTGTGTATATATATATATAAGCTTCTTAATACTGGAATGTATATGCAGATATATAATAACAAAATTTTGGAATAAAATAAAATAATTATTTTTATTATAATTACGAAAGTTAGTAGTAAATTATTAAAAACGTAACTAAAAAACAATTTTGTGATGTTTATCATTAGATTATTAGATTAAAAGCTAGGACATAATTATTTTTATTCAATAGTAATAGTTCAACTAATATTATTTGATTATGATTTAATCACTTAACATTAGTCAGATATTAATATTATTATTATTATTATTATATTTTTATGTTATGATTTTATATCTTTGTATAAGTTTTTGTGAAATATTATAAAAAATATTTTTAAACTTTGTGGAAGTTGGTTGATAAACTTTCTAATCATATATATCTTTCAAAGGCTTTAGAAAAAAGAAAAAGTACTCTATTCAACATCTAGAACTTACATGCTATTTCAAAATTATGTAGAAGGTATTCATGAGTTAAAAATCAATTTTAAAAACTTTCTAAATGTTTTCTCGAGACTTATTAATTAATTTATCACCATCCAAATTATATAAAAATAAAATACAAAAATTCTAAGGTTAGTAGAACTTCATAATATAAATTTAATTATAAAAGTCAAAATGTAAAATTTTATTTTGACTCTTATAATTAAAGTAAAAATAAATTATACATAACCAAATTAACTATTTAGAAGTAATATAATATTTTATTCCTAATTTATTTCCTTTGAATTTACAACTTTAAAAGTGTCAACAATTATATTTTAGATAGTCAACGCCGTGTTTGTACATTATTATGATATTCATAAATTTAATATTTGCTCCATTTTTCTTTAAATCATGCTTTGAACTCAGAACAATAAAAAAATGTAATCACCAAAGTAGATCAAAGAATCACGTTCCAGGGACATAAAATTCACGGACTTATTCACTTCCCAAAATATTTATGAAGCCAAAAGATTACTAATAACAGTCATTGAAAAATGACGAGGTTAAATAGTAATTCAATAGTTATTAAATGTAAAAAAAAAAATTGAGTAGAATTTCAATGTACTGCAAAAATATTCAAATTCAGTTATAAAAAAATAAAAGATGCAATTAATAAAAAGTATAAATAAATACTGAAAACTCATATTATTTATAATAATAAAAAAATTACTAAAAAGAATATTTGTTTGGGAGAGAAAAGTTGCCTTTGTGTCCAACTTTTAAGTATTAGTAAAAAGAGAACTCATACACATGAAGGATCATACAGTTTTCGTTGACCTCGACCAAACAAAAGATCTTTGTGTCTTTCAGGTAAGACACGAGTCCTAAGCTGTTGAATACTTCTCCAAAAAGACCGATAAAATTTTAACTTTCTTGTGATATTTAGTACCTTGTAGTGCAATTCACATGCTGGACTGCCAGAATCTTTAGGAAGAAGGGGCGTAGGAGGATTTGAAAGGGATGAAACTTCAAACTTACCTTTCCCTATTTCAAGCCATTTGATCCATTTACGCCTTTTGTGGCACACATCACAAAACTGTTTATTTTGGGTGCTAACATTGAACCAGTATATAAACTTTTTCAAAATGCTGTGCATAACACATAATAAAAAACAATTTAGGCTTGTTATACACAAATGAGAAGATGAATGACTAAGACAAAATCATGGATCTTTGGTATCTTGTTTAGGAATTACATATACTTACCTCATCATGGTATAAAGAGAATGTTGAATATATACTTAGAAAATAGTGTAGGTAAGACATGCTATTATTTTCCCTTTTTCTTGCATGACATCATTTTATATCTTTCCATGCTTATCAGGGTCGCACATGATCTTCGTTTTCACTTTTTTGCAATTATTTTTTATAAAGTATATAATATGTATTATTCATGTCTGCGTTTGTTATTATAATAAAAAAAATTAAGTACGACTGAATGTAGTTTGTCATGTAATTAAACAAAATTAATAAATATTGGATACTTTGATTTTGATTGGGTATCACCCATTAACGGCAAAAGAAAAATAGTTTACCCTTATCTTTTTAATGCTCCCATTAGAACTGTTGGTTCGAAAAGGGTTTGGGTTTATAGGAAAAAACTCTTGCAGACAACTTCATTACCTCATAAAGAGGATGATAACAAGGATCACATTACAAGAATACTTTATAGTGCGGTTTAAAGCCAAATTCAAAATTGGATTCCTTTTCATAATAAAATGGTTTGTCCCCATAACAAGTCCAATTTCCAAAAGTTACTTGAAATCACAATCTTAAACACATGGCACACAAGCCATGAAGTTGACCCCACATGATGGTGCCTGTTTTAACCATTATTGCTGAATGTGATGGCTTACTAGAAAAAGTTGTGAGAGCAACAATTATCCAACCATCTAAAGTTGTGAGGTGGATATTAGTCTTGGATGTGATGAGTGGTAGTTCTATAAAAATCCATAGGGGCAAAGGCTTTTCCTTGCTATTATATGCTTGATTCACTTAAGAATCTCCAAAATCCCTTCCAGATTTCTGAGGATGGGTTACTATTGCTATAAACGCAAGACTTATAGCAGTCATACATCAGATGTTATTGTGATGTTGGCCGTGGCCTTGATGCTCCTGTGCATACCCTGGCTCTTCACGCGTGAACAAGTGGTAGTAGTTGAAGAGAAGAAGACGAATTGGTCAGCTTTGGTCACGCCAATTCTGGTACTACTGATCCTGCTTTTGCTGTCTCTGATTGGAACTCCAAGGAGGGTTTATGCAAAGCCAACGTGCTATCGGTGTAAGCATGGCTGTTACTGTTACTGGTAGTGTCATTCCAACACCTGCTGGATCCATGATTGGTATTGTGTTCAGTGCTCTATGATTATCCCATATATATAACCCACTAGGTAAATATTGTGTTTGGAATACTATGATATGATCATATAAATTATGGTCGGTGGCCATTATGTTATACTTTTAAGTTTTATATATATATATTACTTTTTGTGAATAAGGTTGAACTTTGGTGATTGCTTTTATTGTCTTGGAAGAGCCCCTTCCAAAAGGTTAATGAAGAGGAATTGGAGTAGTGTGACGCTTCTAGTTGTTTAATACTTTAGTTATAGTTGAAATCGTACGAACATAAAATTGTGGCATTGGGATCAACGCTATGGGGGTGTTGCAGTGTTAGAAAAAGTTTGATTATAAGTAATTTGTTGAGATTATTCCAATTGTTTAAACGGGGAAGAGAAAGAAGAGGAGAGGAGAAGAATGGTTTTATGAGTTGTAATGGGTGAGCTGAACTTGAGTTGTTACCTAATTTTGGCCCCACAGCAGCTCAATCATTTTGTTTTGTATCGGTCTGAAGCGTTAGCTTTTAAGTGGATTACAGGAATTCGCATTAGTTAGATGCAAACACTAGTTCCCAAGATGCAATTGGAATTAATAAGCTTTTACTTTAGTAGCTTCTGTATACCACATTCACTTTACTAATAACATATCTTTCTTTTCTCTCCATCTTTTTCCAATTGCATTCCTTTACTCACAATAATGGTTAAGATTCTAACGCCTCCTATTAAGTTATATATATATATATATATATCAATTTTAAATAGCCAAAAATTTCATAAAAAAAATACACAAAGACAAATCTAAAAATAAATAGATATCATAAAAATAAAGTCTAAATTTGTCTATAACTATCTCTTCCGCCTTTATTATCATACTAGTGCATGAAGTACAGTTGTAGCACTAATAGCATAAATCTATATATGAGAAACAAGAAAGATAGACTATTAATAATTGTGATTAAAATACAATGATATGTAAATTAATCGTGATTTAAATAAATTAAACTAATTAAATTGACTCTATACGAGTTATTTGAAAGTATTATTGGATATAAGATAGCAAGGTATTTCGAAAAACTTGTATTAAATATATTTCACAAAATATAATAATTTAATCAATTTTAAACATTTTTTTATCTATATGTAAATCTTAACATCATGACTTATTTTAAGTAAATTATTACTAATTATACAAATAATTAGTAATATATATATATATATATATATATTTATTTATTTATTTTTCAATTCTCATAACATTATTTTAAGTAAATTGTTACTAATGCACTAAACTATTCTTTCGATTGTTTAATTTTACAGAGGAAACTATAAACAAATATTTTAGCTTAAATAAAAAGTAGTTCGAATTTTTACACTATTCTTTTAACAGTTTAATTTTGTAAAATTCAGCTAAACAATGTTTAATGTTTACAAATTGAGCTAAACAAATAATAAAGGTTAGTTTCCTATAAAAAAAATAGTTGAATTTTTTATATTACGGTTAAGTGTAATTAACTATTTTTTAATTTAATTTTTTTAAATTTAACTTTCTTAACAACCAGTATAAAATACGACTTTTAGCTTGGATAAGGATGAAACTCCATTATTCTTTCCCAAATTTCAAGATCAATTTAAGCCACAAAATCCTAAACTTAATAGAGTCGTGTATTGAGAACATGGTCTTTGGAATTCATGAACTAAGTTACGTGCAATATTCAAGAGTTCAACGAAGTATTTCTTCAACTAAAATCAGTATTTCTTCAACTAAAATCTCAAATATATTCAAAGTCGATCATAGAGTGTCTTAGTGAGAATGGCACACGTGATTTCATTCATTAAAACAAACAACATTCTCGCAAAGGAAGACCAATTTAACTTAAACGAATAACCTAATCTGTTTATAGCAGTCCTTATTATATCAACATTTACATGGCCCTATCTATTTTCTTACCTATCCAATTTGCAATTCATCCCAAACCTAAAGAAACAACATAACCAATTTTAGATTAATAAGACTTTAAGCTCAATGTTTGTGAGTAATGAAAAAGAAAGAAAAAGAACAAGAAAATGCATGAATGATATCTATCTTTATTTCTCGTGCCCAAGTAATATTAATTCACTCAAACTAAGTAATATTAAATGCATGAATAGATTTGAATTATTTTGATAAAATTTTAATGCAAATTTTTTTATATCTAACCCTCAGTCTGTTGGTTAAACGAGATTTATTTTTAATAAATTGTATTACTAAATTTAATTCAGTTCAAAATTCAACTTTGATTGTTTTGATTGGTTATTGTTTAATAAACTGAATGTATTGTGGCTATATAATCTATTTAACCGAGAATTTTGTAAAGCATATGATCTGCAAAAATTAAAGTTTGTCTAAAAGTACGGACTATACAACTGAAATTTGTTATAGTACAAATTTATGTAAATACATACTTAAAGGGGCAATTTGTCCGTATACTTAAGTCTATTATGTATGAGAGAAAAATATGGATTAAAAAGAATAATTCATTATGGGATATCAATTATGTTACAACACTCACATAATATTAAATAATTGAAGTTATTTTTTATTTTTTTTATTTAAAAATGAAATAATAATTATCTTTGTATGGATATCAATTTTGTTGTTATTTTTTGTTCCTGTAAATTTACTTTCTTATTTTGTTACTTGTTATTTTATTTTATTTTATAATTTTTTAAAATTATTGAATATATAATATTCGGATATGATTGCTAGAGATGTTGCAGCCGAGATCTGGAATGCTATACTTTGTTGTTACTTGTGTTGTGGGCCCTAACATTCACTATTTAGTAACTTCAGGGTTAAGTAACAGTCTCTATGCAAACCTAACTTGTCAAATACACTAAATTAAGTATATACTTGTAAAAAATAATTTTAAGAAAATAGTTTTCTTCAATCCAAAAACATTTAAGATAGACTAAAATAAACAAGTTTAACATATATAGTTTTATTAATAAAATTTAAATTATATCTTTTACGTATTAAAAAGAAATTTTCCATTTTTTGAAAAATTAGAAAGATCATTAAATTTACAGAGCATAAAATCGTTTCTGGACCTTGTGAATTAAGCCTCTGTTATTTATGTCTATTACCAACAAAATTAAGCATAATTAATATCTTTCATACATACATACATATATATATATATATATATATATATATATATATATATATATATATATATATATATATATACTAACAAAATAATATTGAATGATAATTAAAGGCTCTCTTAACATAATCAGTACTCTTAAATTACTTTCCTTTATAATATTATTGTATAAATAACTTTTTATCCATTTATCTATATTATATTTATGACTTTATTATACATTTTATAGTTGTAATCTGCTCTTAATAGAAATAAAATTTCAATGGATAAAATATATAAATTTTATAAATAAATTATAAGTATTTATTTATTATTTTATTCAAAATTTTATCTTTTTAAACTTTTCAATTTTAGAAAATAATTTTAACATTAGTATGTTGTTAAATTATATTTTTTAGATAGTAGGGTGGACATCAAGTTGAGCTGACCAAATTATTAATTTGAGTAAGTTATTCCTTTTCTATTAAAAATTTAATATATTTTATTCTATTTTTTTAGTGTTTGGTAAATTTGAGGTGTTGTTAGTGTACGATTTAATGTTTTCCAATTATCATAAATTTAGTCGAATTAAGATATAAAGCAAGATACTCTACTTCTATGTAAGAATAGGCAATTATAACATCAAATAATAAAGCATGAAATGTATGATATATGTGAGAAGATAAATCATAAATAATGCATGTATATGTAAAATTGTTAGTGGTTAAAAATTTATAATAAATAATGAAATTTTCTCTCCTCGTAAAAAGAGATCAGATAAAATTTTCTTCTCTAAAATAAACTACGTTAAAGTGACGAAGTATTAGTTGATTACATTCTTTTATGAACCGTTGAAATCTGTTCAAAAGAAATAATTATAAACTGTAAATTAATATATATTATTACTTTTTTTATCATAGGTTCAAATATAAATTCTTTTTAATACTTTTTATAAACTAAAATATTAAAATAATTGAAAAAAAAAATCTCTCATAAAGCCATTTTCACTTTTTGAATAAAAGAAACTCGCCACTTACAGTTATTAAGTTTCTGTAAATAAAAGAAATCTTGAAACTAGCCACTTACGTCTGTCATACTAAAAATATAACTTTATTTTTACGTCTTGACTTGACAGTGTAAAAGAATTGTATACCACCAGCAAATGACAAATGTGACCTTTAAAATAATAATTACAAAAATAATACTTTTTCTATATATCTTAATTTATTTATTAAATTAATTTGTGATTAAATTAAGGTGTAACTATTTTAGATATGATTATATTAACTTTTTTTTTAAATTATTACCTTTTTCTTATCCTTTTCACACGTGATAAATACAAATATTGATAAATTTAATCTTTCAAAAATTAAATTAATTAAAAATTTATCTTTTAAGATATAAAAAAATATTATTTATCTTTTAATAATTTTTGATGAAAAAATTGTTTTGTTTTGTAATTTATTATAAACTTCAAATTGGAAAATAAATGGTAAGAATAAATATTTGATTATTAGTTAAATTTATTAAGTATAGTTAATTTTATTTAACATATGGGTAAAAAATGAATCTAATAGTATAATTATCAACGTGGAGTTAATATTAACCACTTTTTAAATAAAATTAAAAAATTATAAATACATTTCAATATTCTCTTAAAATCATTAATTCGTTGTGAAATAAAAGTAATTATCATTAAATAATTTAATAATCTGGTGATGATATCAACTACATATATAATTATTTATAATCACGTTCGTTTATTATAATTATTTTTTCAAACAAATCTAATTATGTATTAGACATTTGTAAAACAAATTTAATTATATATGACAACAATAACTTGTAAAAAAATGAAAGTACCTTCTCAAAAATTAAAATTAATTTATGTATGCAAAAATATTTTCTTATAATTTTTTTTAATATATGTACAAGTTTTTTTTTTTAACTTAATAAATATATTTTTTTAATTTCTTTCATATTTTTTATCCTAAATTTTACATGAAGAATTTGATTTAAACAGCCAGGTAATTAACCATTTGTACAATCAAACTAACTATATTATATTAAGAGTATGTTTGGAAAAAGTCACTTTAAACATAAATAACCTTGATACGAATGTTTCTTCTTCACATGATGTTCAGAAATTCTAAAACAAATTATGTTTATATTTTATTTTTATTTACAATAACTGTAATAAAATAACAATAATAATAAACGTTAGATTTGACAAAGTGCGAGTACTATAATTATTATAGTGAGTGAGATCCCTCTTATATTAATATATGACTGTTATTTTAAGTTTTAATTTTAAAATAAAAATAATAAATTAATATAAATGCAAAAACTTAGCCAACTAAATAAAATAACGCAATAAAAATACTTAATACAAATGCACCAACACTTATATGTTTTGAATACTAAAGAATAAGCCAAATACAAACTAACTGCATATTAACATTTATATATAATCATGTTAATTTATTTTTAACTGCTTGAATAATAAAATTAAACACATTACACCGTAAGATAAATAGTCCAATTAAAATTTATTATACAGAAAACTTGGTTTCCTTTAATAGGTAGTTTTCACAGGATAGATACAACTGTCTTAATCTCAGTGGTGGTGGGGCAACCCTCCTAAATGGTAATGAATTGAGCAACAAACTGAAATAAATTATATTATTATTTTATTATTATAAAATATTTTATTAAATAAAACGGATGTTAAATTAACGTAATTCATGTCTAAAAAATAATTTTCCTATATTCACAATTCAAACTACCACTTCAAAAACCAATTAATTAAAAATTCTATTTCTTTGTTCTACACTACACGCTTCCTTTTTACCTAGTGTCACTAACTCCTTTTTAAACTGTTACACTCACCCAAATCACACGGCCAAATCATCAAGTTTTGCAAACCATCATCTTCACGTTTAGGTGTACAAATCTATAAATAAAACAGGACACAAACTCATCAATTCCACAACACAATTCTCACTTCTCCATTAGTGAGACAAGGTAGAAGCAGAGCCTCCTCTCTTATGGACGGTTTCACTCACAACCCCGTCCCATACCCCGTTCTGCTAATCTTATCACTTATGCTCTTATTCCTCGCCATTTCATGCTATTTCTCCTGTAAAGAAGTGCTTGAAGTTGCTGAAGAACAACTGGGGTGGATGCTGTCAGCCACACCACTGCTGCTAATACTCATTGTTCGTTGGTTATCTTCTGTGGATACTTCAGAAAGGTTCTTTTTCAAGTCCTCCCCATGGGAGAGAAGAAGGACAACGCACCAACTCCCATCAGAGGGTACCTCCCCTTGGGGCGTTGCTGCTTTCATTCTGCTCGTTCTCCTGCTTTTGCACTATCAGTCCACTTTTCTTTATGCCTGGTTTCTTTGATTTTATTTCGTCTTCTCTTCAGAGTTTCTTTGTTGTTTATTTTCGCAGCCTTTGTTTCATTCTATTACTTATTTACGTATAAAGGACGTAGCGACTTTGATACAAGTCTCGTGACTTTTGTATATACAAGTACATGAATAGATTATGCTACTTCAGATACTTACTGTTGGTGGTCAACACTTGTTCCAGTATTTCTGCTGAAGATGCTGAAGAAATGCAATTGTTGTTCATTTGTCTGTTTAGTTTTTAAAATAAAGTAATTCGGCATCACTAGTTTCTTGACAATAATTATTATATTCTTCTCTATTAGCAATCGACAGATAGGAAAACTTTGTGTCTACATTCCTTAGACAAATATTGTGCAAGATAGCTTCTGCGGTTTTTAATTTTTTAAAAGTCCATTCTCTATCGACATATGGCTTTGGAGAATGCAAACAATAAAACTAAAATGACAAACCATTTTTTTAATATTTATTCTTAAGTGACGTTGATCATTGTTTAATTGCATCTTAAGAAGTAACCTTTTTCCCCAAAGGCTAAAACTGCTTCTATGATTTTAATTTAACTATAAGATTTTGTGAATAGGACAAAAAAATAATACGTTATACACCGACCATATAAAGCAACAATCATTCAATACTATATTTACAAATCTTTAAGTTCTTGAGAGAAAGAAAGGTAACCGCAGCCGGGGGTTACATATTACAAGAAACTGTAGAGTATAAGATATAAAATGTAGAAAGTCGGTTGCAACATAAATGGGAACTTGTGTATATTAATAAAGAATGAAAATTGTTATGAGAGAAGCGTTACTGCTTTGTATGAAGCAATCCCAGTTGGAGTCATGGTCTGAATGCGTTAAAGCTGAGGCTTGCGCCAGTAGCAGAATATGAAATGATGAAGAAGATTAGGAGGAGGGGTAACAAGAAGAGGAATAACTGAAAGTTGATGGCTGTGCTATGGAGCTGAGCCATGTAGTCTTTGTAACGGGAGAAGGACAATAAGCCAATGACAATGCAAAAGATGGTGAGCAAATGGCCTGAAAGTGCAGAACCATTGGCCATGCTCCCACCCAGTTTCCATTCTGGACCCCTTCTCTTCGGGAAAACCATTTTCTCCTGTTGTTTTGGCTCCCCACAACAAGGGCATGTACAAACCAAGACTGTCTCACAATCACAACCACAAATCTTACTTGAGTTATATATGTTATGATCTCACTATAGTTTCCATGTTTGTTAAGGTTGGGTTTGGCATATATTCTTTGAGTTTAACTGTAACCAACGTACAAGTTTGAGGTGGTAAAAGTATATATATATATAACTAGGTTGGCAAGGTATCTATATGATTAAGAATGTAATTAACAAATTTTCTACTTCAACACGCATTCCAAATTTCTCTAGAGAGTTAAATTAGATAATGACATCTACTTACAAGCTTAGAAGGATGACATCTTCAAAAACAAAAAAGCAAAGCTAATATCCTATTTTTTCAAAAGGAAAAATAAATAAATTTATCTATCAATTTGATTATAAAATCTAACTACATTGGTAAGTAAAAATTTAATGTAGAATAAAAAAGAAGAAGTAATAAAACCAACAAGTTATTAGTTAGAGTGAAATTGGATTTGACTTATTTAACTAAGACGTAAAATTTGAACCTTATTATATAAAAAAAAAAATATGATTGAAACAAGAGATATATAATTGAAATTTGATACATATATAGGAGAATCATGATTAATGAGAGTCACAAATCTTAAAAATCATTACTTCTAAAAATGACAATCTTAAAAATCATTACATCTAAAAATGACTACTTTTTATTTGAATGATTAAAATTATAACTGAAAATATTTATATAAATTTTCTATAAGTCAAAGACTGACGCCGTATCTTTACTATAACATTTAATTTGTTATGATTTAATACATGTAAAAAGATGTATCTTATTAAAAAAAATAATTCAAGAAAGATAAATTGCTATCTCTTCGTGTAAAAGGAAAATTATATTTTGATATCATTATTCATTAATTACATCTATTTCACATTCGTTTTATATAATAAAATATTATATAGTAATAAAATAATAATTTATTTTAATATGAAATGATTATATTTACTGGGTACAATATCAAAATATCAACACTCAAACTGTTACTTTTTCTTTTTTTTTTAAACAGCAAATACTCAAACTATTACCTACTCAAACATTAAAGAATAAATATCAAAATATATAAATCACAATCATACCTACTTAACATTAATCGTCTAATATTGAGTTCTAATTAAAAAAATAATACTTGTCATAACATTTAATTTGTTTGACAACATACTTTATCTATATATTTTATTAAGATCTTTCTTTTGATAAGGCAATCTCATCAACAATATAAAAATTTTCGGAATATTAATATTACGTTCAAATTGGAAGAATAATATTTATCATAATATCTTATTTATTTACCTACATTAGTTATTGTATATTTTAATTAGGAATTTTTTATGATAAGAGGTAATTTCTTTGTAAGTGTTGGTGACTCTTGAGTCCGACTTCAATATTAAAAATTTTCATTATGTATATATAAAAAATCATGTATATATAGTTAACTATTTAAAAATATGATTTAAGGATATTTATAAATGAGAAGAAACTTTGTAACTATCTTCTAAATGTACATCTTTCGTTATAATATTTTATATTGTTTTATGATTTTGAATTCAAATATGAAATCTATGCAGATATTAACCTTGAGTTAGATTAGGATAACCAAATATAAAGCTTGAGTAAGATTGTGTGTTAAAAGATTCTTAGGAAATCAAAGTTAATATTCTATTTTTCTTTTATTGCAAAGGAAAGAAATCAAATTTATCTATAATTTATTATAAAATCTAAGTACATTAGTAAATAACAATATAATGAAGAATAGAAAGTATTAGTAATATAAACAAACAGTTTATTGTGAAATTGGATTTAACTTCTTCAAACAAGATGTGAAATTTGAACCATATAATAAAAAGAAGTATGACCGCAGAAAGATATATAAATAAAATTTGATAGATATGAAAGAATCATGATTAATTAATGAGAATAATAACTCGTGAACTGACTAATATTATCCTAATGGTTTACACTATTAATAAGTTTTTTTATCTCTTAGATTCTTTGACTCAAGGTTAGGAGACACTGACTTATTCCAAATATATTTGATGTCTAAGGAGAAGGAAATAAAAGGAGAAATAAGGGAGAAGTAAGACATCTAATGCTATAACGAAAAATAACTTTACTCAATTTTTTTTGTTAGATCAGTTATATTAAATAATACTTTATTATTGAAATTCGATTCTAAATTTGGTACTCCATTATTAAATTGTTGATTAACAATATCTGGATAAAATTTCATCGCAATTGCAAGACAATGAAGTTCCTGTCCTGAATAAGACCAACAGCTTAACTTGTTTATCTCAGTATTCATTCACATGGTAACCATTACTATGTTAATGCATTCTGGCAGAAAAATTAGTTCCAGCGCTTTCGATCTTCAATTGAATACATGTGGCGCTTCACATGGTTTAAATGAGACGACAGTTAAAGATTAACTAATTTCTGTTGGCATCAGGTTTGGACAATACATGCATGTGTGGTCAAATGGGAACGAATTAAATCTCTAGACTTGATGGGGTGTCGTAAGATTTACTTGGTTGATGTGTGAAAGTGGCTCACTCAAAGGGATCCATGCTGGTTTAACTTACTCTCTTAAATGTACAACTCATTTGAAGATAAATTTGTACTTCCACTCTACCTTTTCTTTCCTCGTTTTACACAAAGTATTTGAAACAGATTGATATTTGTTTAAAGAGCTGCTATGCACTTACGGTAATTGTTCAGAAGTTCACAATACATCAATCAATTAACAGTATGAGATGGTAAGCAAGATTCAGTGTTAACAGCAATAAAATAAAACATATAAACAAATCAAATCCTAATACAAATTTTGGAAACTCGGTTAAACGTAAAGTACCTGTCACCTTATTACCAGAGCTCCAGAACAATTTATTGTGGTAAGAAAATATATGAACAGCTTATAGTGGGGTTAAGTGATTTATTGGAGCTATTTGGTAGGTTGAGACAGATATTCACATAAAGATGCATTAAGCATTTGGTTGAGGGGCTGATGCATTCAATGACATTTTGCTGCTTTCTTTGCACGTTAATGTAATTTCCCTTTGCACAGACAGAGTGTACAACGTGACTGCATGAGGTGCTTTATTTCACAGTCAGTAAGCCATCCATTTGTTATAAATTAAGCTCTCCAATCTCAATCAGCTTCATCCTTTCATCTCTCACTTCTAACTCTGCCTTAAGGCCCTTATCCTTTCGTCTGCTGTTCTTTGCTGCCATTCCCAATGCAAATTTTCATCTGCTTCTGTTTGTTGTCTGTGTTTCTCGTGGTAAGAGGCTCCAACTATGAAGACCACAGGACAGTCCAGGTAGTTGGCCAAGGCGAGTGCGCAGACTGCAGCCACAACAATATCAAGACTAGTCACGCTTTCTCAGGTACCTTGTCTCATAATATGTTAGTACATGCTTAATGTAATAGCAATCATATATTTACCAATCCATTTAACCTTATAACTTTGTTTCATTCTTCAATCATTCATTCATAAATTGTACATACAATAAAGCCAAACTCTACAATATAAGAATCTTGTGTGTAGGGTTACGTGTAGCGGTAAATTGCAGGTCGCCTCATGGAAACTTCAGAACGAGAGGGGTGGGTGCGCTTGATGAATATGGAAACTTCAAAGTATCCCTTCCACAAGACATGGTAGAAGATGGTGAACTAAAAGATGATTGCTACGCTCAGCTGCATAGTGCATCAGCTGAACCTTGTCCTTCGCATGGAAACTCCAAAATTGTGACCAAGTCAGTGTCTGATGATACACACACCCTTGGGCCTGTTGCTGGGAAACTTACATTCTCATCAGCTATGTGCACTTCAGCCTTTTTCTGGCATTTCTTCAAACACCCTCAATTCCCCTTCCCTCCAAAAGATGACCAACCAAAAGACCCTCTCCCTCCTCCTGTGCCAGTGTATCAGAAACCTCCAACACCAACATATAAGAAACCTCCTTCTCCCGTTGTCAAGAAACCATGCCCGCCAAAGGAAAAGACACCTTCTCCCACTCCGGTTTACAGGCCTCTTCCTCCTTCCACTCCCATTTCCGAGCCCTCTCCTACTCCGCCACCATTTTTCAAATTATTTCCTCCTTTCCCATTTAAGAAGAAGCCCTGCCCACCTCTAATCCCCAAGATGGATCCTCCAAACTACTTTCAACACCCATGGTTTGGAAATTGGCCTCCTTCTCATTCATAGACCACTGTCATTGCACATGCTTGGAGTAGCATTGTGCAAAAGATACAGTGTTTGTTTTCTATCTGATTATTTTTCTATTAGCAATGACTTTGGGGTTGATTATTTTCGAATAAAATCCATGCCAGTGGATGGAGAATGAGAGCATAGAAAAACAAATGATAGAGCAATGTTGTTTGAGAAAGTTTGGGTTTGTTGATGAATTTGAATGTGAGGAGTTAATAAGTAAAGATTTCTGTTTTATAACTTAATCTTGTACTACTTATAAAATAATTCTTTATGACTGTGAGTATCTAATTTTTCAGATATATACAACACCTTTTTGTTCTCAAATGATTGTTCACAAATGAGAGTTCCGTAAAGGTTTATGCAAAGCTAAGGCGATATCTTTGTAAGATTAAAATTGAGTGATTTTCAAAAAGAAAAATTATGTATGAATTAAGTACTATGTGGATTATTTCAATTTAATTGAATTTTGATTATATAGCGAGCTTAAATAGTTTATATTAAAGTTAATATCGTCTAAATGAGAAGTTCACTATATACGTGATACAATATTTTGACAGTGATACAATATTTTGATAGAGTTTATGTTGAACGCATTTTTTATTTTAAGAAACTACGGTAGGATTTAAGATTTATGTTAAGTGATTGTGGAGTGTTATGATGTTTTGTTATTTAGGAATGTTTTGGAATGTCTAAAATAGAGATTGGGACAGAAGCAATAACCTCTTGATTTGATTAATTGAGAAAGTGTGAAAAACAGTTATCTCTAAACACTAACTCAATAAAATAAAAACAATGAAGAAAAACAAAAAAATTAAAAGAAACACACTGTATTTTTTTTTATTTTATACAATATCATTCTCCTTAATTTGATATTTTTTTATAAAATTTCTTCATATCTCTCAATTGTTAAGTACACTCTATTGCTCTTGTTAAATACACTCTATTGCTCTCAATTGATTGAGATATGAATCTCATTCATCAGAATTATTTTATTTGCAGTTACCATTATAAGTTGAGATATGAATCTCATTCATCAGAATTATTTTATTTGCAATTACCATTATTTTCAATTAAGCAAAATAATATTTAATTAATATCATTATTTTAAATTAACTTTGGTATATTAAAGAGTTGAGTGTTTGAAAAGGTAATTAGATTATTAGAAAAAAAAGTGTGATGTGACAATATTTTAATAAAAAATTTATTTTATTTTTTTAAAACACACTCTTAATATACTGGTTTTTTTTATTTTTTTTTCTTTTTACGAATTTTATTTTAAAACTTTATTTATAAAATAAAATCAAATCAAATCAAATCAAAACTCTTTTTATTTTATTTATTTAAATGAAAAAAAATAAATGATACATTTTTTTATTTCAATTTTCTTATTTTGAAATAATTTTATTTGGCATGATGAAATTGGTGTTGAGACAACCTTAGATCTGGAGGTGTAATATGCCTAACCAAAAGAAATTGGTGTTGAGACACCCTTGGCTCTGCAGGTTTAATATGGTTATTTAAATATGATTAAATTCAGTTTAATTCCAAATACATAATCTAACAGTATCATTTAATTCAACTTGAAAATAATATATATGATAAAAAAGGTTTGATTTAATAATTTAATTTCATTATAAAATTAACCTCACATAAATATATAATTTCAAATAAAATTTGGAAAAGTTTGGTGAATATAGTTGTTAATGATAGCAAATATATTTTATTTTAACATTAAATATTATTGAAATCATATTAATTTTATTAAAGATTAATTTATTGTAATAGTAGTTTTATATTAAAAGAAACTTTATTATATATAAATGATTTAATAAGTAAATAAAAATTATGTTAATATTTAAAAACATATTTAAAAAATATTTTTTATCTTTTTTTTTACTTCTAAATCAAATTAATTTAATAAATTAACATTAAATAATAGCTTAACATAACAAATTCTAAAAAAGTTTTAGACTGTATAATAATTCTATATTAATAAAAGCAATAACTTTATTGTTCATATTCAACCTGCCTCTCCTTTTCCTTCTTTGTGTTTGAACTTTATATTCAAATAAGAAATATTACTCATATTCAATATTCAATCTGCCTCTCTTTTTTTCTTTTTCCTCTTTAACTTTATATTCAAATAAAACAAGTTTGATGAGTTTGATACAACCACTAAATCATGTTCATTTTGTTGATCTAATAAGACATCTAAGTTTCATGACCTGGTTGCACCCTCCCAAACCATGTTCATTTTGTTGATCTTTTCTCCTATTCAGTATTTGCATCAGTACCTTTTTCATTTTCTAGATCATGAACATGTTCTAATCATGAAAATTAGACTATTTGATAAACAAATTTAATATTTTAAAAAGGTATAATATAATTGTAATTTTATAAAATAAAACTTAGAAATAAATAAAATCCTAATACAAATTTTGGAAACTCGGGTTAAATGTAAATTACACGTCACCTTATTACTAGAGCTCTAGAACAATGTAATCCTAATGTAGTGCCAAAAATTTTTGGAGTAAAAAAAATATGAACAACTTACAGTAGGGTGTATAAGTGATTTATTGGAGCTATATATTTGGTAGGTTGAGACAGATATAAATCAATCTAATTTGAAAATAAAAATGATAAAATATATTCATTGGTTGACATTTTAATTAAAATAAAGTATTTAATAAATGGGTTTATTTTACTAATTCATACTTTTTTATCATTTAAAATTATTAATAAATAAATTAAAATTTATAAATGTTACTCTGCATGATTTAATATAACTATCCCATTGTAATTACATAATTTAATATTAAGTTGTTTATTTTAATGCAATATTTTATTTTCTTTATAAACTTTAATTACTTTAATAATTCCACTGTTTAAATATTTCCTAAAATGCTTCATCTTTATGAAATAAAAAATATGAATTTTCATCTTACGAAGTTTCTGCACTTTAAAGTAGATTGGGATTTTAGATGTCCTAAGTTCAGCTATAACATGGCTGTAAATATAGATGGATACAAATATATATATATATATATATATATATATATATATATATATATATATATATATATATATATATATATATATATATAATTTAAATACTGGTCTAGTAACAATACATACATTAATCTTGGTGATATATAAGAATTGGAGACTAGTAATTTAGTTTATATGAAGATTGAAGTTGATCAACCCATGTAGTCTTATAACCTAATATTGGGGCTGGAAATATGGGCTTGAGCCCAATAAGCCTATGAACAATTGACATTTATGTATATCTATGCATGAACGACACCTAAACTCTGCAACGTGAATCATAAAGTAAAACATTCACGCGATGCATGCATGCTATTTGCTTTGTGTGGCCATGGATAAATGAAGTAAAACATGTATTAAAAATTATGAGGTATGAAAAAAGTGTTAATTTTTTACCTAAGTAATTAGAATAAAGTAATATTTAAAAGTATTTATTTGGAAGAAAAGAAGGTGCCTAGTCTATGGAGTGGGAGAAAGGAAGCGAGGAATAGGACGTATCCGATCTTAACTGAAGTGAGTTTCCCTATTTAGAGGGCGCAACGTGTCCAAACAAAACGAGCATGACGCTATTTATACTCCTTCCGCTTCCCAAACTCAGTAAGCAGCGATTAATCTCTAAGTTCTTCGATCATCAATTGCAAAGCAACAATGCCAAACCCTAGGGTCTTCTTCGACATGACCATTGGCGGCCAACCAGCGGGGCGCATAGTCATGGAGCTCTTCGCCGACACAACTCCTCGCACCGCCGAGAACTTCCGCGCCCTCTGCACCGGCGAGAAGGGCGTCGGCCGCAGCGGCAAGCCCCTCCACTACAAGGGATCCGCCTTCCACCGCGTCATCCCCAACTTCATGTGCCAGGGGGGCGACTTCACCGCCGGGAACGGTACCGGCGGCGAGTCCATCTACGGCTCGAAGTTCGCGGACGAAAACTTCATCAAGAAGCACACAGGTCCTGGCATTCTATCGATGGCGAACGCGGGACCCGGCACGAACGGGTCGCAGTTCTTCATCTGCACCGTTAAGACGGAGTGGCTGGACGGGAAGCACGTGGTGTTCGGAGAGGTTGTGGAGGGCCTTGACGTGGTGAAGGAAATCGAGAAGGTGGGGTCCAGCTCCGGCAAGACCTCCAAGCCCGTCGTCGTCGCTGACTGCGGACAACTCTCCTAGATAAGCTCATTCAAATGGTGTCGTTTTAATGTTTTATTATTTTACTTTTAGTCGGTTAGAATTGTGGGTGGCTTGAGACATTTCTGTTTGGAGTTCCATGGTAAAACTTGCTACCTTAAATAAAGTTAGGATTATTCCTTTTTTAATTTTTAATTCCTATTCCTTGTTTGCTTTAACATCATTTTCGACTTTTTTTAATATTTTATTCATTACAATCATTTCGATTTAATGTCATATAAAACAATGGATATATATAGTATATATATACTACATATTAGAGTTCTCAAATACATATTTTGGATGTGATTTTTCCACTAAGTTTAATGGATCTTTTTGAAATCTTTTAAAAGGTAAAAGTTGAATTTTAAAAAAAATATATTTTTTAAATTTCAATTGTATCAATGAAATTAATCTTAATTGAATATATAAATTAAAATATTTACTTAAAAAAATGTTATTTTTTAAAAGGTATATAATTATTTTATGAAATATATTAACTTATAGTCTGGTTCGCTCTAAATTCGCTAGATTAAACATTTAGATAACAGACTTTTTAGTTTATATATATATATATATATATATATATATATATATTTTAAAGAAAATATAGTGTTTTTTAT
>Ga0209700_102190_pt1 | contig 40009 bp, 22 predicted proteins | sample SiratroredBW_FD_187528 | JGI IMG/M metagenome (GOLD analysis project Ga0209700, IMG submission 187528) | Root nodule microbial communities of legume samples collected from California, USA - Siratro red BW (SPAdes) (version 2) | ecosystem: Host-associated > Plants > Roots > Nodule | place: USA...
AAAATCAAAATGAAAAAAAAAAAAAAAAAGCAAACAAACAAACAAACGGTCTTCAATGTTCTAAAGTGAAAAATTAAAGGGTGCCCTGAACTCTAGCATTTTTATGTTGTTCTGCTTTTTCTCCTGTTGTTTTGTTTTGCTTTCATTGGATGGAGAAGCAACGAATGAGTGCAGAGCAAGTGAGATTCAAATTGGACACTTACCAAAAAGGGGGAAAAAGGATAAATAATTTTGAACTTGTGTTTTTTTCTTGAGATTTAAGATAGGTAAAGAGAGTACACAACCACTTTCATTAGTGTCCTACCATTTTTCGTCTTCATCTATTTATAGGAAAATATGTATAGAAAAAGCATAGCTTATATAATGCTCATAGTCCCAATAAAGGTTTACTTTATAAATAAGACCAATAAATATAAATAGTTGTTGAAAAGTTATGATTATATATAAATTTCCAACCAATAGTTTTGTTGGAAAAAATTAAGGAGGTAAAATAGTGGAGATATCTCACAATAATAAGACTTCAACTAAATCCACACAAGAGATTTATACTATCTCCAACTCAAAACCTTAAAGATAACAGAATTTTGAGTCTTTTTTTTAGTTACTTAATATCCTTATTTCTACTTAATGTGGGACTTAGACTTACACTTAGATTCTTAATCATCTCTTCTTTGGGAGTTCCTTCCACATTGGTACATCCTTCTCAGCGGAAACATATTTTTAAAATTGAAGTATCACGGAGATATTTCAAGATCCACTTTACAGTTTTCCAATGCTTAAGACCAATATAAGAAAAAAAACTGCTAACAGCACCAACCATTACATCAGGGTTAGTACAAACCGTTACATATATTAAACTTCCTACTGTAGATGCAATAAGGAACAAGTTGCAAGAAGGAGTTTGTTTATAGCTAAGCTTAAAGTGCAAAGTCAGAGGTGTACTTACAACTTTAACTTCGTGAATATGAAAACGTGGAAGTACCTTTCAAATGTACCTTTCTTGTGATAACCACAATTTTTTAGCCACTCAGTCATAAGAAATAAGCATGTCTAAAATTTGTATTGTTGGTCTCAAGTCCTTAATTGCAAACAACTTGCTAAACTATTTTCTTAACCTGTCAATTCTAGAAAAATTATGTCTAATAATCAACATGTTATCCACATAGAACAATAAAAATAATGAAATCAATATCATAACAAAAACACAATGATCATTAGATTGTTCCATGTAAATTTCTTCCTCTAAATCAACATGAAGGAAGATAGTTTTAGCATCCATCTACTCAACTTCTAAATGTTAAGTTTTTCATATTCTTAGTTTATACTTATTTCATACTTGTCTTTCTTTCTTTTCTAAAAAAAATGTCTCATCTTCCCATTGGCCTCATATCATCATAGTCCAAGTTCTTTCCTATACAGAAATTTAATGAAGAAAGAATGTATAAAACTTGTTTCTTCATTAAAAAAATTCAAAAATGAATTATAATCATTTAAAGACAAAATTAGCAATGCATCATTTTCTAACTTCATTATGTAACTGAGTATCAACTTTTATGTGAACCGAGTATAATGTTGATCCTAATTGCATTCGAGTAGTCTTTGTAATGTAATAAAATATGGTATTCAGTATTACCAATTATTTAGAACTTGGCTAGAAAATATAACCGCATTGTGGCTGCACTTTCCCCCTTCTTCTTTAGATGTAAATAAATTTGATGCGTATCTGATCAACACAGCTCAGAGCTCCACTTGGGTCAATCACCGTATCCAAGTTATTGTCGACTTTGGAATTCGAAACTTCGTCGCAATTTTGTCCTTAAAATACGTCTCAAAGAATTAGAGGAGAAAAATATATATAAACTGACGTTGATCTCGACTCTTAAATGGTGTGAGACTATATTAAATATACCGAAATATGCTCTTTTGGTGGCTTGAAATCTCAAAGAGATTAAAAGATAATAGTTTTCTTTATATCTACACAATAAGAATTTAATTAATAATGGGGTAAAAGAGATATTCATATTCATATACAAAAGATAGGGCAGGATATCCAAAAAAAAAAAAAATACTCCATCAACAGATTTGTCAAAGTACAATCTAAGCAAAGCATACATAACTAGCCCTGCTAATAACCCAAACATAATCCAACTATAACATTTCCCTTAAAAAAAACAAACTGCATAATGCAAGGTAGTAGATCATATTAGTATGTAATGCAGTAATATTTATCTTCCATTGCCCGCAACAATCCCAATATTTCTCATACATCACACCTCTTATGTACAGTGAGGTTTAAATACAGTGGTGGAATGATTAAAACAATGTATATACACGCTATTTGTGTTCCAACCTCCAGACTTATTCCTACACCTGCTACTTCTGTTTCTGTGTATAATTTCTGATAGCAGTTAGTTTGAATACTTCATCTATAGTCCTTGCAAGGATACACTCTCGAGAAGTATCAAAGGTAAAACAAAATTTAACAACCACACATAAAGGCAGTTAACACCCTCCCAAGTAGCCCTCCGAAGTAGTGTGGTATCCGAAAGTATAGACCAACTATCTAGACTAGATAAAATAGTAAGAGGTTGAAAAATATTCTTTACCCTAAATTAAGAAAATCAACAGATCATTTATAAGAATAAGAGAATAACTTATTTATATCTTTAAATCTTAAATTTAATGGAACTTTATTCTATATATCTTATATAACGAAGAATGGTTGTATTTTTTATTGGTTTTCTCTTTTCACCTCCATTAATCAGTTATGTCTTACCTACATAAATAAATTTATCATTTTCTCACTAAATGTTAATTGCGCCTGTACTGCCCAGCTCAGGATGACCACTTGTCGTCCCAAGCCGACAACTTCCCTATCGAAGAGTAAATCGGTGGTCTAAGCGTGCAAGCAACCTCTGGTAAGACAGCCTGTAAAAGCTGACATAACGTAAGATTTAAGTCAACTTTAAATCCTATAAATAAGTGGATAATGAAGGCCAAAGGTATGCATTATTGAATAAGAACTCACTTAGCTCCGATAACCGAATACTTACTTGAGCGTCGGAGTGTCTTCGCATGTACACCCCCTGTCGTGGCTTGGGCGGATACTTGACGGATGTAGGCGAGAACTTGGCGGACAGAGGCAAGTACTTCCAAGACAAAGACCCAGACCGAGAACATCCTAGTAGAGCGAGCCTGGACTGTACGGGCTATGTGGGAGGAAACTCTGAAGGTCTCAAACAAAATGAGTTTCCTCTCATCTTAATTCTCATTTCTAGCTCAACTTCATATCACATCCAATATTTCATATTTTTAATAAATATTTTTTTCAAAATTATAATATACTTTGGGATATTCGGCATTCAAACTTTCATTCCCTACTGTCTTATACTCCCAAAATCTTATAATCTTGTTTCTTTTTTTATCTTTCACTTATATAGTGTGAAACCACAATAATTAATTATTAGTTCTATCCTTTTTTTAATGCCATTCCACCAAATAGAATTACTCTTTTAAGATAATTTAAGTTATTATCCGACCTATATATCTATATTAATTATTCATAGAAAACTTGTCATTAACAAATTTGGTAATGGAGTAATTATTTTCACCAATGAATAATTATAAAAAAAATCAACTTTTTTAAAATATTAAAAATAGTCAATGGATGGGAAGGGTGAATCCAACAAAATGAAATATTTGTTTCGATTTCAAAACAAACTTATGGAGTCCATTCTCTAAGACTGACACGTTCACAGTATTTATTATTGATGGAGTTTATCAAATTAAATCAATCTTATGAACACTCCCACTGATATCACATAAACTATTAAGAGATAGTTTATGCTTGTTTGCACAAAGCCCACATATTCATACAAAACAAACATTTGAACAAGTCACATCTATTTTATATTTATTATAACTAATATTCTAAGATTCTCGGGACAATTGTCTATTTTATATTCAAAGTTTTAGTAAAATGAATATTTATTAACAGATAGAGTGTGTATTATATTAAAAATAAGTAAACATCTTTTCATAACCTCTTCGGCAAATAAGTAGTCTTCTATCAAATTAAAAATTTAATTGTACTAAGTAATAACTTAGTGAATTAATATGCGATTTAACTATTTTGATGATAATATATATGATCATTGTTAATTATTTTATTTTGGGTATGTAAGAAGATGTAAAATAACATCATAGTATTGAGCCAAGTTTAAATGGTGTTGCAATCAGTAGATAATCAAAACAAATGGGTAAAACCTAATTTGTTCTTTATAAATTTTGATCACACCCTTCCAAAGTCAATGGTTAAAATGTTACTATTCATTATTGGTATGTAAAATTTATTTAGATAATTTTGTGTTTATTATTAACTCACTATTTTTCTCTAATTTTTTTGCTACAAGAAGGCTTTGGGCTCGTAAAACATTTATTTATTTATCTTATAGGGTATGTTTTGATTTGAAGATGGATTTAAGGGAGTGGGAAATAATAAATTTGATGTGAAAGTGAGTAGAAAATATTTGTATTTGGATTAAGGGAAAGATAATGAAAAATGAAGAGAAAGTTTATAAATATTTGTGAGTGATATGATATGTATGATTAATAAAATAAATTTTTAGTAGACGAAATTATAGTTAAAATTAACTATAATTAATTGATTGAATGTGATTAATAAATTATTACTTTTAATTAATAAAATAATAAGATTATTAATTATTTTAAAATAAAATTTAAATTATTATATTAATGATATTATTGTTATTATTTTATTAATTTATTTTAATTATTATTATAATTATAATTTTATTATTATTTTATAATTTTAATATTATAATTATTATTTCTAATTTTATTATTATAATTAAAATCATTTACTTTCTTCGTAAATCTTTGTTGCATTGTGAAGAAAGTTTGACATCCAATTTTATTCTCGTTTTTAGTTTTTAAATAATTTTTTATTTATTGAAATACGTATTTTCTTCACATTTATGCGATACTTAACTTTTCATATGTTGAAGCAAACAAACCGATAGACAACTTAAATGGCAAGCTTAAATCTTTATAGATATTAATACACACTTCCCCTTCTTTTCCTCTTCTCATTCATAAACAACACTATTCACAAACAACCCCAAAAAAAAGTAAGAGATACAAACTTTTAATTTCTAGTCTTCTTTTCCTTTCTTTCATCCTATTTCTTTTTTTGAATCTAAGGTAGTTTATATGTCTCAATCCCTTTTAATCTTCATTCTCTTTCATATCAAGAACTCGTTTTGTTTAATCTCATTAAGAAAATAACTTATTTTAAATCTCTTAAATTAGAATTGTATTGTTGGAAAAGCCTTTAAAGGTAGTGAGAGTTTACTCAAGCTCTAATCTTCAATTGGTGAATTTTAATTTGTAACTTCAAAATAATCCTATTTTGTTTTTATTTTTTTAGGAGTTTAGGGTCAGTCAAAATTTTGTAGAGAATTATAAATGAAACAAAATTTTCAATTTTAACATAAAAATACATGTGGATTTATTGTATAAAATTATGTTTTGATCTTTAGTACACATTTTTTCTATGCTTAATTATGAATTATATGAAATATGTTTTCAAAATTTGGAATATAATTAAGAAACTTGAAAATTTTACTAGTTACGGATTAGATCAGGTCTTTATGGGATTTTAAGTAGTAAGTATAGTTCATAAACAATTTTGTTGGTCATTTACAATTTATCTCCTTGCTTATGCATTAAAAGAAAACATGTTATGTTATCTATTATTATTTCAAGTCTTAGACAAAAAATGACATACATATATATCTTACTCCCTTGATTGATGATTTGAAGATGTTGTGAGACTTAAGATTGGACCTATTTAATACATAATGTGAAAATAATGTAGGTATTAAATATTCAAGTGTGAGTCTAAGTCCCACATTGAGTGGAAATGAAAAAGATAAGCAACGTATAAAAAAAATATCTACAAACCTCAATGTTTTAAGGTTTTGAGTTGAATGTGTTGTCATTTCCTTGTGTGGGTATATCTCTTATCTCATTCTTGTTTGATCTCACTGGTGTTTTACCTCAATTTTCTCATCAAGTGGTATCAGAGCCGATGGTTTGTGGCCAATGGTGACCTGCTCAAATGAATACAATTTGATCCTTATATCGAAAGTCTTGCAAACCGAATTTTTAGTCAAGCATGTCCCATAATGATGATGGTACTTTAAAAGAGTGGTGGTGATTGTGAGGCACTCGTGTTTAAAAAATATTTTTGTTCGAGGAGAAGCGTATTAATGTAAAAGAGATTCTCACTTGAGGAGAAGATTGAAAATATATTTGGATGAGTAGGGGGTGAATTAAACTTTATAAGATTTTTTTACTTTTAAAACATTAAAAACATTTTTCGCAAACCAAAAAACTTTTCCCAATTATCAATGATATAAGGTACAAAGGAAAAATAAATCAATTCTGCACAAATAAACCAATTTATTTTTCTAAAAGAATGAACAACAATCAATATTGCACACAAGCAAGGTCTATAGCACAGCGGAATTTATTCACAACAGTATCTTTTAAACAGAAATAGTCCAAATGTGCACAATGTCCAGGATGATGACCAATCAAAAAGATTCACACCAAGTTAATAATTATGCTCAGGTCAATCAAGGCAAACTTAAAGATGATATGTAAAATTGACAAGATAGTGAGTTTCAACTTAGCAGCTTTATCCTTGATTGTTGTTGTAATAACAGAAACTTGACTAGCACCAGTGAGATCCTCAAGACTGTCACAAATCTGCTAAGAATTTGTCAAATGAATGTTCATATAGTTGTTCTACGGTAGCTGAAATGAAACTAAATCAAAGGCACAAATACACAATTAACAAGGATTATATCACACAATGCAAACCAATGTCAGTACCTACAAATCATATTTATAGAGTCTGATATAGATCACAAACACCAGAAAAAAATTGACAGATGCACACGCTGGATAAGTGCTAAAACCAGATTAAGAAAGACTCTACGACAGAACTTCAAAACCAGATTATGCTAACTAGTGCATGACAAGAATTTCAGTGAAAAGATTATTTAGGTACTCAAGGATTAAGAAGTCAAAACAGATTTGTAAACACCAATTAATGCAGCAATTCAAATTCAAATATTATGTAAAATAGTTTGTCTATTATGTAGATAATGACTTGAACAAACCAGGCATAGGAAACCCACAATTATAGAGATAGGATGATGAAAAGAATGTTTAATTTGCAGTAAGGAATCACAAGAATGTCAAGAACAATTTTGCTGCACTAAAACTCCAAATATGTACAGTCACACACACCAAACAGAGCAGAATATCAACCATTTCAAATCTGTGATAAACTGTCACAGTATACTATATAGAAATTTATTCAATTATGCAACAATTAAAGTAAAACCAAAACAATTTACACATATTGGCAGTGGACAACGCAAGAATTCAAATGAGAATGTAAGAGAAGGGTTAAGAAAAAAAAAATATAAGCAATTTATACTAGTTCACCTTTTTTCAAAGACTACATCCAGTCTTTCTTGTCACACTAACAAAGAAAGTTTTACTAAAACATTCAATTGTACAATTACAATCAATCACACAGTTCTCACATCCTGTAAGAACCAAGAACACCCATGAATTAAGGAACTACACCCCGCAGCCCCAATTAATTAAGCAAAACACCAAGGCTAAACCCTATAGCTCACACCTTATACAATTGTTCGAAAATTGCACAAAATCATAATGAAACAACACAATTCTTGAAACAAACAGGTTCAAGAAAGATTGAGGAACCTCCTGATTAGCGCAGCAAAACAAGCCTGTACAAAGTCTTGAAGAAACTCAATAGCTCAATACTTGATCAAGAAGAATTCTCCAAAAACAGACTTTCAATTGTTCAAGAAATCCAAAAGTTTTCAAGAACTGTTTTTCTCTCTGTATTTCTCAGTTGTTTTTATTTGTGTTTCGCATTTTAGAAAATCCTATTTTTAAAAGGTAAAAACCCAAAACAGTTTTAAGAAAACAGTTGAAACAGCTAGTGCAGTGCACAAATAAGTCGATTTCACTTAACTTGAAATCGATTTATTTTTTGTCTAGTGCTGTGTTTTCAAAACTGATTTTACCAAAAAGTTTTGGTTATGCTTTTTGTTTTGTTTTAGTCATATTAGATCATGAGCTAGTAATTTTCTCCTCAGTTGTGCATAGGTTCTCATTCACCACCAGTCGCATTCACCCACACTAAGACAAGGCGTAAGACTACATATCCAATTCCTCTTGCTTGCTTTGGCTTCTTGCACTTGCTTGGCTTTATCAAATACTTGGTCTTGTGAGAGTACTAACAGAGATTGTTAAGTATTCAAGTGTGAGTCTACGTCCCACATTGAGTGGAAATAATAAAGTTGAGCAACATATAAGAAAGAAGACCCATAAACTCAATACTTAAAGTGTTAGGTTGAAGGTAGTATCATTCTCTTGTGTGGATTTGTCATTTCTTTCTCTTTTAGAATGGAAAATCAAAGATTTTCGATTTTCTAGAGAGTTGCATGATCTTACGAAAATCTATTCGAAAAAGAGAATATTTAAAAAAATCAAGATTTTTTTTAACTTTCTTATTGGTTTAAACTTTATCATGTTTGTATAAAAGAATATTTGTCACAATTTAGACATTACATCAAATGTGTATCTATTTTTTTCGACTTATTATATAATTTCCAAAATTCAAAAGAAAAACTTTAAGTGTTTTTTTAACTGAAAATGTCACAAAAATACTTGTAAAATATTGAGAGTATTGTTTTCATACAAGATTTAAAATTAGTTAATTTAAGATCACATAATTCGTGTAAGTTAATAATAAAACAATGTTTACATGTCATTATTTACAACTTATTTTCTTTTCTAGTGTTAGAATTATCTAAATTGTATTTGTTTTTTAATTTCATTTATAAGAAAGTAATTGACTCTCATTTAAATGGCTTAAAAAAATACTCATAAGTTAAATGACTTAAAAAATAATAATTAGTATATTGTGTCAAATTGATATTTTTCTCTTTTATTTTTTAATATACTTATGCATTTGTTATTTCATTTAGTGAAAAAAAATCAATTTGTGATAAATTTATTTGAAATTAATGTAGCATGTTAAGATATAGAGGAAGACTTCGAGTATGTAGTACAAAGGTAAATTGGTGAAAAAGAAAGTAAAACAAAAGTGAAAATAAAAATAGAGTAGAGTATTGCATTTATTGTCTATAGTTAAAGATAGATAAATTCCCATAAAGGATATATAAGCTTATTTGAACTGACCAGTGTCTACCAAAATATTTAATGTCAAATTGATATTTTGTTGACTGTAACTGACTTAGTCTATAATTTGGCCTTCTAATGCCAAGTTTACACTTCTTTACAATAAATCAATTTTATCACTTTTTTTAATTCATATCAACTACACACTCAAACATAACTTGGACCTACTTCAAATAAAATATTTACAAGTTGAGAAAATAATATTTTAAAGAAGTTAAAACGGAAAAATAAACTATATACAAACAATAAAAATAAAAACACAACTTAAACCTTCAATCAGCCACAAACATTCATGTAGAATAAATGTATTAACTTTTATAATACTTATTTTAAAAATCACATCAACCATAGTTTTGAACTGATTAATAATATAACTTTTTATCAATATTTCATAACCATTAAATTTTAAAATAAATAGATACAGTAGCTTTAAAAATGCTCACACAATGATTCAAGAATTATTTTCACAAGATTTGTTGTCATTTCATTTGAGTTTAAGTTTCATTTGGTTAGGCTCCCCCACCTTCGTGGCAATTTCCCTCTTCCTCTCTCCCATTCGCAGATTATTAATTAAGTCAATTAAAACTAATTAACATAATAAAAAATTGTTGTTTTTTTGTTTCTTATAATTTTCTTTTTTAGGTCTTCGTTGATTGTTTATTGTTTTTCTGTTTTGCACACATAAAATTGAAAAGAGAAATCTGAGGGAAACAAAGAAGAAAAGAAAAAGACAGAAACAAACACGAAGCGCGGAACCAAATGAAATGATTGAGAAGAGAGCCAAAAAACAGAGCCAAACCTCATCGCTCCTAAAACGGTTCGTTTTGCCCTCTTCGCTTCACATCGGAACCCTCCCTTTCGCGACGATCCTCCGGTCGTCGTCGCCGGCTACCCGGTCGGAATAGTCTGAACCGAACACCACCGATCTGTAAGGAACTTCGGATCTCGGATCTGACCGACCGAAACGATGCCGTCTCACGCGGATCTGGACCGGCAGATCGAGCACCTCATGGAGTGCAAGCCTCTGCCGGAGGCGGAGGTCAAGGCGCTTTGCGATCAGGCCAGGGCGATTCTCGTCGAGGAGTGGAACGTTCAACCGGTGAAGTGTCCCGTCACCGTCTGCGGCGACATTCACGGCCAGTTTTACGATCTCATCGAGCTTTTTCGGATAGGAGGAAACGCTCCCGATACCAACTATCTTTTTATGGGCGATTATGTAGGTGAGTTTCGTCGTCTGAGACTCTCTCTGTATTTTTTGTTTGATTAATTAATTCCATGAGCTGAATTAGATTTAGATAGGACTTGCTTTGTTTCGATATAGCTCGAGATGCTTTGTGATGTGTAATAATTGAATTTATTACATTTCGTGGTGTTGGATTTTATGTTACGATGCATCTTTCGTGTTCTTCATGCCGTTTTTTTTTTATCTTTATAGACTTTGAGTAGAGTTCTTTAATGTTTTTTTAGCTGGTTGTATCGGTTTGAAAGTTAACTGCTAAGGACTGATTGGTTGGTTGGGGGTAATTGGAAATTTAAGTAGTTGTTGGTCACGTATATATTTTTAGGGATTGATGTCATCAACTAGTTGGAATCGGTTTTCTAGAGGTTTTCCCTTGATGTCATTAGATTTTGTGGGTCTTTTTATTCTAAATGGTTAATGTTTGACTTGTGTAAATTGTGAAATGCACTTGATTATTTGTGTGTCTGGGTTTTGTTTGTGTGTATAACATTGATTCCGCTGTTGAATCTATATAAATATTGAGTTTTAAGCTCCTTATTTTGGTATGCGCTAAATTAGTATTTTTTGAAAGTAGAATTGTTAGGTGAAGCTCGTTGTTCTCCTGGCCCCTTCCTGTTTTTTTGCTGGGATGATTGCCATATATCAGTGATAAAATTTTCCTAATGCTTGGTTTTGTAATTAGAACTGTAGTTATTGGATATTCTTAGGTGTTTTGTTGTTTTTCCAGTGTGGAGTAGGTTGGTGCAACTTAATGAAGTGTTGAGATGTTGGTGTGTGCACTAAATATTAAATAAATTCTTGATACTTCTGTGTTTGCATGTCAGAAGAGTGTTCACAGAAGGGACAAATTGTTTATATAACTGTTGATGGACAAATAAAATTGAATTTTGTATGAATATGAAAAATTTTATAGGACTGAAAGTCAACAAGAACTGAAGGTCCATAATGTCTTTAGTTAGCCAGTCCTTTAACAACATTTGCTGGGAACATAAAAACTATCAGAAGTGATTGATCTGTTTGTATAAAGGTGTCAACAGTGGTTGTGTGCTTGACACTTCAATATATGAGGATGCTACAGTTGCAGATATAAAAAGCTGCAAACTATGGCAATTATCATCTTTTATTTTTTCCGTCATGCTGCTTTTAATGATGTTCAGATTAGACTTTGTATATGTGGGAACTTTTCATCATGATGATACTGGCAAAATTTATGCAGATCGTGGCTACTATTCATTGGAGACTGTTACACTTTTGGTGGCCTTGAAAGTCCGTTATAGAGATAGAATTACAATTCTTAGGGGAAATCATGAGAGTCGTCAAATCACTCAAGTGTAAGAACATTTTCTTCACATTATGTATTTGCTGTAAAAGTTCATTGTAATTTCTGTATGTAAATATGTGTCATGTTTAAGCAACATGTTAGTATATATCATGCTTAAAGTTTGAGAATAAGTTGAGGGTGTGCAGTCCTGACTATTGTATTCGTTGATTTTATGAGCAATTGCCCACTGGCTTCACGTACCTCAATATTCACACTGATGGTTATCTTGGGAGTAGCAGCCTGATTTTGCGATAATATTATGCATTCTTTTTTTCTTTGGTATCAGGACATTATAAAATCCAAATGATTTAGAATGCAAATAGATGTATTTTGTTGCTGATGAGCTTCTGCAGTCTATCATTCTGATTGCAGATGCTAGTATTATAGTCATTTTTACCGTATAGAAAGGCTGTGAGGCGTATGGTGACTGGATGATAAAATTATACTCAAATTGAAGTGTAGATTGTTTAAATAAAATGTTAGAGCTAGCTTGTAATTTTCATCTAAGGAATGAGTAGAGATGAGTGAAACCGTTTTATGCCTGTGAATGCATATTTATGAGTGGTTTGTGAAGGGATTTGATAGTGGAAAAAATCTCTGAACACAAATTTTACTCTAAAAGTAGTTTATTTACTAACCTTTTTGTCTATATCTTTCACATGTTTTCAGGTATGGCTTCTACGATGAATGTTTGAGAAAATATGGAAATGCTAATGTCTGGAAATTTTTTACCGACTTGTTTGATTATTTGCCTTTGACTGCCCTTATTGAGAGTCAGGTTTGAGTTAAATTTGTTGCAGAATGTTTCTTTGTGAACCTTTTGAGGGTGTCTAACATCCATGTATAATACAGATTTTCTGCTTGCATGGAGGTCTCTCACCATCTTTGGATACACTGGATAATATCCGGGCGTTGGATCGCATACAGGAGGTTTGTGTTTTTAAATTGTCATTGCAAACTCTTGCACTCTGAATTGTTTTCTGTAAAGAATATTTTATGCAAAACACACCCTTTTTGAGTTAAAAATCTTTCTAAAATATGGTTTGAGAAGTATTTTAAATTATTTGATGTTGAAATTATTTTATTGTAGTTTGTAGCACTTGTTTTTCATTGGAAGTGTCTCAATTTTTCTGGGGTTTCTTTATGTTCAAATTATCAATTAAGTGTTTATTTCAGCCTTGTGGGGTGCTTTAGGCTTTTAGGGTGTCTTGTCTTTTATTCCGTTTTGGAATCTCATTTCTGTATATCTGTCTTGTCTAAACTACACCAAGAAAATTAATTAGATTTCTTGCCTGACAAATGACAACTGTAACCGCATTGTAGGTTCCACACGAAGGACCAATGTGTGACCTCTTGTGGTCTGATCCAGATGATCGCTGTGGTTGGGGAATATCTCCACGTGGTGCAGGATATACATTTGGACAGGACATAGCAACTCAGTTCAATCATACCAATGGTCTCTCCCTGATATCTAGAGCTCACCAGCTAGTCATGGAAGGATACAATTGGTGCCAGGTAACTGACTGATCTAATATTTTGATTCAGTATGAGTATTGTTTTCCTTTTTCACTTCAGGGATACCCATTACATTTCTCTTTATTGATGACTATTATTTGGATGACTCTTTAAGGACAAGAATGTGGTGACTGTTTTTAGTGCACCTAATTATTGTTACCGATGTGGGAACATGGCTGCCATACTGGAAATTGGAGAGAATATGGATCAGAATTTTCTGCAGTTTGATCCAGCTCCCAGACAAATTGAGCCCGACACTACACGAAAGACTCCAGATTATTTTTTGTAACTTCATATATCCCTTTGTTTGTAGTTACTGCTTTCTGCTGTCACTGTAGATGTGTCTTTAAGGAGAGAGGAGTTTCACTGTTTAAGTGGACGGTTATCATCAACATAATTCTTTCTTTTGGAGTTTGTCTGCTGTTGCCGCTGCTGCCGTCTTACTGCCGTCTTATTTCGACAAGAAAACAAATAGAATTGACACAATTGGTGTTGTATATTTTTATAGGGGGAAGCGGCAATAACATGGTATATTCTGTGCTGTATTTTTTTTTTTCTTAAATTAATTCTCAAGCTAGAGAGCAGATTTTTTAGTACTGACCATCATATGTTCATTTAAGAGTGTTTGATGGTGACAAGTGCAGGTGTTGAATTTTTTTTACGTAATCCACTGATAATGTGATAACAGGGGTAGAGGGTTGAGTGGAAATGGTTGCTTCTGACACGTAGGGAGCTAAGGTTGTTTGTGTTTTTCCTGGAGCACATTTCATTAATAATTTTAAAGACATTGCTTTATTCTTATTTTCTATTTTTAAGATTTCGTGGAGAAAATTCTTTCTTTACAACATCTTAAAAATAAGAATTTTAAGAATAACAAACATAGATTCTTGTAATTATTGACGGAAACATTAACTAAAAGTAAAAATGAAATAAATCAAAGACCACCGAAAAGACTTGTTAGTAAATATAAATTGAACCATTGAGGTGAACGGAGTGTTTATTTATCTTCACATCTTGCTTATACTTTATTATTTGATTGTTATCTGTTTTATGTTATTCTGTTTATATTTTGACTTATTTATTTAAATTTTTTTTATTTATAAAGCAATTACTTACTTTTGGGTGTAAGTAGTTCAATTTTAAATGATTTTAGGATTAGTTAAATTTTGTTAGAAGTCATAAAATTATGGATGAAATTGATAAAATAAACATGAGGTTCCCAATTCTGTAATATTTAATAAATTTTAGTCATATTTAAAAGTGGGTTGTTAATATCTTTCTGTCAGTCTTGACAACAGTTCTATTGTGATGTCAGAGAAAGGGGCTTGTAATTTGTACCAATTTTCTTTTTATAACTAACTTGCTAAGTTGTTGATTTTGCCGTATTGGGAGTTAGAGGATGTGATAGGATGAGGATCTAGTAGGGTTATCGTACTATAGTGTACATTTATTTATAATTATAAATCACAAACGGTCCGATTGTCGATTATATGTTTTAAAATTTTAATGTGTATTTGTTTATTTTTTTATCGTTCTTATTTAATCTTCTATTTGTGGATTTGGTATTGAAACTTCTATTTTGAATATTATTTTAGTTCAATTTATGAAATTTCAACAATAAAACTATATTTTTTTGAAAGTTATTTATTATTTTATGTCAGTATTTTATTATGATAAAAAATAATTAAGATTAAATTTATCAAATTATATTAAATATATTAATATATTTTTATTTTTTAATATAATTTGGATCAATTTTATCAATCAATCATGTGTTTGGTTTCAACGTCGATCCATTGGGCTAAGGTTTCAACCACGTGAACTTTTATAACACTGCTCATCATATGCACATAGATTAATTCTACAAAATAATTATAATTAAGAAAAGGTAAGAACAGAAAATAGAGCAGAATTGCAGAAGACAATAAAAGAAGCTGGATAATTAAAGTTGTTTTCTGACAGTATTGTCCTTTCCATTTTCCTTGTCCAATCACTTTTAAATTAGTCATTGGAAATTATAAGAGAATAAATTAAACATCTTAGTTCTTAAAATATTTAAATATATATCCGTTTTTTATTTAATAAATGCAATTCATTTTAGTTATCTTTATTTAATTGTTTTATTGTTTTTCATTAAAAAATTTAAAAAAAAAATCTTCATTTTGTAAAATTAGGACTGATAAAAAATTTAGATCTTAAAAACTAAAATGTTAGGTGTTATTGCAAGATCAGTTACTTTCTTCTAAGTAAGTTGATGGTTTTACAAATACTTACCGTTTAAGTAATTTAATGATTTAAGTATTGAAAGTAATTTTGAATAAGAGTTACATTACTTTTTGCTATTTATAGAGTTCCTAATCATCTTTGTTATCAGTTATAAGGTAAGATTGATTTCTTTTGTCGGAACTAACAACATAGGCTGAATTTTGAAATTCTCCAGTTAAATGTGGACGGTTAAAGTTGAGAATACTAATAATTGAGATAGAACACCAGGTAAATATTTAAAATTAAAATACAATTTGGAGAATTAATTTAAAAATTTATCTACCCTCTCTACTTTTCTTTATTTGCCCAGTGTTTGGTTTGGATTGTTTATTATTGGTGGGTAGTAGTAGAGGCAGTTGACTTTGTTTTTCTAGATTTCAGATGATGGGAGAATAATTTTGGTTTCCCTTTATGAAAGTGGATAAATTTCAGTCATCCATTATGTCAAATAATTATTGTGTTAATTATTGATCATGTGCATCCAAATAATACTTCGCCTTACATGATTACTATTTTCATATTTTTTATTTCCTTTAATAACATCTTTTTATTTTTTTATTTTTTAATAGTACTTTTTATTTTTTATTTTTTTCCAATACACTCTTTATTCCTTAATTCTTAAAATAGAACTCTTTTATTTTTTATAAAAACACTCTTTTTTATATAATAATTATTAAAAATTATGAGTATTAGTTTATTAAAATTAAGATAAAAATAATATAAAAATAATTAAATTAAAATTTTTAAAAAAAGAATACAAAGAAAATAAACTAAAATATTTTATAGGTTTTTTAACTAATTAATTATAATAAGAAAACAATGATAAATTATTTTATTTTATATTTTATAATAAATTTAAATTTGGCATAATAAATTATATTAAAATAAATTATAATAATTTTGTGATTGTATTTTTATATTAAAATTGATATTGGAAGAAAAAATTATAATAAATTATAAAATTGTTATTTAAATTAAAATTTATATTTTTAGTTTGCTAAAAAAATATATAAATAATTAATGACAAAAATAAAACAAAATTTTGATAAAAATAAAATTTGATTTTTAATAAAGATAAAAATATATTCCTGGTACATGAATAAATAGTGTATTAACTTCTGTGATAACTTTTAACAATCATTCTAAGATGATCTCCATCTAGTTGATAGTGTAAAGTTTAGTAAACTTATGCATAATAATTAAACAAAAAAAAATGTAATAGAAATTCATATTTAGCATCAATAACCAAATGGAGATTAATTTTGAAACGGTTATTTTAAAAAATAAAACTTTAATTGTATATCAAGAAAAAAAAAAAAAAAAACCATTCACAAAAATTTAAAACAGTAATCCAATAGTACAAGAAAATCATTGGTAAACTTTTTAAAATAATTATTGTGAAAATCAATAAATTTACTATGATGACTTGTGATTGAGTGGCAATGTTTCAACTAATGCATCCACTGTTTACTCATAAAAAATTCTATTCTATTACATAGGAGGAATAAGTTTAAATAAAGGAAAGATAAGATATTATTCAAGTCAATGTATATCTATTAATATTAAAACTTTCAATTTTAATTGGAATCAACTAACTTTATATTATAACATTCAAGAATAAAAAATATATATATAACTAGATACAAGAAAAAATTGCCGACTAGTGGTAAAAATATCCTAAAAAATACTCTGTTCCAATAAACTAGCAAAATTGAGCCAAACTATATAGCCTCAAAATGCAATGAATAGCATCCATGATATGATAAGTTGAGAGAGTGAAACTATACTACATTAAATCATTACAATTACAATCATAATGCATTAAAAATGTCACCATTCATTAGTCTTCAATTTCAAAACCGAGAGTTGTTTTGACCCCTTCCAGCTACATAACCAGACATGGATGCTGCCTTCCTTTTTCTTAGGTATATGAATGAACCACTGATTAGTAACAAAAAAATTACCACCCCCTGTACACAAAGTTTTGCACATCATAACATCAATATTTTAACACAAAACCTTGTTTATCAAATGTACTTCAAATTTGGACGCTGGTTGCATTACATATTCTCACAACCATGTATACACAAACTCATGTAACCATCATGATAAGTTGACATAAAAAATGTACAAGAAAAAATAATAGAAGCCTTTAGAAAAATGCTGCAAACTTCATTTCATGGATGTGACAAGTAATAGTATTTTTCATTTCAATTGTATTTTGATATTCAGGGACATTAGAGTACCTTCAATGCTTCTCAAGGATATTTCATTTGGCATAAATCTATATGAGGGAATATGTAGGAAATGCTGACTTAAGAGATAATCAAAGATAATTTCAGATACTAACAGTACAATAAAGCACAAAAGTAGATTCAAGTAGGATGGATGGTTACTAAAATGAGATGAATATAAGTTTATAAGTTCATTAGATACATTCTGTATAATGCCAATTCAAGAACAATATGAAGCACTCTCAGTCTCCTTATAATGCCAATTCAAGTAGGATGGATAGTTATTAAAATGAGATGAATATAAGTCTTACGGCATACCAGGAAAATCAATCATCATAGGCTCAATATCTACCAAATGACTTCCAATATATGCCAATGTCACATTCTAATTTTCTAAACCAAATGGGACGTACATGCTGATAGGAAACTACTTTCTAGTAGAATCTGAAGAATGCAGTTCAGGACCTAATAATAACACTTTTCTTAGCTAGTTCAAACACTTGCCACCAGACCTTCATATTAAGATCTGTTTGGACAAGTTTTTCCATAAACACTTCTAGATGAGAAAAATAAAATGAAAAAAATTATGAGTATCTCTAAGTTAAAATTAGCTTATGCACAAATTAAAAGTAAGAATTTGGAGAGCTTTTACAAATTAGCTTATGCACAAACTAGGCTTAACTTATGGGGAAACTAACTCTCGGTTTTTTCTTCTTATTTTTCTCTTATGGAGATTTTTCCCAAGGATACCTTAAAGATGTTGAAAAGAGAAAGCTTTTCCAGCAGATAAACTCAAGATAATAGTGATTCTTTTAAAATCTTATTATGCATATTAATGTCACAGATACAAATCCTAAAAACAACCTAACTACTTCAAGGGATAAGGCTGCATGCCTCTAACCCCTAAAGACACCACTAGGTCAGAACCTCACACACATAGTTTGAAGTTCCTAATATTCCCAGAAATTTAGAGAATCGAACACATCACAGCAACTGACAATGACAGCAAAAGTTAATCCTCTAATGTGGATATATTAGTTCAAGAGGATAAACTGCACATCATATCATATCATATCATTTTTCCAATCAACCAAGTTTGGAAGCTAAGCAAATATAAGAATAAGAGTAAGCTAATAGCTTAAGATTACCTCAAAATTAAGCACTGACAACTTCTCCTCGTTAACTGGGGTTATACAGCTTCTATAAGTGATGTAAGCCTGGGAACTATTTTCTGAAGACGACGAATCGTCCGCTAATCTTCTAACTGATTGTGAATGAGTGGACTCTCCATCAACATGTGACACTTTCTGAGATTCTGCAGTACCATCAGGAATTTCTAAAGAAGACCGACCTTTCAGAGACTTTGTTTTCTTTGCATCCTTTGTTGAATCTTTGATTTCTACACATTTGAATGGGATTCTGTAGCCAGTCTCACTGCAACGATATTTGCTGTCACCCTACAACCCCACAATAAAAGCTTGCAGATAAAAATAAAGAGGCCATGAAAAACAACAAAGCAAATAACACATAATGTAGATCACAGCAAGTATGAAAGACCAAGCAAACATGCAATGAAGAGCTAACGAGCAATCCCAACACACAGACATAAAAAGAGATTTAAATCTTTAAAACACTTCACAAAACTTCTTATGGATTAGGAAAACTCAATATTAAGAACTTCAATCTAATTTCTTTGATCCATTCATTCTCTAGCCCTTTCACACCACATCAACATTTATGTTCAAAAGCAAGGCCTTGTGAACAAGCATGTACAAAGATATACAATCTCCTCAAATCCGTTATGTTATAGTAATCCTAAATCAACAAATAACTTATTAGAATACAACAAAAACTGTATCCAGATTAGTATACATAGGCTGTTCATATATACATATATACATACATATATTGCATCGATCTTCAATATCATTAACAAAGCTTGATGATCTAGGTAGTTGCAAACTGAAATGACTAACTTATTCACCGTTCAATTCTCTGTCAAAAACAGCAGTAAGACAGCAAACAATCAAATACACTATATACGCCAAACCCAGAAATGACAATAAATAAAATTAAACACTCAGTGTGAAACCCATGTTTATGAGAAACTCCAATTATCTTAGAGCAATTGCAACTAGTATAAGATCAGACCCCAATTTGAGAGGGAGGGGGGGAATAGAACCTTCTCAGAGTAGAGGCAGGGGACACAGGGGCCAGAAGGAGCACACTCGAAGGTAATATTAGTTCCTGCGGGCTTTTCTTTGAAACTCAGAAGAACTCTGCGCCCAACTCCATTTCCATGTTGAGTCTTTTCGCTGTCCCAATCCCTGCCCAGTTCAAACAACGCACAAAAGATTCCAACTTTAAGAGAAACTAGATCAAAGCAATTTTATGGATCACCAATCAGGAACTCAAGATGCAAACTTTATACAAAACAATAGATACAGAGAAAGAGAGAGGGAAGAAGAGATTGGAGCTTACGTTTGTTGACCTAAAGCCGGAAAGGGAGAAATGGCGAAGAAGAAGAAGAAGAAGAAGAAAAAAAGTGGAAGAAAGAATTGGGAATTGGCAAAATTCATTGCTTACTCTGTTCTGTGCCTTTCCTCTTCTCTCTTTTTTCTGAACATAAAACCTGGTATCCAACCAAATCTGTTTTGTTCATTAATATTAAATACTGCTTTTGTCCTCATCATTCTTTAAAACACGTTTCATTCTCACAAGTTCAAGTTCAGTTAAGTATTTAGGCCAATGGTCCTATTATTATTTTTTGTATTTGTCGATATCACTAGACATGCAAATAAACTGGTTATAGATTATTTTAGTTTACTTATTCTCGGCTAATATTTATTATAATACTCCATTAACTAGCTCATCATAATTAATAAAATTGGTTAGTAAAATTAAATTTATATTAAATTGTCTTTTTCCCTAATATCTCCTTTAATAGGAATGAGACATATCTTTATTCATTTTTAAATTAATGTTTTTAATATCTCTCATTATTAATATATTTATTATGTTATTTTTTGTTGGTAATGCATGTAAAATAATCAAAATAAAGTTTCCGAAATGATCTTTATAATTAAAATTCTAAAATGTACAATAAACTAATATATTATATTTATTGTTTATTGAAAAAATATGCACCCATAACAAAGATATTTTTTAAAAATAATCAATACAAAAGTAATTAATAGGATTTTTATTTACCGTTGTGGACTTAGAGGTTGGTTTATGTGATTAAATATTAAAACCATAAATATAAGCTAAGTGTGAAATGTCGGTAATAGGTGATCTATGGAAGGGCACTCGCGAGACTAACAGAAATGGTGTTCTGTTCCTGAAATTTTAGAAAATTCTGGAAACTTTCGCGAATTTTAGAATTCGTTTTTGTTTTATCTTGAATTATTCTACTTCTTAAATTATTTTTCTAATAATTAAAACTATTCGGCTTAAGCATAAGAAGTATTTGGAGACTCTCAACTTTTATAAATGTGAAATACTTTAGGTTAAAAAAGGGTATTCAAACTTGCTGGTTGAAGATCACTTTACTTTAAACTAGAAAGTTTTGACATAATCATAGATAGGTAAAATTAATCCTACATTCACCTAAATCGTGAGGAATCAATGAGACAAAGTGTAGTTAGGAGATGTGACAACTTGAGTTCCAAGAAAAACTGTTTTTCTCAAACTTCATCTCCTTTTTGAACAACTGACGACTTAAATTATCATCTTTTTTTGGAAGAAAGTTTTAAGCATTGACACTTGTTAACTAGTAACTACATCAATAATTCATTTCCATTATAATTTAGAGAGGAATGTTACTACACACTGGAAAACACTACTAAATTAACTCTACTATATGACTAGAGTGATATGCTCCAAACTTCAATACTATATGTAAGTGCTTTCCAACCTTTAAGAAGATGTAAATTATTAAGTTAAGTAAACCTTTCTAAAAGTAAGTGGGGCTAAGATTAACAACAACATACATATAGGACACTAAGGCAGGAAGCTTGAAATTTACACTTAGTTATTTATGTTTGATTTGAATAATAATAGAATACGATTTGAAAGATTATGTGGGTTGTAGTCATACTATGTGTATGGAGTCAAAAAATATAATAATGGTTTTTAGAAGTGGAATGAATTTAAGTCTAACTCAATCTTATAAAACTAACTTGTAAGATAAGGTTTGTATTCATTTATAAACTATTAAAAAGTCTTCTCTAGTCAATGTGGAATCTCCAATACACCCCCTCACGTCAAGAGACCTTAACTCAAACGTGAAACTTATATGTAAGGATAATCCGATAGCGACCCAATAGCGGGTGGCCCGATAGACCCATTAAGAATTTCATAATTCAGTTTTCAAGACATTGTTAGATAAAGATTCTAGTGAAAAAATTCTGAAAATAGTATAATTGTAGTCATGTACCATGCATAACATAAGCATCTGCAAAACTAACAAAGCCATAAGGTTATTGTGTAGCAAGGTTAGAAAGGATGTTAAGAATTCTAGAAGTTTGTCAATAAAACCTATAAGGAATAAGGGCTTTAAAATAGAATAGATCAATGTATCAATAAAATGTCAATACCAGGAGTATATATGGAAAAACATATTAGATGAAGAGAGAACCCTTAAGGTTATGGTTAACATAATACAACTTAGTGTTTAAAGGCTACAATACCCTGTTATAACATCTCAAACTTTTATTTATTTATCGTTTAAAGAAAGAGCAATGATATTTTGACACTCCTATGTGTCAATACATCCATTTGACACTCTTATGTGTCAAAAGTAATAATATTTTATTATAAAATGTCACCATATCATTTGATCTTATCCTGTCTCTCCACCTCCTTCTCATTTAATGAAAGATTTGTTATTCTTATCTTATTTTTTATTATTTTTATTTTTATTTATTTTTTAAAAAAGTAATGTTTATATTACATTAAATGCAATATTATCTTCTTACCTTTTTCTTTTTTATCAATTAGAAAATTATTTTTAACAATATATATATAATAATTAGTTAATTAATTTTTATTTTTATTAATATTATTATTATTATTTTAAAATAATTATATATAATTTTTTATATTCATAAATATGTTTTATTTATAATATCAATATATTATTATTGTTATTTTATTTATTGTAATTATTATTATTATTTTTATTTTATTTAGTCACAATATTTTTCTTTTAAAACCACTTGATTTGATTTCTAACGTTTTAATCTTATCTAAAATACAAAATACTTTTAAAATGAGAATTTAATAACATGAATTAAAACTTAAGTTTTTCTAATTCTTATTTTAAGATAAAAATAAAATAATTAATATATTTATTTCAAAACATGACAACACATTGACAGACAACACATGTAAAAGTCAAAGACAAATAATGGAGATGAAGGACATAGGAGAAAAAAAAAAGAAAAAAGGCAAGAATGTTATGGTTGATGCAAAGAAAAAGAAACATCACAAGAAAGTTTAAATTTATTTGTTTAGAGTTAGAGTTGAGATGTAATAAATGCTAGGATCATGATTTTTGTTTGTTTATTTGATGTTAATATTGAGATGCAATAAAGGTGAAAGTTAGAGACAAATGACAGACAAAATTGAAGAAAGATTCTTCTTTAAATGAAAAGAGGGATAAAAGGGAGAGAAAGAGGACAGAAGAGAAAGAGAAAGAGAGAATAAAAGTAAATGACATGCTGACACCTTATAATATTTTTTTATATGTGTCAAATGAATATTGACACATAGAAGTATCAAAATATCATTACTATTAAAGAAAAATACAACTTGTCTAAAAATATTGTTTCATTCTTTGTCGTATTAATTGCAATTTTATTTATCAATTGTAATTTCATGTCTAATTATCATTAGATGTATCATAACAGGTGAATGTTATTCTCTTGGATCATTTCTATTCTAGTTTTGATTTTGTTGTCTCAACACTAGGTCATTTGCTCTCATATAAAGTAATCATTTCTATTCTAGTTTTGATTTTGTTGTCTCAACGCTAGGTCATTTGCTCTCATATAAAGTAATTATTTCTATTCTAGTTTTGATTTTGTTGTCTCAACGCTAGGTCATTTGCTCTCATATAAAGTAGCAAATTAGTTTTTATTTTACAGTGTAGATTGTGTTACCTTGTTGGCAAATTCTATGCATAGGAAATATGTTCAAATCTAATGGTATTGAAAAATGTGATGTGATAACATTCTTCTCTTAAGATCAATGAAACCTTTTGTTCAATTATTTAAATATAATTAGGAGGTGATAGAAAAAATTATGGGAGGTATAAAGAAAAATCTAAACTCTCAAGGAGCAGAGAAGTTTAGGGGTATTTCTTTTAGCACCTTTATACCTTGTTATTCACTTTCATGTGTGAAAAAAGTTCAAATTATCCATAGGTTGGAAACATTCAAGAATATGAAATCTGAAGCTCAATAATGTATTTTTCATATACCATTCACAAATGCATAATTAGTAATACATTTATAGATCATCAGAAAATGTATTTTAGATTACCTAGTCCAAAAATTGATTTTAGATTATATAATTTAGAATATGTTTCTAGATTCCATAATCTAAAAATATATTTTTTGATTATGAAATTCATAAATATTGTCATGGGTCATGAGTGAATTTTAGACTCATGAGTGAATTTTAGACCCAAAATAAGATTATGGAGGTACGTAAGGTAGTTCACTTATGATGTGGAAGTTGAATGAAATGTTCCTATTAGGAATGACGAATTCTACCTCCACTCCCATACCTTCTTCTTGCACTTCCATAAAAAAAATTAATTCCCAAAGTACCCATATTAAAACGACCAAAATGACCTTGAGTGTCATCCGGTTGTCATTTTGTTTTGCAAATGACAACCGGATGACACTCCCATCTGGTTCACATTTTGAAAAAAATTGTAAACCGGATGGGGGTGTCATCCTGTTGTCATTTGCAAAACAAAATGACAACCAGATGACACCCCCATCTGGTTCACATTTGCAAAATGACAATCGGATGACACCCCCATCCAATTCACATTTTGAAAAGAAATGTAAATCGGATGGGGGTGTCATCCGGTTGTCATCTGCAAAATAAAATGACAACCGGATGGCACCCCATCCGGTTGTCAAACTCTCAAATCGCAAAAGTCGTCGTTCGCCGTCGACAGTCTCCCAATCACCAAATTAACTACTCTAATCAACAATATCACTCACAAATTACTAATAAACATCAATAATTGCTTACTTAGAACTTGTTTGAAGCTGTAATTTAAGATTTGGACGGCGCCAGTGACATGATAGAGGGTAATATTGACTTTTTCAATTTTAAAATAAGGATATATGTGTAATTCGTATTCACTATGGAAGTGCAGGAAGAGGGTATGGGGGGGTGGAGGAAGAATTTGTCATCAGAAATTGGGTTACGGCCCAGTTCAATTATTAAGTATCATAACAATAAAGTCCAAACAAACTGACTCTCTCTACAACCAATGCTCGATTATAAAAGGTTTTTGTTAAATCGTTAAGACATAACACTGAATGATTGATTATAACTAAGTTTCATTTAAATTTGATACTTTGATTATAACTAAATTTCATTTAAATTTGATACTGAAATACGTCGATGAAAGAGTATAAATACAAGGTATGAGGATGGCAAAAAAATAATTAAGATTTAGACTAACAAAAAAAGATAAAAAAAAAACTCAGTGGCTGGAATAAATATATTTCAAATTATGAAATACAAAAATGTATTTCAGATTAAAGAATTTAGAAATACATTCTAATTTATATAATCTAAAAGTTAAAAAAAATGTATTATAATTCAGAAATCTATTTCAAATTATAAAATTTTAAAATATATTTAAGTTACTAAATTTAAAAATATATTTTAGATTATACAATTTAAAAACGTACTATATAATCTAAAATACATTTCTACGTTATAGAATCCAAAAATGTATTTTCGAAATTAAAATATATTTTAGATCGTGGAACTGAGAACATGCCTCCAAATTTCAGAGTCCACAAATCTAAAACATTAAGTTTTAGACTTTTCCAGCACTCAAATGGAGGTACAGCAAGAAATTAAGAGGATGCAAAAAGGGACTGCAGAAATTTTGGATGGCGAGATTGATATAGTGTGTGTAAATTGAAAGCCATTTCTAATTGGGCCAAATTAATAAGCCCACCCAAAAAGCTGAATTAAATTGGACCAAAAAAACTATTTTTTTTATCAATTACGTTGGAACATTGTTTCTAATAAAACAGATTCGTATGTTTATGTATTTTGCAAATATTTCTTCGACTATAGCAAAAAGACAGCCGATCTTTATTGGATATAATCAACTCTGTCACATTTATCTGTGTAGAGTAGTATTTCACTGATGAACATTGACATATAAATTAAAAATATATTTATTTTAAAATTCTCTATAATATTTTTTCAAGTAAACGTTATATAACTAGTTAATTTTGTGAGGAAAATAGGTTTATGGTAATTGATAGAGTAAAAAATTGTTATAAAATAGAAAAATAAATAATTTTTATATTATTATATATTACGTAGCTAACATATTTTTCCCATAAAATAACTAATAATATTTTTAAAAAATATGACATATATATATATATATATATATATATATATATATATATATATTCATGTGAAAATTTTTCTTGGTTAGACACAATAAACAGATAAATAAATGTAACAGATAATTAAATGTAACAGATAATTTGGTTCTAGTAATGGCATACTGATTTTCTATATATATGTTATTGTTAGAGGAAAGGTTAAAAAAATATACATGCATATTTTATTAGAGCAATATTAAAACACAATTGTTGATTTAAAAAATATACATAAAATAAAGTTGTCAAAATTATTTTTAGCTTAAACTATACGAAAATTAGTTTTTTTTTTGTCATGATTGTAATGATATTTTTAAGAGATGGGAAACACATGTAATATTTTTTAAAATTATGGAGGTGCATGTATAATGTAAAAAACAGATAATGTAACGCTTTTAAAACAAAGGGATGAATGATTGCGTAAAATTTGTAAAGAATTGAGGCTTCAATGTAATTTGAGTAAATCTGAAGAGATGTTAGTGTAATTTATTATTACTTTTATTACCCAACAATAAATTTTAAAAAAATTGGAGCTCTCTTCTATGAGAGGATCCCTTCCTTTAACTTCCTGCCAATTTCATAATTTTGTGTTTATAGCATGTCCCCAACTCACTATTTCATCATAAAGTTCTTTTTGTTATCATTATATAATAGGATAATTATCCTATTTTTCTCTAATAAATTGTTTAATACACTAACATATGTTTTATTTTTTTATCTTTATTATTTATCTCAATATTTCTTATTGTAAAGAGGAGCTCATTTATAAATCAATAAAATATAATTCTAAACTTTTATCCTATTTATTACACTATCCTACTTCTTTTACAACCATTATTATTATTATTATCACTACTTTTTTCACTTTTATTTTTTTATTATTACTAACAAATTTATTATTATTATTAATGACAGTTGGCATGTTAATCATATATTATATTTTTCCACTATCAAAACTTAATTAGATTAAGATAGAAGAAACAAACATCTTAGTTTTCATTTACCTAATCTATTATCATCTTTTTAATCTTTTTTGTTCTTTTGTTATGGTATTATATATTTTCAACTATATTATTTTTATTTTAAACCTCACCCTCTCATATATTTTTTCTTTCTTCAAATTTGAGTACTAAGATACATTACAAGTGCATAAAACAAATAAAATATCTTTAGTAAGGTTCTCTATATTATTTCGGTCATCTTTATTATCATTATTTTCATGGTTGTTGCATCTACTATCTTCATTACCTTTTTGCATCTTTTACACTTATGATTTCTATATATATTATTTTTACTATTATTCTTATCTTTATCATAATAACTAGAGTCTACAACCATAATTGTCATACCAATCATTACCACTTTCATCATTGACTATAAAACTTTTTTATATCACTTCAGCCATTATCACCATCATCACCATTGTCACTATTGCCACCATGTCTTTTTTAATTGTAACAATTGTCACAATATCACCATCATCTTTAATATTATCACTTATCCTATCATCATTGTTATAATTATCATCACTCCAATATTACCATCATATTTAATATCATCACCATTGTTATCACTACACCACATCTTTAAAATCATCACTTATGTCATCATCATTGTTATCATTATAATCTCTCAGAGTGTTACCATCCTTTTTAATATCATTATCATTGTTATCACTATCATCACTCTAGTGTCACCATCATCTTTAAAATCGTCACTTATATTATCATTGTTATCACTATCACCACTCTAGTGTCACTATCATCTATAAAATCATCACTTATATTATCATTGTTATCACTATCATCGCTCCAATGTTACCATCATCATCATTGTTGTCACTATCATCACTTTAGTGTCACCATCATTTTTAAAATTATCACTTATGTCATCATCATTGTCATCACTATCATTACTCCAGTATCACTATTATCCTTAATACCTCACTTGTGTCATGTCATCATTATTATTGTTCCAATAATCACCATTATTTTTTTATATGTTAACTAATATTATTATCATTTTCACTATCTTTATTATTATCATTATCATTATAGTAAATAATATTGTTATTACTATTATTACTTATTATTTCTCAATTATTACCATCTCATTGTTATAGTTTTTCTCACTATTACTACCATTATTATTATTATCACAATATATGGTTATCTAATCCTTGATACACCAAACATTATATATAATTAATATTTATCTTGTTTTTTATTTTATAATTGTTTTATTTTATCCTTGTATATTTTCTTATTTTAACCATCTAACTAGCACTAAGTATAGTTATGAAAAAATAATTAATATTCATCTTATTTTTATTTTATATATTTTTATTTTATCCTTATATCATTTCTTATTTTAACCATCCAACTAGCAGTAAGTATAGTTATGCAAACTCTTTGCTTTAATTATTTTTTATTTGCTTTTTTATCATCTACTTTTTCAAGAAAAAGTTATATGTTAACCGAAGTATTAGTTTTCTCCTATTGATTTGAAACTTCAAAAGAAAGATAAAAGTTTATTTTAATTTTTAATGTAAAAAGCAATTAACTAAACTTCTCGACAATCTTATTCAATGTTAAAATGAATTAATTTATCTTATTTTAAAAATTATTTATAAATTAAGTTTAGTTTGGTTTGAAAAGAATAAAAAAGGTGTAGAGTTCTTCCCCTCAGTAAAAGTAGACAAATTATAATCCAATAAGAGTTTATTGCGTAGTTTTTTAGGTGATTTTTCGTTAAAGAAAGACCCGGGTTGGGAAACGAGACACGTACCTCGTCTGATGGAATTGGAAAATGATTCAAAAGGAGAATGTACATGTTAAAGTGTTTACACCAAAATGAAAATATCCCAAACACTGTTTCAAATCACGCCCAAAACAGCACAGGGTACAGATTCTGACGCATACTTTAGCCCAAACGGGGAGGCTTTATCTATAGTGGATGAAAAGGTTAATAGAAAAACTATGTGAACAAACCAAATGAAAGTAATAAAAGGGCAAATAGAAGATGGAAGAAAGACACTACTACAACTTTGGCCATAAATTAAGTACTTGTGGATTGCTGCACTTGCCATGTGCATTTGGTTTGATCCGTATAGGGAAAACAAAGACATCTCAAGAAGATGAAGCAGAGGGAACCAATGCTTCCACTGCTTTGGTCCACTCTCTCTCCAACACAACAAGACAAAAACAGCCCAACACTAATTCTATCTTCCACTGCTCCACTTCTTTTTAGTTTCTTTCAACCAAATTTCTTCAAGGCCTTTGTCAATGTGTGACTTTTTTTTCTCTCTTTATTTTTGTGTTGAGCTATTAGCTTTTGTTTAATTAGTAAGAAATGATATTTGAATCCATTGTGTAGTTGTATGATATGATTAAATGTGTTAATTTATGTTAAATGTGTTTTCAAACATATGTTTTATCTATGAAAAATATTTTTAAGTATGATTTCTTAAGGACGAAAGTCACACACCATCAACTCAATATTACTTAAAAGTCGAGAGGGAAAATATCACAAAAATCAAACAAGAGTCAGACCGACATAAAGGAATAACATTACTTTCAACTCAAAATTTTAAGATATTGGTGTCACTTAACTTTTTTATTTTCACTTAATATGGGACTTAGACTTACACTTATTCAAATATAAGTCTAAATTTCACAGACTAAAAATGAAAAATTTAAATAATATATAAAAATAAAATTCACAAATATAATATTTTAAAATTTTATATTAAAAATAATGTTAATTCTCGATATGATCTTCATTTAAACATTTACTCCCTCAATTTTCAACAATTAATTCTTATTCAATTCTTTAGTTTCTATCTAAAGCTTTTACTCGTGATTTATAAATTATTTAAATTCTCATTCTACTTATCTATTTTAATTTCTTACATACTAGCATTAATTATAGCTTCCAAGCTATATATATTTATTTCTAAGAAAAATATTTGTTAGCTTCCACACCAATTGATGTGGCTACAAGCTAGGACAACAATCCCTAAGAGATAGCATTGTTGTTAGTGGCAAGTGGCAAATGTCACGAACATGTTATCTGTCAGAGGCTATGTTTCACTACAAAACTCCCACCACAACATGGAACCCCCATGTGGGCAAATATACTTAACATGGCAACAATAGTTTTCAAGAGCCAAAGATCACAACACAACACAAGTGATGGAGAGGACCGAAAGGCCACGTACATTCCTACCTAATGAAGCTATACAAATTGAGGGTACCAAACTTTGTGACACCAAGTAAAAGAAATCAGTGTCAATGTTCAGAACTATTACAACAAAATTCACGGAAAGATTCGAAAAGATTTTGATTCTACTTAGTGTACTGCGAAACAAGAAAGATGCATGCACGTACGTACAATTTTGTATAATTTCATTTTTGCTGCATGAATTGGTGTGTAATTAAAGAAGGTAGTGTCTTTCATACCCAAAGAAGAAATATTCCCACTCTACAATTCTTTGTATCAAGCTATGGTTCATGCACATGATTAAGAGAAAGCGTTGCAAAAGTTTATATATATTTATATATGTTATAAAAAGAAAAAAAAATACGATTAAAAGAGACCTACTAATAACTTGGAGGTCTTAAATTAAGTTCTTATTTGTGAAGTGGTGGACTGCTACGTTTTTTATGCATATTAACACGCTTTCTTCTAGCTATGGCAAATGTTTTAAATTATATCATTAATATATAGTTGACATATATAAACACGAAAATGAAAAAAAAGGGAAATTTACTGTTGTGAAAAAACTTGTACAGATACATTAAATATTTTTTATAGGTTTTTTTTTTAAATATTGTTTCACATAACTTTTCTGGCATTAAATAACCTTCGTGTCTATTTGTTGATCTCCTTAATGATTTCTCTCTCCTTCATTGGATTATTCTTATATATGTGGAGAATTGTTTGTTCACAATAAACTGTTTAGAGAACGTGATTTTGATATGTGAATAAAAAATTATCACGTGACAATAGTTAAAAATAAATTCTATTAATTAAAGATAATTGGTTTACCTAATGTATATTATTCATTTGTTTTAAAAATTATATTTAGCTGTTGAATCTTTAAAATATTAACTTCTTAATTCAATAAATAGAAATGATTTCGATTGGTTTAACCCCTTTTTTCAGGAAAAGCCACGTGTACGAATCACGCTTCTTGAAGAGTCACATCTGTTCTGATCATTTATACCAACATCCCTTGAATTAAACATTTTATATGTCTGGTGACAAAAGAAAATAATGTTTCATTGACAGATATGTTTTTTTTGACTAATGCCATTACTTTGTTTAGATTAATTTTCAACTTAATAGAGCCAACTTGGAGCACACAAAGCCAACAAATCAAATGCATTGTGTCAAGCTCATTGTTACATCTACTATAAAAAAATATATCTAAATGATTAATATATTAAACTCAAAATTAAGTCATTAAGATATAAAATTTTAAAATAGTGATAAATTATATTCGTATAAAGAAATTGTCACATCACCGAAGTTTGTTCCCCTATCTTTTTAGTATAATTCTTCTTAATTATATGGACACGGTGCTCAATGTAAATGAAATGTTATATCTTTTTCGACTGATTTTTGGTTTTGTCATGAAATACATTATGAATATTACTATTTCAGATATGACAGAATATGTTGACTCAAGTCTTCCACTTATTGGCATAAGGGAACAATTAGGAAAGAAATGAATTATTTGGATAGGTAATTATAAGAAAAAGAGAACAATTAGGAGAGAAATTTGAGTTAGTCTTTTTCCAATTATTATCTAGTTTTTATCTATAATTTCTACTAAATATATCAGTTCCATGATAATAAATATGTAATGGAACCAGAGTAGTTAAATTTTGCTTTATAAATGCATGCGTTAGAACTATAAAGAAAACTTATAACTCTTATTATTTGTTTCGATGAGTAATAGAAAATGAAGAATGACAAAAATAAAATAAAAAATAAGATTGTTTGTATTGAGTGAAAAAAAAAGAGGAAAAAAGTAAGTAAACAATTTTATAAATGTATATGATTGATTTGAAAAAAATAATTGTCTTTAGATTGAAATAAGTTTATGTTAAGTTAAATAACAATACTTAAATCATCTCCCTTTGACTCAAAGTCTGGTTTGGAGTTTTGTTTTAGAATAAACTCATAATCAATTATGTATCACTTAATACGTTTCTATTTAGTCCAAATATAGTTCACATAATTAGTTATAATAAATATATCATTCATCGTATCAATAAATTCTATGAAAAAAATGAAGTTTTAACCTACACAATTGCTTAATTATGTACAATCAGTCATGTTACAACTGTTATTGCTATTAGAAACTACTCTACTTATTGGATTAAGCAATGGACATATGTAGTGAATTAGGTAACTATTGAAAATAATGATCATTAATGATAATGGGTTGTGGGGGTGAAGGAGTTGATAAGGAAACTATTTTCTTCCTTTCCAAAGCCTACTTTAACTGGACAAAGCAAGCACGTTTTGGTGGCTTTCTCACCCAATTTAACCCCTTCAAACAAGAAACACACACTTATGAGTCACAACCAACTTTCCGTGCATTTCAACTACAATCGGCTAAAAAAGTCACATGCCTCGTCGCAAATCACCGCCTTTCGCTCCTCTTCATCATATCCACAAACATAAAGTTTTATGAATAAAAATATAACTAAGATAAAAGATTTTGTTAAGGTTAACTTATATCTTTTGAAAATAAATAATTATCAAAAAAATAAAAATAATTATACCAATAATGGGATTATCCAACAATTCTATTTGCCTTGAAAAAACATTTTTTTTTTCTTGTGATCTCACTCATTCCCTCACGTGCTTTCTTCTGTGACCAAACACGAAAAGTATTCTCTTCCACACTCTCCTCATTATTTCCCTCCTTTAATATATACCAACATGGACGGATTTTAATATTCACCATAATTTTCTGTGAACAAGATAACCAGGAACAAGGACTAGTAATGTAATAATAAAGTTGAATGACACATTATTCCTTACAGCTTTATTCTATAATACAAGCAGGGACGAATTTACATGGCTCAGTCCGTTTTTTATTATTTTTTCAAAAGTTATTTCAATGCTAGAGTTATTAAGTCTTGTTGTTTTTAACTTGCAACTTTGAAAGTAGAGAAAGGTGGTCAGCTATTAAAAAAATATTAAATCACAAACCTTGATCATATAGTTATATAAAAAAATATATTTAAGAGTATAATGCATTAATTTTTAGTTTTATCTTTCATAAAAGACTATGCATTAGCAATCATATTTAATTTGGAACATCCTTAACCTAAAATGGGATTAACTTTTTCAAGAGGAGATAAGTAAAACATTTGAAGAATTGTATACAAGTTTTGAACAGGGGACTATTTATGGAAAATCAAATATATGTTATTTGAATTCAGAGTTGGCTAAAGTGTCAGTGGGAGATTAGGTGTAATCTAAAACCTGTTAGAGTACACTAAATTTTAAAGATTATAACAGAAAGTCCTGACGAGAATGATGCATTTTGCTTCTCTTTTTCCCATTATATTAGAACATCATCTCCTATTTTAGCAACACCTTTTAGTTGCACTAATTCTTAGTGGTAGCTGTTGCTATTCCCATGGCTAAACTTATGGTGTAATTAAAAGTGAAATTGGCAAGTTAGCAAAAATAGTTACTGAAGAAAGTAGTAAAAATTAGTAAACGAAGATGGTGAATGAATGGCATGTGCTTAAGAATTGAAGGGTGAGCATATATATTCCTTTGTCTAAGATAGTAGTGATATTTTAAAGAGCCCAATGGCAATGCAATACAGAGACCAATAGCATATAAAGAGTACCTGGTGCCCTATCATTTCAATGTCACACTCCCCCATACAAATAGAAACAAGAATCCCCCGACAGCTAGAGAATATGACAACCCATCTATCTAATTCATTTATATAAACCTGTACATTCAATTCAAACCAGCAATTTAAATGCCTAATTACCTATATAACCTAACCATACTCTTCTTTTCTTTTCAAATCATAATTACGATCATACTCATTAATTCAAACATCCCCTCCTTCCTACCCATATTATATTTATCTTTTGTATTCAATAAATCTCAAACACATATCTTCAATTTTCCCCCTATTGGATACATCTCAGATCTTGTAAAATTAATTTACATACCCAAATTATCCATGACAGTACTGATTAACATTAACTTAATGACGCTAATTTTTTTTAGGTTTCCTTCATTTCAAGCAACGCTGATGATACTGTCCCCACCGCCGCCGAACTTTCCTGCAGAAATCGCCTGAAAAGCTGATGACGATGACGACGGCGACGAGTGGTCACTACTCGCCGGCGAATGATCCTGTGACCGCGGCGTCGGCGGCGGCAGATTCAACGACAACGGTAAAGGCTCTATGAGATTTGTCGGAGAAGCTTTCTCTTTCAAGTTCAAACTAGCCATCTTCGAAGACGGCGGCACCGGTAAAATCGGCGTCGGCCTGATCGGCTTGGCTAGACCCATCGGGAATCCTGCGCCAGGGAAACCGCCGTAATGCGACGGCGGATATGCTACGGAGACAGTCGCCGCCGTAGTTTCTTGCGGAACTTGTTCTTCTTCCATTATTGTAGAAGATTCCATCACCTGAAATTCCAAAATAAAAATCTAAAATTAGACCTATTACCAAAAATGTAAATTCCTATTATTATTACTCTCAGGTTATTTAAAAATATTTCAATGAATCTCAAATTTGTTTTCAATTGATCATTCAAATTTAAATTGGAGTAGTTTATAACTGATTTGAAATTGTCAATTGAGTAATTTAATTTAAAATAAATTAGTAATTATATCTAATGACATAATTATTGTCATTAATTCTAGACTAATAAAATTTAGTGACAAAATTTAGAAAAAGAAAAATTCATTAACCTTAAATTATCGTGAAAAACAAGAAAAATGAAATTGAAAGTACCGTATCGGTAGTGATGTCGAAGAGGCTAGATCTCCGGCGGCGGCGGTTCTGGTTGTGGCGACGGAGGAAATACTTCTGAGCGTGGCTAGCGACCTGAGTTGGAGTGCGAGTTTTGACGAAGTTTCTAGAAATTCCTCTCCAATCTCCTTTTCCGACTTTGTGCAACCCTAACAGGAACAGTCTGTGCTCTTCCTCCGTCCAAGGAACACCTTCGTTAACCAATCCAAAAACTCAATCGATCAATTAACCAAACAGCGCCAAAGTAGTTATCAGAACAATTAAACAATCGGTTAATGATCATCAATCTGCCAACTACTTACCTCGCTTACGCTCGCGCGTGCGGCCGGAGGCGTGAACGACGTCGTCGGAGGCGTAGCCGGCGTCGGCGGCGTTGGAGTCGGCGTCGTACTGAGAGAGGTTGTTCATGCTAGCGCTCTTCCTGAAGGAGGAAATTCCTTCGGTGACTCGCACGCCGAACAGCATGAAGCCGCTTTCCCGGGGAGACGCGCCGCCGGAAGCAGCAGAAGCACCACCGTCGGTGCATGTCCGCGAGTTGTGGCCGTTGTTCCCGCACTGTGAGCACGTGCGAGACATCTCAACAGTCCATGCAATAAATATAACTACCAATATATATATGTGTGTGTAAGATTAATATATAAGGTGAAAAAACAAAAGGTTTGAAGGAAGAGAGGGTGTGGAGTTTGTGTTTGTGTTTGGGATGGAGAGAAAGAAAGAGACATAGGGAGGTTTGGGTGATATATAGAGAGTTTTGCTTTGGTAGGGTTTAAGTGTTGAAAGTGTGGAGATGGTGTAGGTGCTTGTGGTGGGCGCTGCCGTAGACTAAAGTTACTACTAGGGTTAGTTCTATTACTTACTCATAGTCTGCGGTGGGAAAGGAAAGAGGGGGTGTTTGGCACTGGGAATTATTGTGGACGTGGATTGGTGTCGTGGTGGTATTGGTGGTGGTGGTTCGTTGGGGGGACACAATCCATCAATCAGGACCGTCCAATACTGTGCCATGTTTGGCTTGCCTCGGTAAGCACGAGCCTAAACGTGTGTTCTACGATCGTTTAGCATTTAATATATGTCCCATAATATTTATGGACACCGTGCAAATCTGGAAACCAAAATTATCCGTAAATACTCGTTTAAAACACCCAGACAACAACAAAATAAAAGACGTAATGAATTAAGATGATGCAATAAAAAAATTAAGTAATCCAAAATTTAAAATATTTACATCAAATGCGTCACTATTATTATTGCCAACAAAGAGAATATATAAACACCTATGTATTTATTATACTTAGAGACAGAGTGAAAAAAAACATACAAAATGAAAGTACGGATGACATTGTTTCTGATTATTTTTCATGGTAGTTTTATTTTGTTTTTGAGCATTTTCATTTTTTTTAAGTTTGGTAAAAGGTTTTTTAATAAGCACGTTGTTAATTCGCCTAAATCATAAATTAATAACCACATTTTACCTCTTTCATAAATAAGTTTTATTTAAAAAAATTATCATAATATTTTTTTAGAAATATAGCACTAAAAGACAAATTATATGAAATAAATAAAGTGTATAATTTGTTATAGTTAAAGTACCACTAGCACGTACAAGCTAGTAGCACTGAAGCTAAATTTTATCCAATTTTTTTTTTTATATATTCTCTAAGTTGCTTTACAACATTTTTACTCGTTTCCTCTTTCTTAATCAAATCTCTGTTTCAAACGAGTCATTTCATAGATATACTATTCTTTCCACATTATTAGCAGTCAAACAGATGCTTTGTTGCAAACAGTTTCATAATAAAAGCGTTTTAGATTAATTCACTCCAACGAAATTTATAATTTACTCGTGTATATAATATTCACACACACGTGATTTTTCCTCGTTGTACTTTATATCTATATTTTTTAATAATTATAATATTTTCTTATAGAAAATACAATTTTTTTAAACAATTGAAGAATATGAACTGTAAGAGGTGTGTCGATGTAATATTTTTTAAAGATATTTAGATGAGTTAGGATAACAAAAATGAAAACATTAGTAGATACAATTCAAATAAGTTTTAAACAACGGTTCTAAAATTTCATTAATATAAACTACTAATGAAAAAGGATTCTAATGAAGATTTAAAATTATTGTAGAATCTCATACATACCATGATAGTTACTGGAGAGGGAGGATTGGAATGGTCATTGGTGTTGTAGTTTCCCAAATTTTTAGAATTTTGTGCATGTATATAATAAGAATTTATGAAAATTAAAGTGAAAGGATTTCTCATTTTTTATAATTTACGTCATTTTAATTTTAATAAATATTAAAACATAAAATTAAATATAAAAAAATAAAAAAAAAAACTAATGAAATGTACAAGAAATTAAAATTAAGATATTTTTTTTATATTCTATCTTTATTCATTCTCTTTTCAATAACACAAAATTATTGTTTTTACTCATTTCTCATATGTTATATTCTATTTTTGAAAAAAAAATAGCACAATTAAGTTATATAGTATGCCTTTATTTTTTAATAAGATTCCACAAATAGTCGCAGAATTTGTTTTATTAATATATGACAGTTATGAAACTTCAGACCAACTAATTTCATATTATAAAAAAATATAAGATTTTTAACATTTGAAGAATATTCCTATATGGTACATTTACATCTTTAAAACATTGATTGAAACTAATGCTCTCCTTGAGAAAAGCTTTGTAAGTTTTCCTACTTTTTTTAGGTGTCAATCTTCTCATTATTCATTTTAATTCAAATTTAAAAAACCATTCACATCATTCTTTTATTTTCTTTTGATGTTTAAAAGTGTTTGAATTAAGCTATCACACATTTTTCTCTATATGCATTATATTTATATATTGTGTTATATGTAACTTATACTATTAGACAGATTAAATAAGATGAATATTTCCTTCCATATATCCATCACACTAGTCTTCTTTTTGTTTTTTTAAAACAACATTTATGACTTTCACCTTTTCATAGTGCTAGTTAATGAAGTGGGAGAAATAACATTCTCTTGGTGTCGATTAAAATTTTCTTACAATACAGTGAAACTTTTTTAGAAATCTTTAATTATGAAGATGTATTGTTTTTTTTTTCATACTTTAATTAGTCTTATAATATGTTTTCTTCTCAAATGATGTATGATCCTTGAAACTAACTTAACAAGTTTTCATATACAGGAAAGTTGTTAATAGCATAAAATAAACATTACATTAATTTGAAAAAAAATCTTAAATCGTCCATCAATAGACTAAGATATCATCTATATCATTTTTAACTGACTTAGAAATCAAAGTTCATGAAAAACAACTTCATGTAGTTGTATTTCATATACAACCCAGGTTAAGTTGTAAAGAATTAGCAAAATTGGTCATTAACTAGGATTAGTACTTAAATTACCAAGTAAATTCATTTAGTTTGTGTCTAGTCAAAACCTTAAATTCTATATTCATTTCAAAACTAAAGAGATTCATTATCAATGTCATTTGCAAAGAATAAATGGGATGAGAGACCAATCTATTACATTTCCTTCTATTTGTATATCATGTAAGACTTTAAATGTTATTTAAATTTGACAAATGTTTAATCCTTTGAATTATTAAAAGATAGCAAACAAAATTCAGATAAGAATCGTCCTTTGTTGCTTGTTTATTGTTGTCTTGATCATTATCCTTTCTTGGTTTTGAAATAATGTGACAATCCTTATTTAAAACACCTTTTAACCCTTCAAACTTTCATTTCTTAATATAATAGAATCATGAAGATATGCATGTATCTTTTTATACCTCATATCCATTAATAGGCTCCTTAGTAGGTGTATGCAAATTGATAGTAATCAATCATACTCTAGAGTTTACGTGTATTGGGTTTTGAATAAACTCAAGATAAAATAAAAGACTTTTATAAAAATATGTATATTATCTAGTAAGACTTTATATTTGAAGTGAAAAAATTAAACTAAAGTCCTTATTTCTTGTTTTTTTTTTTTTTTTTTTTTTTTTTTTGGTGAGAACAATCGACTGTGAGACACGTGGAAGTGATGGGAGGCAATGATTGACCTCGTCAAAACTAGGGGTAGGGCTACAAAAACCTAACAATGGTGAAAGACTAAACACACAGCATTAAGAAACTTAAATATCTGTGATCCATCCAGTGATCCCTGACGTTGAAAGGTGCTACAGTGATGTAGAAGAAAGAAAAAAAAACTTTTTAATTTGCTATCACAAACAAATATACAATAGCAATATTTTTGTTTTAACTCAAGCAACTAGACCCATCCCAACTTTTGCAAAAGCAACGAGTTGAATAATATTTGGTCAGCAATGCAAGCAAACAACACACACTTTACGAAAAAATAGAAAAAAAAAAAAAGAAAGAAAAAGGAAAAAGAGGGG
>Ga0209700_102193_pt1 | contig 39994 bp, 15 predicted proteins | sample SiratroredBW_FD_187528 | JGI IMG/M metagenome (GOLD analysis project Ga0209700, IMG submission 187528) | Root nodule microbial communities of legume samples collected from California, USA - Siratro red BW (SPAdes) (version 2) | ecosystem: Host-associated > Plants > Roots > Nodule | place: USA...
TATATATATATATATATATATATATATTATCAGTATTTTTAGCAATCTATTATCAGTTTACAGTACAAAAAAACATGTGTGATTACATTCCACCTAAATTATATTTTTATATTAATGAAAACAAAAACATTTTTAAACTAATTAAATATATAGTGTTTAGTGTAATACCTGCATGCTAAAATTTGGAGAATCAATTTATTAAGAGTTCCTCTTTGACATGCATACTCCTTTCATCATAAAAATAAAGCAAAAAATGTCTAAACTTAATAACTTGAATATAAACCAACTTTAGCTACTTGAATATTTTTCTTACAAAAGAGTCAGTGGCATGGAAAAGAAAAAGAAAAAGTAAAGCAAAGAGGGGTCACATGGTGGAATGAGGGAGAAGGGAGCACGACAATAAGAGAACAGTTGAGGAACATTTATACCTTAATAAATACACTCCACCCATCGTCCAAACCCTTATTACGTTTGTTATAGCCCAACTGTGAGGGATAATTTGTAATGTACCAATTACTACTATAGCTACCACTTTTGTTTCTTTAATTCTAAGCACATATTCTTCCCACCACGCCATGGATTTCTATGGCAAGGCCACCCTCCTCAGCCTCATGGACAACGAAAAACCAGAACCACCACAGTCCCCTCTTCACCTTCATCTCCAAAACCACCGAGAGATAAGCGAACAAGACCTTCAGTTCAGTCCCCCAAGGCCTTCAAGCTCCGACGGCATGTTCCCCATCATGCCGGATTCACCATGGACACTTTCCCCTCTCCCAACCCCCTCTTCTTCTTTGCTTTACCACTGCATCGCTTCGCTCCACCGCCACGAAGGTAACATCTACGCAATCGCTGCTTCAAAGGGTTTGGTCTTCACCGGCTCCAACAGCAGCAGAATCCGTGTCTGGAAGCAGCCGGATTGCATGGACAGAGGGTATCTCAAAGCCAGCTCCGGTGAGGTCAGAGCCATTCTCGCTTACAGCAACATGCTTTTCTCCACGCACAAGGACCACAAGATAAGGATATGGACCTTCACCGTTTCAGATACCTTCAAGTCCAAGAAACTAGGCACTCTCCCTAGAAAAACCTCCATCCTCATGTTCCCCTCCAGAGGGAAGAACACGCCCAAGCACAAAGACTCCGTGTCTTGCATGGCGTATTACCACTCCGAGGGTCTCCTCTACACCGGATCCCACGACCGAACAGTGAAGGCGTGGCGCGTTTCCGACAGAAAATGCGTTGACTCGTTCGGCGCACACGAGGATAACGTCAACGCCATATTGGTGAACCAAGACGATGGTTGTCTTTTCACCGCTTCCTCCGACGGGTCAGTGAAGATATGGAGAAGGGTGTACACTGAAGACTCGCACACTCTCACCATGACTCTCAAATTCCAACCCTCCCCCGTCAATGCTCTTGCGTTGAGTTGCTCCTTCAACCACTGCTTCCTCTATTCCGGGTCCTCCGATGGGATGATAAACTTCTGGGAGAAGGAAAGGTTGTGCTACAGGTTCAACCACGGAGGGTTCTTGCAGGGTCACCGTTTCGCGGTTCTTTGTTTAGCCACAGTAGGGAACATGATATTCAGTGGGTCAGAGGACACCACCATTAGGGTGTGGAGGAGAGAGGAAGGAAGCTGCTACCACGAGTGTTTGACGGTTTTGGATGGACACAGAGGACCAGTGAGATGCTTGGCTGCATGTCTCGAGATGGAAAAGGTTGTGATGGGGTTCTTGGTGTATAGTGCTAGTTTGGACCAAACATTCAAAGTTTGGAGGATTAAGGTTTTGCCGGATGAAAAAATGTGCATGGATTACAGTGAGCAGTGTGAAGCCCCAAGGATGAAGATTAGGGACTACGATATGAGCCCCGTTCTGTCGCCTTCCTGGGTGGAGAAGAAGCTTCAAGGTAGCTATTTTCAGTAGGATTAATGTAATTAATTACTCACTAATCATCATTATTAATCAATAAGGATATAACCACAGGCAAGCATGTCTCTTTCATCTCTTGTCATATGTTCTTGCTCTTACACTTAGATATAGGAAACTATATATTTGTATTTATCTATATCTATATATATACACACATGGATGTGTAAGTGTCTGTTTTTGTGTACTATGATGGTTTATGAACACTTACGGATCCGTGGTGAGGTAGCGAGGAATGCAACAAACTACTGCAGATTGCAGACTTGCCATTAATGGTTGTCTTCGTGACAGCACCTTATATACTTGTATAACGTATCCATACCGATACCGTTTCTGATGAATATGCCAGAATTCCTGTCAAAATCGGAATGATTGGGGATAATAACAACATTTATCTGGCATCCCACTGCAGATGTTACCGTTAAAAAAAAGATAACATTATGAAAATGATGGTGTCCAACAATCGGTTTCTTCCCAAATTGGATTGCACGGTAATTTTCAAAAGGGAAATAGTAGTTTGACACTACTGTTCCAAAAAAATGGATAATTTTTTTCATTTGGCAAATGGGTAACTGGTTTCAGTACAACTTCTTCAAGAAGAAGTCTAGTCACGACTTTATATTAGACTTTAGGGCAGTGTTATAGAATATGAATATTTTTTATTTTAACTGAACTCGTCTTAGGTAATATTGAGTTTCTAAAAACAGTAAATTAATCTTTACAGTGACAATTACTTGTTTCTGGCAAATCAGAAAGTTGTTTTCATCAAATTTGACAGAGATAAGGTTGTGAGGAAGAAATTAGGAAGAGGAAGAAAAAATTTCAAAGTGCATCCCCGAAAAAGAAAAATAAGCAGAAGAAGTGAAAGAAGCATACTCAAAGAGCTCTCGTATTATGACAGAGAAAGAGAAGGAAAGCAAATGTGTAATATTTTATTATTGATACATAACCTAAAGATACATGACCGAAACTATTGTAAATTTTATTTATTTTTTGGTATGAGTAAATGACTGCCGTGATATTATATGAAAAAATGGTATTTTCTATACACGATTTATTTATTGTCAAAAATAAATAAAAAATACATCATTTTTATAATTTTACATAAAAATTACATATTGAAAATTTTATCTATGTTTATATAATAGATTCACATACCAGAAAGTATTTAAGCAGTCTTATATGAAAAATTAGTGTGCAAAATTAGCATCTTCTATAGAGTATGATTCTTATATTACATAGCATGTTAATGAAAAACTTTTACTTCTTTGATTAGTTATAATCAATGTAACAGAAAATTACTAGTATTATTTAATTTTTGACTAACCATCTGTGATTTTTAAACTAAAAATTGATTATAAAAGAAAAAAAACTATTAAAAAGAAAAATAATTAACACTCAAATATTTTACCTACAAAAATGAAAAAAAAAATTGAATTATATCTTCGAAATGAAGGCTAAAGAAAGGAAAATAAAATAGTTATCTAGCAAAGTTATCTTTAAAATAAAAATTATAAAAATATTTTATCAAAGTAAAAATATATTACATGAATAATATTATCAAAATTTTCAATTTTTATAGATTTTAACGACCCGTTAAATTTGTAATAAGGTGATTATGAGTGATAGAAAAAAAATAAAGAAACATAAAAATGACATTATTTTGTAAGAATTCATAAAAAAAAAAAAAAAAATTTTTTTTTTAAAAAATTAAAAAAAAAAAAAAAAAAAGAGTCATTCTAGTTTTTTATTTTGCTTCTTCCTCGTCCACGTTATTATTTTTGTTTAAATCTATCATATAAGTAAAATTTATAAAAAATTATGAAGTTAAAGTTTAAAAAAGCATATGATAAATTTATTAAAACGATAATAATTAAGTAACAAAATGTGTTGTTAAAACCTGATAGAGGGAAAACAAATCTTGATACATATTAGAAATTATATATTAAAAAATTAAACACGAACGAAATGCCACGTGTAACTGAATATACATGTTTATTTCATATATAATTTCAATTAAGAATTTTTTAATTAATTTAGTTTCATTTCATATATAATTTCAATTAAGAATTTGAAATATACCCATAATTGCTTTAACAAAAATGTGTTAAAGAAAATGTTCATAATACCAATTGTATAAAAAGAAAATTTGGCGCCGGGAGTGGGTTCGTCACACGTGAGACTATGCTGCAATAAAGTACACATCATAGAACAATCATTTTTTAGTATTTTTATTTTCCAAATACTTCATTTTATTATTATAGGTTAAAATATAATTTACTTTTATACTATATCAAACTATCGATTTCATTTATAAACGTCAATATTTATTAAATCGGTTAATATACAAGTAAAATCAGACTGATTAATTCTCATATACGTTACCTCATAATTGCACACATATTCTTAATTTAATTTCTAAGCATGTTATTTATATGGATAGAACACTCTTAATTTGGTTTATAAATAAAATATTTTTTAATCTGGTATCTAAATTAAGAATATAAATAAAAAAAAATAGTATATGTATAAGAATCAAATGAAGCTTATGTAGTGAGGTGATTAATAATAGTAAGATTGTGTGATTTCATCTTACCAATTTCTTTATGTTATAACTTCCTCTTTGGATCAGGTTTAGATTCCATAGGTCAATTTTTTCCTCCCTCAAATCAACCAACATCCCATGTCATAGAAAATTAAGACAAACACAAAACTAATGTTAGTAATATAATTTTTATTTTATTATATAATCAAAATTAGAGATTATCTTGAAAAAACTATGAATTAACCTTGTTCAGTTAAAACATTGCTCATGTACTCCTTCTGGTAATATTTCACAATGGTACGTGTCAAACCGTGTTATATATCAACATATAAGAATAAACAAAATTGTATCATCAAACTATGGAAACTATATTTAATAATTATGTTATATGTTGATTAAAATTTGTAGAAAACTTATTTTTTACGAGCTTTAATTAAAAATCTACAGAATTTTTTTTACAAAAACATAAAAAAATTTGGTAGCGATGAATGAATTGTATCTATAAACACCAGAAAAAAAAAAAAAAAAAAAAAGGTGGCATTGGAATCCATACTGAATAATTCAACATATCGAAGAAAAGCAAAGAGTTAGACTCTTCTTTTCCTAATACTTTAGATGAAACATTTAGTTGTAATAGTTTTAGAGGAGAAAATTAAGCAAACAAAATAAGTTTATTTCATAAACTAAAATTAATTTATAGTTAGTTTTAATTGATATAATTTGTTTTACCAATACTCGCAGAGAAATATATCTAAAAATAAAATTTAAGATCCAGATGAACTAAATGGTTGATGTTATTTTGGGAGATATATTACACAAAAGAGAACTTTCAAAACGAAGATACAAATAAGATGATCACTGATTAGAATTCTGCATCACGAGGAAGAGGAGCGTGAGATCGATCAATGAAGAAAGTTTCATAGATGAAACCAGCAAGGCCACCACCAACCAGAGGCCCAACCCAGTAAACCCAATGATCGGTCCAGTTTCCAGTAACCAAGGCAGGCCCAAAAGAGCGCGCGGGGTTCATAGAAGCAGCGGAGTAAGCCCCACCAGCGAGGATGTTGGCCCCCACTACAAACCCAACTAGAGTTGGGCCAAGCCCAGCAAGCGGTCCCTTCTTTGGATCCACCATGGTGGCGTAGACAGTGAACAGCAAAGAGAAGGTCAACACAATCTCCCAAATTACCCCTTGACCGTAACTAACTCCAGCGGCCAGCGTATGAACCGGAGTTGTCTGCAAAACAGAAAAACAGTAAATAAAAATAAACAAATAAGAGAGATTTTATTAGCTTCATTACCTGTCCTCCAGAAAGGAAGTAGAGTAGATAAGAAGCTGCGGCGGATGCAACTAACTGATCAATCCAATAGAGGATGGAACGGAAGACGGTGATGTGACCGCCGGCAAGGAGGCCAATGGTCACGGCGGGGTTCAGGTGGCCACCGGATATGTGTGCGGCGGAGATCATGACGGCCACCACAAGTGCATGTGCGACGGCCACAACAAACAATCCGACGAGTGCATCTCCACCAAGCTTCTCTGATACACATACGTAACGTAAGTAAGTATGAATGATTATTGCGTTGCGTTGCGGTATATATATAGTAGAGTACATACCAGTGAGCATGGAAGAAGCAACGCCGACAAAGACGAAGAGGAAGGTGGCGATGAATTCAACGACGAGGGCCCGAATGCAGTCTGGCTGAGTGGCCTCTCTGCTGCTTCCGAGAGCGATTTTCCCCATGACTGCTTCTTCCACAAACAATCTTCACACTCATCACACACATACTGCCATCTTATTTATATGGAACCCTATTGGACTACACCCGTTGACCACCACCTCTATACGCTAACAACAATTATATATGGTAATAACATAACATTTTCCTTTTTTAAGGCCAATTATTGATTATATTATCAAAATAAAATTGTCAACCAATGTTTATTTCATATAAAATGTTTTTTTATTATTAATAATTTGGTCTAACCTTGTTATTGCACATGGTGGCTCCTTTGGCCATGTGCGGGTTGTCGTTAGTTAAGGTTGTCTTCGCCAAGTGCGTACTTTAGTAATAAGTAGTATGTTTTGCTATGATGACGGTAGTGCCATGCTTCTACTTTCTCTTCTCATGTCACCTCATAGCTCACTGTACCCGCTTCAACTTTATATTTTTAATAGGCAACTTTTTCTTTGAAATGGACAAAGGCTGTCATTTCTTTAATCGTTAGGTGAATGATTTTTAATAATATTATTAAAAATTTAAGTGTAAGTCTAAATTTTAAATTAAGTAAAAGTCAAAGTGAATTATTGAGCAGAAAATTCATAAACTTATCTTAAGGATATGGATTAAAGATAATGTTATATTTTATATAAATTTGACTCAGTTATTATTATTTAAAATCTTTCTTATTTCAGATACTTTATTTCAATACAGTACAGCTTCTTAATTCTTTTAGCATTTTCTTTAATAACTTATAAACAACTTTAGATTCAATATACTTTTTTTTGGAAACTATAACTGCCCAATTAATCTTCACATATTTACCATTTAAATGTATTAATTGATTAAATAATAAAATGAATGTTATTAACTATTCATAAATGAGATATTGTTCATACAGCTAAGCTCCATAGCACGGAGGTCAATAAGTTTTGGTCTGATAACTTTTGCTCAATAACTTTTGGTCAACAACTTTCATCAATGACCCATACTTTTTTCTTCTTGCGTGGTAAGTTAAATTAACATTCTAAATTAATTTAGAAATTTATTTTAAATTGTCCAATTCAAAACTGTAGATTATATAATTTACAGTTGGTTTCCAACTCATGTAATTGAAAATTCGTAATAATTATATTTCATGTTCACCATTTTTTACATACGAATTATATAAAATTTTACATACCTCATCCATTTATTTTAAAAGGATAAATAGAGTATTTTTCAATCAATTCATCTTTAGTTACCGCACACTTTTTGCTGTTTTTTACACAAATTATATAAAATTTTATCTATTCTATTTATTTTAAAAGCGGAAATAGAACATTCTCCATTCAATCCATTTTTAGTTGTACATCAACTTGATAATATTACATTTATCCATTCCGAATGTAATATTTTGATTTAAAATTGAGATTTCATTTAACAACAATTACTACTAAAAGTTATATTTAGAGTGTGTGCAAAAGAATGTAATACCTAAAACTGTACAATTACACGGCATAAAAGTAAATTAAAAAATTTAAAATAAATAAAATAAAAGAACTTGTATTCCAAAATATATTATTTTTATATAAAATTTGTATTCTAGAATACATAATCCAAACTACAAATTCATATTATAAATTATATATTCTAAAATTAAAAAAATTATTTTACATTCTGAATTATATAATCATGAAGTTGTCCGAATTGTATAATCCCGAATTGAAACTAAAATTCCTAAACCAAAGGAAAACCGAAACACAACTCTTCCTGAAATCCCGGATGCACCAGCAAAGACCACCAAGCAAACCACAATCTCCACAAATGCCTAGAAACATTCCAACACCAACACAATCAATGCCCACATTAATGGATTTAATTATTGGGTAAACTTGGAAATTTAAAATTTATGGAGGTGCAGATTGAAATTATGGAGGTACAGAAATAAATGATCGTTTGTAAATTGTAGCGGGCCAATAGTCCAATCTATCATGGTCCAGATATAACAGCCCAATAACATGGATATAGTAAGAGCCAATAGGAACATAGCATATTGAAAGTCTTACAGATAGGAGAGACACAAATGTTGGGTTGACACTGATTTTACTGACACAAGGAGCATTGTTTGATCAGCAATGGCATCATCCTTAATGTTACCAACTGCATCAATGCTGAGACCATGTTCCACTTCATCGTCTACTTCACGAAGACTTGCTCTTTTTCACCTTGTCACCACTGGTGGTATTGGTACACACATGTACTTTCCTTCTCCATTTCAAACTCTTACAGTCATTAGTTATAACTTGGTTCTCTGCTATATCATTTGGTTATTCAGCTCTCCCACAACTCAAGTTTGATGCAAAAGGATCAGAGTTGTTGAAAGTAGCAGAGGCTATTGCTGCAGAAAATGTAGCCCAACCAGACAAAAATTTGTTTGATTGGGTTAAAAATGACAACAGAAGATTTCTCCATGCTGTGTACAGTGTTGGGGACTTGGAGAAGACTATAAAGTATGCTATGATACTTCACTGATACTTTAGTGTAAATGTGTGAAATTTGATTACATTGGTGGGATGCAGGTTCTACACTGAATGCCTTGGCATGAAGCTATTGAGAAAACGTGATCTACCTGAAGATAGATATTCTAACGCTTTTCTTGGATATGGGCCCGAAGATTCTAATTTTACAGTTGAACTTACTTACAGTGAGTTCTGATTCGAATGCCACTCTTTTCTGTGTGATTATTGTGTATGCTTGAACATCATCACAAAATGGATTCTCATCATGCTTACTATTCATGGAGATCACAGATTATGGAGTGGATAACTATGACATTGGAAGTGGTTTTGGTCATTTTGGTGTTGCAGTTGAAGATGTAAGCCATTTATGAAAGATAATGATACAATATTGTTTACAACTAACTGTCACTCATGCGCAATGCAAAGCACAGAATCAGTTTAATTTTCACTAATCCATTCTGGGTTTTGTTTGCCTTGAATGTGGAAAACCAACTTACCTCCAATTGTGATTTTGGATTTCAAGTTCCCCGTAGTTTATATTTTTTTGGTTGCAATTGTTGAATGACGTCCGAGACTTATCTACAATTAATTTAGTCTTTAGTCGAGCTGTGTTGTTGAATGTACTTTTGTTATAGCCACGGAATTAAATTCTTATACGAATTTAATAGCGAAGGGGTGGAGAAGAGTGACTTCTAATCTTCATTTTTTGGTGCTCAGTGTTAATATAAGCTTTATGAATTGTACTGAGACAATTAAGAGTATTATGGTTTTCTGCTGAAACTTCGTAGATTTACAAGAGAGTAGATCTAATAAAGGCAAAAGGAGGAAAGGTTACAAGGGAACCAGGGCCTGTTAAAGATGGCAGTTCAGTAATTGCTTTCGTTGAAGATCCTGATGGTTATAATTTTGAACTTTTGGAGAGAAGACCTACATCTGAACCTCTATGCCAAGTGATGCTTCGAGTAGGCGATCTCGATCGTGCCATAGCCTTCTATCAAAAAGTGAGTGGTTTTTACCACTCTAATCGTGAAGGTTCCTTCATCACTATTACCTTACTGTTTTTCGTTGTCTTTGTTTGATTTCAAAGGCCGTTGGAATGAAACTTCTCCGCAAGAAGGACAATCCTGATGACAAGGTAACTTCTGCATGTGGCTATTTGAGTTCCTGACATAAATAAATCTCTTCTATTTATGTTTATAATGTTTTCCTAAGGAATCTTAGTGTGTGATGTGCTGACTAAATAGTGTTTGTGTTTGTTTTTAATCAAAAGACATTTTCCAATGCTCGTTCGAGTGAATGCTACACTCACAATGGATTCACTTTCAACTGAACGTAAGGGTCATTGAAACACATCCATAATTGTGCATTCCATCTGATAATTAGACTGCCTAAATCATGAACATGAGCATAGGTCTGTCCCTGTCGAAACTATTTTGGAAGGGTAGGCATTAATACGAAAATCTAGGAATTTCAGAAATTTAGTTCATGTTTTGACTATTTTGTGCTAATTATTTTTTTGGATATTTGTAATTGTGAATTGGTTGCTGTGATAATTCTCTGCTGTGGTTTTTTTGCAGTACACAGTAGCCTTTATGGGCTATGGTCCTGAAGATAAGAATACTGTTCTAGAGCTAACATATAACTATGGTGTCACTGATTATAACAAAGGAAATGGTTATGCTCAGGTAGATTCTATTCTTTCTGCTTTCAGGAGAAATTTTACGACGTTTGTTTGGCTTCCACGAATGTTTGCTGTATGCATTGTAAGAATTCAACACATTTTGTGTTTAAACAGATTGCAATAGGCACAAATGATGTCTACAAGACTGCTGAAGCAATCAAATTATGTGGGGGGAAGATTATCCGTGAACCTGGGCCCTTGCCCGGTATCAACACCAAGATTGTAGCTTGCTTGGACCCTGATGGTTGGAAATTGGTATCACCTTTTAATCCGTTTGCTTATATGTGTTTTATCATTTTCTTTAATACTTAACCTTGTCACTAATAAAATTGGCCTGCATCCCACCAATGAAGTCATACATGTTTATGTTGATGAGTTAATGCCAACAGACTGGAGGTAGAGGAGTGATTCCAAGCGACCAATTAGGTTCTTTGTCAGAGATTTAGTTATCAACAAATTTACAAAATTAGTGATAGATACTTCGCACCATTGAAAGAGTTAACGAATTAATTGGTGGAATATGTAATGCGTAAGGAGATAGTATATGGCGAGAGGAATGACTTGCAGATAAAATAAAGATTTTTGTTCAGCACCAAACTGGAAAGATTTGTGCTTTAAAATTCATATGCCATACCTTTTCCAAATCTGTCTACTAATCGTTCTCTATTTACCTTGAAAGACTTCTTGTGTAGCATAATGCACTAATGGAATCCTTCCTATTATGTTTAAGTTCACTTGCAAACCTCTTCTTTTATAACTTGGCTTGTTAATTGCTTCATGCAGGCGTTTGTTGATAACGTTGATTTTCTGAAGGAATTAGAGTGACAATAGCATGGTTCTAGATTCCATACATCTCCACTGAAATCACTGAAGTCTCAATAATGTTGTCAACGAAACCTTAGAGCGGCACTGTCAACTCTTCACCTTTATAAAGTAACACTCCAATCGCTGAGAGGGAAGGGAAAGAAAAAAAAAAAAAAAAGGCATATATTCAGCAATCCCAATGTCAATCCTGATGTTTTTTTTATAATGTTACTTTTTACTGCAATTCAACATATACTGGATACCCTCAAGCCAGAACTGTTTGTCTCCTTTACTCCCACATTCAAATTCTATGGTCCTGTCCGTTGTTTTTATTCCAAAATATGCCCTCTTTTCATTGATGTCTTCCCTCTCCCTTCCAGGCCATGCTGGGATATCATTGCAAACACCGGTCACTATATCTGCTATTTTAGGCCATACCATACCTTAATATTGTTAGAGAGTGGCAGCTGGAAAGAATAAAATAAGTAGGAGCTATGCATGAAACGATGCTTACATTTCTTCTTTTTTGTGAATGTTCCTGCCATATGCTTGCTTTTCATTTTGACTACAACCTGTTGTCATTTTGTATTAGTTCAAATAACTATTAAATGGAGATATTGACACAACCAATAATTATGATTCCCTTTCATCTGTGAAAAGATTTTCGGAGTTAATAGTTTTACATAAATTACATTATTGCCATGGTGCCACTTCTGATTTCTCATAAGGCTCCCACCATTGTGGGAATCTAGGGAGGATCAGATAAACCATCTTTACAAAAGATGTTTCCTCAAATAGCATTGAGAAACTTGCATAAAACATGCCATGTGAGTATATATCTTAGCTCGTACTTGATATATAAACTAATGGGAGTCATTATTAGAAAAATATTGACTGATTGAAAAGCCCTTGAATTTCATGAACATTGTAGTTAAAATATGCTTATACTAGAAAGAAATGTATAATTGATTGATATGATGAGATTATAGGAAGATCGCCATGCTTGGTTTCTACTTCTAATTATAATTTTAAAGCTGCTACTGCATTCATTTCTTTGCATTGACAATGTCCAATATCAACTTTTTTTTCCAAAATTAGTAAAATTTTCTGGTCAGAGATGGTCTTGTATCAAACCTAGAAATTATTGGAGCTCATGCCTATAATTTGTTAATGAATATATGAAATGTGTTCTAGCAATACCTGCAAATTTGAATTTATATTGAAAGAGACTTGCTTCCAGTGAAGATCTCCTGTTAATAACAGTTAAAAATAGCACCATTATCGATGTTAAGAATGTAAGTTGCTTTGAATATCTGACATTCTTCTTTTATTCTTTCCAGTTCCAATCAGGCAATTGTCGTAAACATGTTAGTAAACATACCTTTTCTTGTACGTTTGAGAAGTTCTCCTCCTTTAAAAACATAGTCCAGTGCTGTCAAGATGTTTGCTTCTTTGCTTTCGTCACACTTTTCCTCAACTAGAGGAATGGCAGTTGCTCCAGGCCCCTTTTGCAGCCTTGCCTTTAGGGTAGCAGCTCCTCGCAAGGCTGCCAACCAAGCATTTAGTTCAATATATTTTGTGTTAGTATTTGACAATATATATGTAAAATGAATCCATGGCTTGCAGGTTTTGGACCAACTTTTTTTTTATCATTATGTTGGTCATTAAGTATAACTTTTGTTCTTTACATTTGAGCTTTAGTTATTTTGAGCAAGATGACTTGGTGAAAATGATTTAGCAGAAGACTAAAAGTGATTTGATTTATGCCTCATACATGGATCCTACTTAAATATCCCTACCAAGTGATGCTGTTTAAAAGCATAACTGAGTTTGGTCTGAAATAGAGAAATAAACATTAAATTCTGATACCAGTGGCTGCTCCGGCTGTTAAAGTCATTATATCTCCATTGGTTTTCGCATTAATGGCGGAGTTGACTACTGTTAAGATTTGGTCATGTTCAGCTCCCATATCTTCTGCAATCTCAATGCAGTGAGAGGCTACTAAAGCTGCTGCAGATGCAATTGCAGCAGAAGCCAGGGGAGGGGGCGTCTTTTGGTTGGCATAAGGCAATTCAGGTGATGCTGTTGATGCTGCAACCGCTGCAATGGCAGCAGCAACACCAGCCACAGATACGGCAGCATGCAAATGAGCGTTATGGGTCCTAATTTCCTGCTTTTTCCTCTCCTTTTGATCTTTCAACCACCTACCCATTGTCCTCCCTCTTAGCAAGCTCCTGTAAAGCTGGTGAGAAATAGTTTTGCACCAATAAATTAATAAATGAAACAAATACTGACTAGTATCAGATTGCCTTGGTACTAGAGCACAATTGATGAAGGAAACCATTAAGTTGATTGCAACATACCCCATTTCTGAGCAAGTTTTGACTGGAAAGGAACTCTGTACTGAGTGCTTGATGGAGTAAAAGTAAATCCTGTACAGGACATATTGTTATATTATTAATTTATACACACTAAAGATTCACTCCCAGTGCAAAAGCAAGGTTTTTGTAGATGTGGCTCGTGATTGTTTGTAATTGAAGGTTCGCAGCTGTAGGCAAGTGGAAATTAAAACAGCTTTACTTGATGATTGACTTGTCTAAATTTGCACGGTTATATAATTGTGAGTTAAGTGAAGTTCATTTAGACGACAATAAAAAAACAGATAGTCATGAAAGCAAGCTGAGGCCAAATGACAGGCTTCAAATTCTTGATTGAAACTGAACAATGGGCCAAATTGTTTCTTGTGCATTATGATCATATTTATAATCACATAAGTTAACACAATGTACCTTCTTTTCGCTACTGTCTCTTGGTGAAATTGGAGGATAACAACAGTTAGATAGCTGCACAAAATTCTTGGATCAGAAGTTCAGAACCAATATGAAGTTATTAAATTATAAAAGCTACATACACAAACAGCAGTATTAGATTCTTCTTAAAATTGAAGAATCCTAGGACCATAAAAAAGAAAGGTCTAGTTTATGGAAAAATTATTTCCTCTGAAACTCCCTTTTTGGAGGGCTTAGAATCTCTCCTTTTTCCTTTTCTTTTCACTGCAGGCATGTGTGTGTGTGGCATAGAGATTGGATATCTTTTAAGAGAGGTAACAGAGAATTTGCATGATTGCCTGTTTACATGCTGCATAACCAACTAAGAAGAAAGTAGCTAAAAGAAGAGTTAATGGCCTAATTTAAATTACTCTTTCAAATTAAACACAGCCAATGTTCTTACATCCTTTGAATCAGTGGAACTCTTGGTATCAAATTGGTGACCTGAAGGGCAAGAAAGTGGCATATCTATACTGGTGGAGATCGTAATGTTGGTGCTGTGCAATGCTTTAGAGAGTTCCATGGCTGAGAGACTCCATGATCTAGCAAGGAACTCCATAGACTCAGTTGGAGTATCAGGTGGGGGACAGGACGATGCAGTCCAATCTGCAGGGGCATTCTCATCTATGTTCTCCAGTTGATGAACTGAGCATTTCGAGTTAGATGCTCTCGGGCTCACTGAAATTGAAAAGGAGTTAGGTGCTTTCATCAGAATGAAGCTTGATCACAAGAATTACAAGAAGCACAAAGTCTTTTTGGTCATTGTTTCAAGTTTCTATATACTCATGATAACTCGTAATGCCTGAATAAGAAAATTCAGTGGTTGTCTTGAAATGAAGTTTCTTCATATACAAACCAACTAATGTTACACTCACTTGTAAAGCTTAACGAGGTTTCGATCACTCAGGATTCAATAGACACGGGTGGTAAAAAATCTCATGGCATGAATGAGAATTGAAGAAGCAAGGACAAGATGCTGATAGGACGGATGAGAAACAGTGAGATATTTAACAAGAAAATATGACGTTGTTTCTAAGTGCTTCGTATTAAGGAAAATGAAAACAATGCAAAAGATTCTTGGTGCTGAACAAAAGGACCCAGTTTAAAGGCCACTCATTCTTGTCTCCAACTTAAGCTGTTGCTTTTGATTTCCACCTCTTAGTGGTTCATGCACAAATAGTTAAGGACCTGTTTTTATGGCAGCGGGGTTCATCATTACTAGGATTCTCCTTTGTCACCACTATCCCTTTCTAAAGTAGAGTTAGGGACCCCACATGTACGTTGTTTCTTTATTTTTGGTAACTTGATAAACGTCACATTAGCATTGCAAATTGGATCGAGGTACAAGTTTAATTGTATACAGGCCTGTGCTGTCTTCACTGTTTCCCTTGGCATGGAGACAATGTCATTCTTTTGGTTTTAGTGTTCCCACCTGGCTCTTCTGTCTTTTGTTAATCCAAGCATACGACGACACAGGGTGCTTTTCTCTCCTTTACTACATCTTTTCTTTATTTTTGTTGCTGATTACTGGTAAGATATATACAGTTGTTATATTACTACAATTTGTCATTCTGATATATCAATCAGTTGATCATCGTTCAGAGGACCATTATAAGACAAACAAGTGTAATTATGGAGATTGACAATTACTCCTTAAGTCTAAATATTTCTTATAATTTTCTCAATTGAAAAGCCATGCACCAGCATTTTGCCGGGGCTCAAGTTTTAGTAGTTTGGAATGTTGAATGTTTGCTAGTTGTCAAAATTCTTCTAATCCTAACTATATCACACGATGTTTATTAGAAGTAGAATACCTACTCGAGTTCGAAGATTGGATACAACACTATTTCAATAAAAAAAAAATGGACCCGATTAGTTTCAAATCGTGTCATGAATTGGATTGAATTATGAATAATTCCCTTGTTGGGATTGAGGTACAATGTGATTATATTCATATGATGACAAAACTAACTGTACAAAGAAATGACAAATAATTTTGTGTGGAGAATGTTTGAAAGAAAAACAAAAGATGAATAGAAAAAATAAAATAATAAAAAAAGGTACAATAAGAATGATTGTAGCTTCCCCACACCCATACATGTTTGATTCATCATTATTAGAGAAAAAAATGCAACCCCGCCAAACTGTTACAGTTCAAGGCCTACCAACCAATTACCCTGGGCCTCGTGTGGGACATCCACCAGCATGCCTCGTTCTTTAAAATCGTCAATACTCCCTTACTTTCTTTCCCTCTCTCCAACTCTTAAAAATGACAGCATCAGTCTCACTAACCAACAATGAATCCGCCCATACATTCAGTATTAGTGTCATGTGCAGGAAGCTTTTGTCATGTCACTGTATCATGCCTGTCATTACAGTCTAATTTAATGTTCCGCTTGTGGAGTGAAATGAGTACAAGACATTAGCAAATGTGAAAAGAGCTCCAAGTCACACCTTCATAAACCTGTCTTGTTAAGAAACAAAGTCAGTGGCTCAGCTAAATATTCTACAGTTATGACATAAAAAGTCAAGATACAGCAATCAGTAACTAAAAAATTGAGAGTCTGATTCATTATATAGCAGAGTTCAAGTTCATATTCTAGATAAGTGATTTTCTTACCTATTTGGCGGAAGAAATTCGGCGTAGTGAAGGAATCCAGCTGCTTGAAACACGGGAATTACTCCCAAATACACGACCAACGTTTGAGGTTCCTGTGGACTTCTCTGGTTTCGAGACATTTCTTGTAGAGGATTTGGGTAAGGCAGAGGAAGTAGATGGAATATTGTTCACACCCTGCAAAATTTGATCTCAATCAAAAGCATTTCTTAAGCCAAAAAAAATTCAAATTAAAGATCGGTAATGAACTAACAACTCCTAACATGCAAAAGGTAGAAATGCCACCATCTGCAAGAAATTCATAGAGGATATACTTTTCATTTTCAGAAGAGGGATAGACAACGAAGCCGGTGGAAGAAATTTCATTGAGGTGACTTACATGTCTCTCAGTCCGAATCTTGGTATCCAGATTTGGAGCATTAGATGGCTTAGGCTGCACACGTGCACTTGGGAGTTCAAGACTGGATAACATTTTTGTTACATTAACATGAGTTGAATCATTGGCTCCTGAAAAGGGAATGTAAAGCATAGGCATGAGGATGTGATCTAAAGAGCAAAGACAGTGTGCTGCAAACTTGTTACGCTATCCTAGTTCAACACTATTACAGTAAGCAAAAACTAATCATAACGACTAATGTATCCCAGGATAGAAACAAGACACTCAACATCCCATAACAACAACAAAAATAATAATAGAAACAGTTAAATGGGAAATATTTATCCACATTTAGTATTGATCACAATCTTAGCATATCAGAAGTTATCAAGTTGTTTTCGGAGACAACAAAGTCCCATGAAAATTAAACTATGTTCTGAAAACCAGACTAAACTAACCTTGCGTAAAGTTAATCAAAATGGAAAATCAGTCAAAACCAGTTCACCACGGCTTGACGAACATGCTTAATATGACTTCACTTTGATATTTCCTTAAAAAATTAATAATCAAACTAAAGTGTAATTTTCCTTTTCTTTCTAGATGTAGACATTTTATTATTAATGGACATTGTTTAGTAATGTTCAAAATTAGATCAAAGTACACATTGACTGTTGAGAATCTAAAAATAATGTTTTATTTTAATATTTAGATATATAAAGATATAGTATTATATTTCTTAAATGTTATTTTATGCATTATTTAATTATAACTAATATTTCGCTAATATCTATTTGACTGTAATTGAATTAGTAAACCTTGAACTAGTAGTCAATAACCAGTGTAGTTTTGAAAACATTGAAACCAACTCAGTTCTGTATAAGCACCAATAATTTATTTTTCTTTTAATTTTATTTCAGTAAGCTTAAAATGTCCCTTTAAATTCCAATTCAATCAACAAGAAAATACAAATCTCAGCATGCAAAGCATAAACTTGGTAGAATACTGTTTTTCTAGGATAAAAGTATCTCTATAATAAAACATCCTTCAATCATATGATACAAGATTGAAGTTACCTTTATGGTTTTCCACAACTGCTGATTCTAGATTGCTAGGCAATGCAGCTGAAGGCTGCAAATTTTCAAAACAAACTCCGGTAAGAGAATAATACAAGGAAAGTTTAATGTGAAAACTATTAGAAAATCCATATAAACTAAAACACTCAAGTAAATGCAAGATATAATAAACACACATATATAGAAAACATATCAAATTAAAACTCTCATTGTACGAAATAAAAACTAAAAATATAGACCATTAAATCAAATATGAATAGACAAGATTAAAAAAATTCATGATTTTTATAAGAGGTCCTGTGACCACTAACTAACTTTTGTAAGAGGTTTTGATTTCAATGTGAAAATAAGAAAGTAACAGATCACAAACTCGCATGTAAAATGTTAGATTTATATATTGCTATGACTTTATATTTCTATTTAGTTTAATGAGCAAATAAATTCTTAATAGGCTAACACTTTTACTTGAAGAGCAAGTTATTCCGTTACTACTTTTACTTGAGGAGCAATTTGAAAGACTATTTTTTCTCTTTCAATAATTATAAATGTAAATGTTGATCAATAAAACATCAAACTCCTTGCTCTCAGATCATAATATTCCAACGTATTTTGCTTCCCCTTCTTCATTTTATTTTTTTATTTCATAATCCTAATCATAAGCATTTCAACATTATGTTGTTTTTCCTAAGTGCAGAAAAATGAAGATGTTACTCTTGTTAACTACAAAACAGAAAACCATGTTGCACATGTTTTCACCAAGCCACTACCTGTCAATAAATTCAAGTTGTTAAGACAGAAGATAAGAGTTTGCAAATCCTCAAAGCAGAGTATTAAATATTTGCTTTATGTATTGCGTGTGACTTTATATGTCTGTCTCAGTTTGATGAGCAAATAAATTCGTAATAGGCTGACACTTTTACTTAAGGAGTAAGTCTGTTAGTTATTGAGAATAATATCTCTTACTTTGTCAGTCTACTTTTGCTCTTTCAATAATTACAAATGTAAACATTGTTGATCAATAAAATAAAATATCATATTCCTTGCTCTTTGTTCAAAATATTCCAACGTATTATGTTTCCTCTTCTTTCCCTATTTTATTTTTCAGCCACAATTCCAATATCACAACAGAGAGGGAAGGGGAAGGTTGAACAGCTTTGATGAAAATTTCCAAATCCAAGGGAAAATACATTATAGCAAGCAATATAGTCAAAGAAGGTACTGACAGATGATTGATTTTGTTTCTTTGTCTGTTGCGACTGCTGATATTTTAGGATGGTCCAGTCATATATATAGTCGGAATCATATCCTGCTCATAAAGGTTGGCAAATAAAAATTGTTAAAAAGAGAAGATACATACACTCAAAACCCGTAGAAATAAGATAATGAAACTTTGAAAACCCCAAAATTTCATAAAATTTGCACAGCTTGAAAACTTATGCTTGTGGAAAAGAATAAAGAGTAGAAATAATAGAGCATAAAAGTAAGATAAATGGCTTTCTACTGAAGTTGGGCTGTTCCCCAACCATTAGTTTTATACTCTCAAGAATAATTTTGTGCCAAAATGAAGATACTCTGGCACAAAATGTAGAATGACTATATGAAAGAGGAAAAAAGGTTAAATACTTGACGGTGTAATTTACATATCATACTTCTGCACTTAATATCGAAAGCAATCAACGAATATTAGCATTGTTTTCAAGAAACAACAGGCTATATTTCAAACTAGCAGATAAAGCATTTGAAATCAAGAATATGATAAACATACAGCCAATACCTTCTCGTTTAAACAAATCACGAAACAGGCGCTTCAAGTATCCATAATCTGGGTGTTGGTCAAATGTCAAAGATTGGCAATAATGAAAGTATGTAGCAAACTCCACAGGATATGACTTGCAGAGCATCTAATAACAAGAAATCAGAAACAGAAATCAGTAAACCTGTGAGAGACAGAAAACTTCAATAAGAAAATCTACAGGAGAAGAACTAAAACTTAAGGATTGTTGTTGTTACTTCTTTTTCATAATTCTAATTTCCATTTCCTATTCAATTTGCCAACACGGTCCTTTCCTCCCATCCTTGACAAGAAATAGAAAAGGGCAGAGGGAGGAGACTCTACCCTAATCAAAATCTATTCCACATTTCCACTAGCTAAAGCGAGCCACAGTATGAAGTTCAATGTAAAAGAAAAAATGAAAACTGTAGTGGGGAAGGGAGTTCAACTGTTTGATGAAATTGAAAACCGGGACATACCTCAATGGGAGTCGATAACTTCTTGTCACAAATATTGTCATATTTTTCCTTTTTGGTGGCAGCTTTCAAACCCTGCCAAGGAAGGCTGAAATGCAAGAACCAGATAGTCAAGCCATATATTTACCAGAAAAACCAATGTCATTGATATACTTTACATGCACTATTTTGTTTTTAAATGAGGACGCCTGGAAATTACAGTGAATAGGAGAAACATACCTTCCCCTTAAAAAGTACATTAGAACATAGCCAAGAGACTCTAAATCATCACGGCGACTTTGTTCTGACAAAATAAAAAACAATTTGTGGGCAATTTGTAGGTTACAACTTGTAGTTATAGAGGTAAAAGTTCATTCTGCTCACCAATTCCCATGTGAGTGTTGCAACTCGCATAACGTGCAGTTCCTGTTAAGCTTTTATTCTCTCTGGATGAGTTGATCAACATTGAAACAAATATTAGGCAATGATATCTTTGCTAATTAAACTAAAACTGGTAAAGCACAAGCAACACTGAGAATGAATCAATCAGAAGAATTCAGAAAAAGAACTATTTGAGATTTCCACAGATCAAAAGTTTGGAAGGCTTCCCATTGGTAAACAACAATGTCCGTCCTATTACTTCGGAAAAACAAAAGAATATAATATCCATTTTAGTAAAATACACTGCAAGGATGGAGATAGAGGCAATGGTTCAACCACTTGCAAAATCTTGGTGGTTACAAGTATAAAAAATTTGAATGAAGAATATTTCTTGCATGGTATTCAAAAAAGAACACTTTGTCTACTGTTCCTTATTGGTTTTTTGTTATTTTAATTTTAATTACATGTGAAGCCACGATGAGATTAAAACAATATGATATCATTCAGTTCCACCTCCAAAATTTAAGTAAAACATCAAAAAAGAAGAAACAGGAAAACCTATACTAATTTAGTTAATGCATTATCATAAAAATAAGCAAATACATATATATTAAAAATCAAAAGGAAAGCTTCTTGGTAGAAGGAAAAACAATCAAATACATTTGACACTATAAAACCTTATAAAACAGGACACTGCTAGACCTGGAAAACATCATCAATGCATGGCATGAAGAGATAAAAAATATAAAACAAATCTAATAAGAACAAAACATACCTGTAAGGAATATGTTTATTTGTGTTTGGATCCCTATATCTTTTTGCGAGTCCAAAATCAATAATATAAACCTGTAAAAGTAACATATTGCAGAAAACATGTAAGAGCACTTGTAAGCATAAAAGGAACTATCGAGAGGAAAACAATCCACCTAAGTTAGCCATTAAATAGAATGAATTTTTGCTGATGTTACCTGATTTGATTTCCTCCCAAGACCCATAAGAAAATTATCTGGTTTGATGTCTCTATGCAAAAATCCTTTGGAGTGCAGGTACTCTATTCTTGTCAGCTGGAGTCAAGTTAACGAAATTGACTTAATTTTCTATTCAAACTTCCCATGGATGGAAGCATTAGCCAAGATGTAAATTTCAAAGACAAAACTCATACAGTAATTTACAAGAAACATTGAAATAGAATAGTCAGGAAGGAACAAATGCAGGCTCCTTGAAAACTTAAGCAATGTAGACATGAATAAGTGATTACCATCTGATCAGCCAACATCAACACTGTTTTTAATGAAAATTTCCTCCCGCAATAGACAAAATAGTCTTCAAGACTCCGTCCCAGAAGATCAATGACTAGAACATTATTGTCTCCATCAGTACCGCACCACTTCATACTTGGAACACCACCTAAACTCCAAAGAGCAAGAGAAATTAAAAAAAAATAGTTTCCTAAATTATTGAGTTGCTTCTTTCATATCATATAACTTACTTTCTCCTTGAAGAATACTATATAACTTTGCCTCATACAATAGTTGTGGATGTTTGGTTTTCTTGCTTTCCTGGAACATCAGAACACGGCACCATAAATCACAATTAGACCATATGTATTGATTCTTGAATAACTTCATATGCAACAGACTACCAAAAGAAAGGCAAAAGACAACTGCAAACATCTAACAAGCAAAGTTCTCTACTAAAATTTGACCCAATCTTTCATTCATTTATGCACGCTAATGCCCATCCCAACACTTATCCCCATCCAGCATGTATCTCACATTTCTATTTTCTGTTTCAACCAATAATTACATCAACATCAAATTATTGACTTCGTTTCTTATTATCATTCCATTATTTTTTTCACTATTTTTACATAAATACTCATAAACAAGAAAACAAAGCACAAGAAAAAGATCCTTTTCCGGTCATCCGTAAAAACAAATATCGAACCTAAGCAGGCCCTACTCTACCTAATATTCAACACAAACGAAATTCGAGTTAGATGATAAAGCGGCTGAAACCAGAAACAATAAAAGAAGACTAACCATCTTGATGGCAACAATCTCCGAGGTCTCGATATTCGAGGCTGAAAAAAAAACAAAAAAAAAAAGCAACCAATGATCAGCATATGCATACATACATACATCAATACATACATACATAGAACAATACACAGTGATAGATGAAGATCTATAAAACAGGCAAAAACGATGTCTCGCATATTATAGCAACATACTCCAATCCAGTTCAAAAATAGAAACAAAAAGGAGAAACATATGGTGGTGCTTACCAATATAAATTTCCCCAAACGAACCGCTTCCGATTTTCCGACCAGTCTTAAACTTGCCGCCGATGACCCTCTCCATGGTTGCTGAAAGGGAGAAGCTGTGTGTGTTGGAGAGAGAGTGAGAGAGAGCGAAAATAGAAATTAGAAATTGATGGAAGAATGAGATTGTAGGGTTAATATGATCCAATGGTAAGGTTTGGTTTTGTTATTAAAGTTGGCGCTGACATGTCAAATCCAACGAGCTCAACATTCCTGTGCTGCGCTGTTACCTAACTCCATCACCACACCACAACACAGCAACGCAACCATCTTTCTACTAACAGTTCCAACACGTGTGCAATTTCAAAAAACACGCTTTCTTCTTTTCACCTTCCACATTTTCAATATTTATCATGCCATCATCCATTTTTTATTTTCATCTAAAATACTTCTACGCGGTCATCTTATTTTCAGGGATTATCCGTATTAAAATTATTCAAAATTCTAGAATTGAATTTTGTTACCGAAAACAAAATAAACAAATAACCGACGCTTCCCTGTTTCTTGTTAAGGAAAATTAATTATTACTTTTTCTTCCACCTTTATCTGCTTTGGATATACTCAAATCTGACTCAGCAGAATCTAACAATTCAAACCCTCAATTAATGCGCTCTTTCCCCAATTCTCTCTTCCTAATTCATAAGACCAATCACTAATTAATAATTAATTTGTTTATTAACGATTAGTTGCCAGGAACATCAACACTAACAGTATGCCCTCAGCTTAATATATTTTTATTAATTACTAAATTAAACTTTGTCATTGAAATTGTATTAAAAATACATTAATAGCAATATTTTTTGTTATAGAAGTTTTATAGATTCTTTTGAATTGGGAATTTTTCAACTGGATAAGGCTGTCATTGGTCAATATAACTTAATTTAGGGGGTCAACCGTGTTACAGCTCTTGGTGACAATTTATGATAACAGTCACAGGTTTAGCAATATGTTCAATATTGTTCCACCAAAATAAATTAATATTGAACATTGTAAACCGAAAGTGCCAACAAAATATTTATTGACTTTATTATAAAAGATAAAATCTATGCGCACAATAATTTTAATTCAAAATATTAGCCAAATTTGATTTGAGTATTGTACTGATTCATGGACTGTGAAAGGGATTTAAAGAAATGTTGAAAAAGAAAGTGTTGAGTGCAGTGGTCAAAGAAAGCATGCTAGTATTATGCTTTTGATTATAATATTTTAATTTAAAACTAAATTCATGATTTAACTGACGCGACTGTCACGTCACGCATGTTAATGAATCGGCCCAATTTTTAAGGATCGGTTCAATTTTTAACGATTCGGTCCGACCTATTTTTATGGCTAAATTTTTCTACACATGTAAAAAAGACGTTCTGCAATTTTTTTAATATAAAAATAAATCAATTTCAAATTTATTCGTGACAGAATATTGATTCTAGAATGTGTGTTATAGAAAAAAAATATTTTACATTATGCTTCATTTAAAAAATACATTAATACAAATTAAAATACAAATCATATACGTCTAACTGCGAAATAGCTAGTTAAGAACATAACATCTAAATTTTAAGATTATTACTTTGAAATCTAAAAAATATATTTCATAATGACCACTTTGAAATATAACTAATAATACCTAATTCTAAAATGTTTATTCAATTACGAAAAAAAAATAGACCTCCTTTCAAAATATGAAAATATATGAAGAAATTATTCAAATAACTTTAATTTTCTAATGATAATTGTCTAAAAATTCGATTATGTTTTTTTTCCTTTTTCAAATATTCTTGATAATTATACAAGACGTTACTTTAATATTATATTTTTCATCGTCAAATCCAACTTACTTTTCATAAGCGTTGATAAAGGCACCGAAATTGAGTAAAGGAGCAGAAAAAAATATATAAGTGACTTTTCCTTTAAGCTAAAGACACAGTCTGGGCTAAAACTCATTTAAAGTTCATCATAAGCGAAGTCCTAAATCAAAAATGTCAATGTTACTCAAGGCATGACTTACGAAATAACGATCGCATTTTGACCTAATTCAAGGGGAGAAAGGTATAAAATGGAGGCTAGGGTCAAATGTAAAAGGGAACACTTCTCACTCATCACCTCTCATTTGTGGAGATCCTTTGGAGGCCGCCGTCATCAAGCCTAGCTAACTTCTTTTGTCTTGGAATTGAATGTAAATTCTCACTTTAAATGCACTCTTAACTCTATTTTTATATAATTGGATTCAAGAACTTTTGTTTTAAGTTTCATTATATCTTGCTTTATTTTAGATTTCTCATTGTGACTGAAAAACACTCTTTGGAATTGGAACTAAATGTAAATACATTACATCTATAAGTTCAGTTCAGGGATAAATTATAGTGTAATGACTGCTTATGATCTTAATGCTGATTAGGTTAGGGATGAATTATAGTGTAATGACTACTTATGATCTTAATGTTGATTAGGTTATTCTAGGTAATTTAGTTTATGAAATTCAGTGCTAGGCTGAAAAGACTTTTATTTATGCAAATTGGTAATTGGAAAAGATGACATTGAATTTAAGAGTGTATGCAAAGGAGAATATTACGATTCAATCCCAAGGTTTTTTATTATTATTAAACTCACATTTTCAATATTCATTGCTTTGTTTGTTATAACAATTTTCCAATTTGTTCAATCCTTATTCATTGTTTATTCATTCATGATACAATTTGGTATAATTCAATTTAAAATTCTTGTTCCCTATGCATACAATACTTTTCTTACTATTATATTACTTGTGGACTGAGTACACTTACTCAAAATCCATTAATAACTTTTATTTAATTTTTTCATGTGTTGTGTAGATCTTATGTCATAATATTTATAAAAGTTTTTGTACTAGTAAAACAAATTTTATATCTTAATATTGATAAAAAAATATTTATTATTGATAAAACAAATCTTATACCTTAGTATTTATAAAAATCTTTATTATTAATACAAAAATTTGTTTTGCAAATAATCTTCTTGTTGTTTCACCAACTTTCAAATTTTTTGAAAGTCACTATATGGACTGATTCTTCCTGCACCTCCATACTGACTACCTGCACCTCCATATTGACTACTTGTATCTCCATAATTTTGTATATTTTCATTTTAGTCATGAGGAAAAAGATGAAAATACCCTTTGACAAATTCAATTTTTTTTTTCTTTTCACGAACTGTAGAAACCGTAATGTAATTAAAAAATATTTTTTTTCTTTTTATGGATTGTACAAACCGTAATGCAATTAAAAAATATTATCATTAAGGATTGTACAACCCGCAATTATTTTTTCTGTATCTTTTATACTGCGGGTTGTACAAACCCCCGCAAGTATAAATTTTTCTAAACCCGTAATGCATTTAAATTTTTTTTTTTTTGTATTACGGTCGTAATGTATTTAAAAAAATTAATTTAATATGTATTGTCAACATAACACCACCGAGTCTATTTTGATGGTTAAGTTTGTTCTCATTCCAAGTTCTATCCCCACTTTAAATGAAGAGTCTATTGTGCTCCCCTATACCAATTAAATAAAGAGTATCTCCTACTTCTCTAAAGGAAAAAGTCTCTTAGATTGTTATGCTGAAATATTCACTCCTTTTTTTTTACTTAAAATAAAACTAAACTAATTAAATTAAGGCAAATGAAAAGTCTTTGTAAGTTTACTTATTGATTGTAACTATAAAAAAAAATGTGTCACTTATAGAAACTAAACTAAAATTAAATTAAAAATAAATTAAATTAATTTATTTTATTTTATTTTAATTAAATTTGAAAAAATGTGTGACTTACAAAGACTAGACTAAACTAAAATTAAATTAAAATAAAACTAAACTAATTTAATTTATTTTATTTTATTTTAATTGAATTTGAAAAAATGTGTGACTTACAGATACTAAACTAAATTAAAATTAAATTAAAATAAAACTAAACTATTTTATTTTATTTTAATTGAATTTGAAGTGAAATCCAATCAAGAAGTGAACTTACATATACTCCTCATTTGCCTTAATTTTACTCTTCATTTACCTTAATTTAATTAGTTTAGTTTTATTTTAATTAAATTTGAAATGAAGAAAGAAGAGTGAATGTTTCAACATAAAAATTAAAAAGACTTTTTATTTAGAGCAGCAGAAGAGATTCTTTATCTAATGAGTATAGATGAGCAAAATAGACTCTTCATTTAAAATGAAGTTGAAACTTGAAATGAGAGAAAAGATTCTTTATTTATTAGGTGGTAGTGTTACAGTCACAACACATATTAAATTAATTTTTTTAAAATATATTAGGGATTGTACAAACAATAATGTAAAAATATTTATAAATACATTACGAGTTGTACAACCGACAAATATAAAAGTTATAAAAAAAATAATTATAATTTGTAGAAGGATATTTTCATTTTTCTTTAATGACTAAAATGGAAATATGTAAAGTTATAGAATTGCATGAAGTCAATACGGAGTCCAGGAAGAATCAGTACACTATATGTCTTCTCAACATTGTATTCATTTAGCCTTATAACATTTGTTAAAGTAGGTCCAACTTAATATTTCATTATTCTACCTTATTTATTGTTCTTCCGTTTGGAACTTTTTCTTCCTTCTTTCTTATACTGTACATTGAGTTTTAGGTTGGTCTATTTGAAAAAAAAAATTGTTAGGAAATTTTGATATGCTAAAATAAATTGACCCATCCTAAATATAGGAATGTCTTTAATATAAAAAATGTGTAAATAGTAATGACAAACTCAGTGTGATATTATATTTTAATTTCTTATCACTTAATATATAATATCAAAATTACAATATCTATTTTTTCCATACTCATCTTGCGATACTGATCTCACCATAATTATGATAATCTTGTGGCGGTGGTGGTACTTATTTGATCTCACTATAGTTTCACTATAATGGCCTTACACTATGAAATAGAGATGAGGAGTGAGGGAATAATATGGTGCAGAAAAAAAATCAAGAGATATAAAATATAAAAGAAAACTTTCATTTTTAACCTAATCAAAACTTTCGATCAATCAAAAGTTTAACCGATTTATAAAAGATTTTTTATATAAATAAATTCAAATGAGAAGTGATATAAAACATTTTAAGCTATATTTATGATAGGTAAATTATAACATGATTATTGAAAATTACTTTTACAATACAAGCACACTCTTACAAATTTGAAAGCCTGAAGTTAATAAAAGAATTCTACAATCATCAAATTTTATAATATTTGTACTGAGAAATAACCCAACTTAATTATTTATCGTTTTACATTTTGCCTATCTCACACTTTATTTTTCAATCATTCACTTTAACTGATAGTGATACAAAAGGTTGTTTAACAATGTGACCTCACTTCTCTCTCGGCAACACTGCACCATGTTCCCCGGTGGCATATGGTGGTCTACAGAGGTCTATGAAGTTGAAGAGTTATTAATAAATGAAATAAAGGATAAATGAGAAAAAAAATAATAAAAAATCAACTGAAAGTAAAAAATTAAATAAATCCAACTGTTCTAATCTAATTTTCCATATTCGAAGATATTCCAAAGATCTTATTATCTAACTAGCATCTTTATTAAAAAATAATTAACAATCATAAACCTGTTTCTGAAGGTAGAATAAAGTGTTGTTCTTCCAACTATTTCATGAAGCGAAAGGCCAGCAATATGTCCCCACAAATGGTTAAATATGGAAGAAGTAGTTTAGCTTTTGAGTTAAAAATTGTGACCTGATGTCCCTCCAGACACAAATCGACAATAATTAACGTGGAAAACAACGTTTTAGCATTTAAATCGATATTAGTGATAAAAAAAATAATTATTTTAATTAAATCAATAATTATTTTATTTAATAGATAAATATTGATCTTTAAATAATTTTTTTCTTACATTATTGTCTCAATTTAAATTATTCTCCTTCAATCACCTCACCTTCTCTTCTCCTTCCACAATCTTTCATGCACTCTCAGCTCTCACAATATATTATAAACCGATCACTTAATTAACATATAATATTATATATATTACATAATAATGTAATATGTTAGGTAACAATTTAATTATCAATCAGCTTGATGTTGGAGAAAAATAATGAGTTTTAGAGTAACCAATAAGGTCATGTATATATTTTGTTTCGATCTCAAAATCATCAGAATAACAACATAATTGTAAAGGTCAATTACTAAACTGTAAATTGGAGAATTGAGAAAAGAAAATATATTTAAACTATTAAAACGAAAAAAAACTAAACACGAAATGCTTGGGACGTGGAGAACAAAGGCATGATGGTGCCTACTGATCTTTTTTCTCTTAATGATAAGTTCTATTCGAACAATAAATTAAGACAAGATATTGTAGATTATTTCATCATCTCTTTCTTACTCTAATTGACTAGTGCGTCATTGGTGATGGTTAGTGCCTGAAGATGGCCAAAACAATGAAAATGAATGGGTCCTAGTGTTCACATAAAACTTTTTGCATCGGTCCAAAAATAAGGAATCTAAGACCTTGTTTACTTTAGTTGTTAATTGTACTTTGTTACTTTCGAAATCCAAAAATAAAACATTAGCACTGCTTTTTTTTTTTTTTTAAAAAAAAAAAAAAAAAAATTAAATTTTTTTTTTTTTTTTTTTTAAAAAAAAAAAGGAAAATACCTACTTAGAATAATTAAAACAAAACTTTTTCTCTCTCTTAATTTATCTCAAAGTAAAAAGAAAAAGAATATAAAAAGTAAAGTTTGAAGGACTTTAAAAAAACATTAAATTTTCTTATAAATGAAAAGTGGAAGCCATAGACTAAAATCTCACTAAATACCTCTCTCGAAGATAACTTTAACAACAAGCAACATGTTTAAGCGGCTTAATTAATTAATAAAACAATTTTTAAAGAAAAATAATTTCATTCATTAAGATCAGCCAAATTCGGTGATCTTGAAATGAAATTAAGAAAATGGTGTTAGATTTTGAAAATTTCAAAAAACACTAATTTAATATTGTTTAGTTATCTCTTTTTCAAAGAGTTTATATATCCAAACTCTTAATATATCTTCAAAATGAGTAATAAAAATTATAGATCTCGCATGTACGAAATTGTGAGTCTCATAAAAATTTTATGTGTAAACATTTCAGTTCAACCTGTTTTATTCGTATTTCTAACTACTATTTTCTTTGACTACCTTCTAAGCTAGTTTAGCAAACATAAAAATTATTTGATAAAGTATCCCCAAACGACTTATTTATAGAAAATTTCACTTATACACTATAAGCTACTTTACATAATTTATAATTTAACTTATCTAATTTTCTTCCGTTATTTTATCTTTCATTTTAATATATTTTATTATTATCTTTTATTTATTATTGTTTATTTTCAAATTTACAAAGAAAAAAAAATCTAGTTTCAATTCTACAGAAACAAAAAAATCTTAATATTTGTTAAATTATTTTATTTTTTATGCAGGTCAAAATAAAAATATTAATATTGCAAATTGAGTAAATTAATATTACACTACATATTATGTGAAAATTACATGCAATAAAACTTGTAAAAGGGTATATGTAACAATACAATTTAAATTGTTAAATGAAAAAGATAAATTTATAAAAAAAATTAATAATCATAGATAAATTAATTTAAATAAATGACTTGTTCAAATAAAAATATACACAAGTTTAAAAAATATAAATAATAAAAGGTTTAATAAGAATTTTTAACTATTTTTAAAAAAATCTAAGTTATAATTATGTAATAATTGTCTAGAAAACACAAATCTTATTTATATAATAAAACCTGTCTAATTATGTGTATTTATGTCATATTAACCAATTAATTTATCAACTAATTTCACTAAACACGAATTCAACATGCCCAACTTATAAATTAAAAGTTTATTAATTAGCAACTAGTTTATCAGTTAAAAACTAACTTATCAGCAATTTATCCAATAGAGACTAACTTATTTATTATCAATTAGCTTATAAGCTATTTTTTGTCAAACACATGTATAATCGTTGAATTCCTAATATTTCCAAAATAAATTGGAAGATTAAATCTCACCCCTACAATTTACTAAATGAAATTTTAATAGATAAAGTTTTCATTCAATAAATTAAATTAAAAAAATACCATTACATTTTTATATGGTAGTGGAAAAAATAAAAGAAAAAAAGAGTCTAGTGCACAACGGTTAGATGATGCCTGGAAAAAAAAAAAAACAAAAGATGAAGGAAATAAACTCCGTTGTCTACTGTCCACAAAATTGCATTAATTTCTTTAATTAAAGGGACTGATATGAATATTAAAAAAATAAAATATATTTTATTACGTTTCCTTTTTAGGTTAAACAATTCAAACAACATAGTATCATTTTATTTTATTTTATTTTATTTCTTTACTTCAAATAATTTAATAACATCATTCACTTTATTCTACTTTATTATAAATTATTCTTTTTTTCTTAAGAGGCAAAACTTATTGCCTTGTATATATTTTCATTCATTTAACTTTTTTTTTATCTTTTTAACGAAAAATTTAGAATATATTTATAATAAAAATAAAGGTATATATATAAATATAAACAAATATAAAAACAATAAGAAAAATATGAAAGTAACTTGTCAAGCATAAATGTAAAATAAATTGTCTGGTTAACACACACAAAAAAACAATGTAGTTGAAACAGTTTAGACAGAGTATGAACCAGGAAAGTTTCTCGAATGGTGAATGGAAAATCGCATAACGAATAGCATCAAATCCTATGAAAATGTCTTTTCATGATAGTCTATAACTAGATTACATATTCTACAGGTGGTTTATGGAAAACTGACAACATTTGTACTGAACAGCATGTGCAACACATTGTTTGGATCTATATTTGAATAATGCAGAAAAAAAAAACATATACAGAATTTATTAAGTGATGCAAAAGTAGTAACACTTGGTTGAAGATTTTGGAAATTATAGATCAAGAGTTATTCGGTTCTCTATAGCAGCACTTGATTGAAAATTTTGGAAAACCAAAAATTTAAAATAATAAGAGTACAAAATTTGAATTAAAATTTTAGAAAGTTGAAATATAATTATATATATGCATATATTAAAAAAAATTATAAAAAAAAAGTTGAAGGAGTCATAATCTTCTTTAACCCCTTGAAAATCTGTCACTGCTCCAGTTAGAACACATTTCTTACATCCTCAAGCACTTGTTTGGAAAATGCAAGCTTTGAAAAACATGTTCAATTTCAGACAATCTAAATCTGGAAGATTAATAATGGAGTAGCATTTGGAAGATTAAATAGTGGTTTTTTGGAGTAAGAATAATGGCATACTAAAGGTATTTGAGTCTTTAATATTTTTAGCCTAGTTAATGGTGATGAGAAACCAACAATGAGTTTATATATGAGTCATTGTATATTTGTTTTTATTGTAAATATTTCATTCTTAAAGTTATCAATAAAGTAGCGTTTAATGGGAATCAAAAGAGATATTATTTTGGAGATTCAAAATCACATTATCTTGAAACATTTGTTATTGGCAAGAAATATTGTATCAAACATGTCCATTAATGAAGATTAGTATGACGAAGGGGAATGTTAACGGTAACAAATGATGAACAAGTAAGTTGAAGAAAGTATTGAGGTATGGGTTTACGAAATCATGAGTTAAAAACTGACAAATCTTACAAGTTTATTTTTATGGTGTTTTAATTCAATTCATCTTATTTAACTTGTTTTAACATTTCTTTAAACAAATATATCAAAACCTTTATTTTAATTACAATTAGAATATTAATACTCAATAATGAATAACAATGATATGATTACTTATAATCATAAAAATCAAATCTGTTTTCTTAATTTGTTAATGAAAATAGATTATTATAACATAACATGCGGAATGCATGTGATTTTAACCCATACATATTTTGAAAACCATTAATATTATTAAAATTGAAAGATTCTCTTATTATTTGTTTAGGACAAGGAGTTACACAACACGATGAGCACAGTGACAGTGAGAGTGAAAGTGAAGATTATGTAAATCTTTCTCGTTACGCTACCAGGTGGTAACATCTAAGTTGTATACTGTTGTTACCTTTGTTTGATTCATTTTACTTTATTTTTTATTTTTTAATTATTAGTTTTTATCATATTTTTCATTATAGTAAGAAGGATTGACAGTGTATTTTTGAATGCCTAGATTTCTTTTTAAATTATAAATAACAAAAAAATGAAGACAATTATGTTCCTTTGATATATAATCTCCAATTTATTATATCTGTTGTACTACCTATATATATATATATTGCGTGGAGTCCAATATGGTCAAAGAAAGGTAGCTTTAGTTAAATATGAGTAAAGCATAAAACAAGGGTATTATTTAAAAGGTTTGTTCGCCCTGCTGTTTGGTTTTGTTTTATTATGTCTTGAACCAAGTAAATTAATTTGTGGTTTTGATCAGGTTTTCTAATTTTTAATTAAATATTTAGTATTTATTTTTCATATTTTAAATTAAAATATAAAAATAAAAATATACTTAAAATCTAATAAATATATTAAATACTAGAATTATAAAAGTAAATATTTAATATTATTAAAAACTGAAATCATACATTATTATAATTTAAGATCAACAAAATTATAGAATAAAAATTTAAAATCAACTTAAAAAGTATAAAAAAATATAAAACAATAGATTAAGAGAGAGTGTCAAGTTAATGATGTCACCTAAGGAAAAAATTAAGAAACTCACAAATAAAATAAAATGTATGAAAGGGATCAAACAATTCTATAAGGGGACTTAATTTAAAATGTATAATTTATTACTTATTATATTATTAATATTATTATTATGTTAATGATAAATATATTAAAATTATATTACAATTCTGTTTAACTTTCATCAAAATTTAAACTATATACGAATCGAAATGCTCGATTCTTAAATCCTAAACTGTTTGATTCTTAAAAAAGTTAAAATAATTTATATTTTTTCAATTTTCACCGATTATCAATTATTTAGATCAGTTTTATTTTTGATCTGTTGGATTCTAAACACTTTTTCTTTATATTTAAGTACACTTTAACTTTTTCTAATTTATCCAATTTGCTGAATGCGAACTTTAACTTTCCATCACAGTATCCGTATAAATTCTTATGATTATTTTATCTACAAATCACCTCATGTACTCAAAATAGAATATTTCAGAAAACCGATCTTAACATGAAAAGAGTGCTGACAAAGTAAAAACGCCTGTTAAACTAATCAGAGACAAAGTTATTCCTTCTCTGAAACAAAGTGAAATTGCACGCTACGTTGCAGAATCATTTTGTTTAAAGCAGTTATCGAGGTCATTGCTTTTTCGGTTTTGGAATCAATTGGTGCATGCTATAATAAGAAAAAGGTAACTGAAACTTAATAGTTAATCTTGATGGAATGAGGAAAGTAACAGAGCTACCTAACAGTATCAAAACACAACTCTGCAGAATATCCGCACAGAATAGCGGAAGTGTATTCCTGAAGCAAGGTTGAACAGTGGAAAAGCATATTTTTTCCATTTACTGTTACTATTAAAGTTAGAAATACACAAATTAAATTTTTACAACTTCACCAATAATTTAAGAAAATAATAATTTTAATTATATCAGTTCATTATTCTAATATATTTAATAGTTTCATATCATTTAAGAATGATGTTAATGTAATTTAAATATATTTTTTTTCTTAATATATGGAAACACCTTTTAAGAGTACCATGACGAAGTTTCAAAAGAAAAGAAATATAAAATGAATGTTATCATAATGTTTTATTTTAATTAATTGGATTTTATAATAATATCATTTATAAGGCTTTCTTATTTGATTCTGACATTAGAGTCTTATAAATTCTTTTACATAACTTCAAATTAATTTAAGTATTATAACTATATTAATTTTAGTATTTTTAATTGGTGATCTAAATATATTGTTATTTATATTGAAAAATATATTTTATTCTTAATATGAAAGTGTTATTATATAAGACTTTTAATTTTAATTTTAAGAACTTTATGATGTTATATCAGCATGTTTTCATGAAACTTCTTTATATCATTAAGTTTAAAACACTTGTTGGATTCGGTATCAGAATAGTTGTAGTGGGTGTTTCTTTGGTAGGTGTAAAAGGACAGTTTTTAATTATCAGACTAGAACATACTACTTATTCTGTTCGTCAGTGGTCACATGTGTCTCCTTGAAACATTGGAGAGGCATAGCATAGTGCCACGTACGCATTCAGGTGTAACCCTCTTCAATCCACTTCCACTCAACCTGCTCCTCTTGTGTCTGTGGCAATGGAAAGCATCTCAGAAATGGAAAATGGGATAGAAGAAACCCTTCTGAGGAAGCAGAGTAGCAATGCCAAGGGTGGCTTCAGAACCTTACCTTTCATCATAGGTAATGAAAAAGTTACCATTTTTTCTGCAGATGTGTGATGATGAATATGTGCTAAAAGAGTTGTTCTTGTGGCAGCAAATGAGGCCTTTGAGAGACTGGCTAGCCTTGGGCTAATGCCTAACATGATATTGTACTTGACAAGAGAGTACGGCATGCAAACTGCAGCAGCCACCAATTTTCTCCTGCTATGGTCTGCTGCCTCAAATTTCGCCCCATTCATTGGTGCTGTCCTTGCAGACTCCTATGTGGGTCGATATTCTATGATTGCTTTTGGATCTGTTGCAAGCCTGCTGGTAATTTTCTTTCTTTTATCTTCTGATAAAAAAGTTTTGAATTGCAATCGTAGTTTTGTCACGATATTGTCATTCCAAGAAACTGAAGAGAAATGTGATTTCGATCAAGATGCAATTGTAATGGCTAAACCATATTTGCTGGTTTTTGACAGCTTGACTGTGATACAATGTTGGTCACTTTTTCAGGATTAAGAAATGAGTTTAACCATTGTTTCCACTATAACTTAATCTTAGATTTAGCAATGTAGGATTTGTAACATGAATCTCTAATACACTTCCTGTTTCGTGAGTCACTCTAGATATTTGTGATTAGTTTGATAACAGTATGAATCAAACATTGTTGGCATAGACTCTAATAATATATTAAAAAATAAGTTTAAGTGTAATTCTTTCTCATGGGGAATCTCATGGAATCGACAATTACCCTACTTGTGTACTTTAAATTGGATTAGTTTTATCTCTTAAGATATATTACATTCAGTCACTGATTTTGTCTCCCTTATTTAACTTAGAATAGCTTTGTTTTGTTTTGTTAAATTTGTATGCCAGCGTCGTTGATGAACTAAAATAATAACAAGTGGCCAGCACTATAGTGTACTGTGTGTGTGTATATATAAAATCAGTAAACTAAAACGGTTTTTTGGCCCTTGTTTGTGGTGGGGCTGTGCAGGGGATGGTTCTTCTATGGTTAACAACTTTGATTCCTTTGTCAAAGCCACTTTGTAACCAATTTACCGGCAGCTGCGATAACTCTCCTACAACAATTCACCTTTTGATCTTGCATTCTTCTTTTGCCCTGATGTCCATTGGAGCTGGAGGCATAAGATCATCCTCCTTGGCCTTTGGTGTTGATCAGTTGAGTAAGAGTGACAAAGACGCAGGAATCCAAGAGAGCTACCTCAGCTGGTACTATGCTGCTGTTTCGATGTCATCATTGATAGGTTTAACTGTTGTTGTCTATATTCAAGATTACATGGGGTGGGCAGTGGGGTTTGGAATTCCCGTTGTCCTAATGTTCATAGCAACTGTATCATTTTTCTTAGCTTCTCCGTTTTATGTAATGGCGGAGGTTAAAAGGAACATGCTAAGTGGTACAGCACAGGTCCTTGTAGCCTCTTACAAAAATAGATCTCTCCAGTTATCCCAGGAGACCGACGATGGCACATACTACCTAGAGAAGGGTTCCGATCTCCTGATGCCAACCGAAAAATTAAGGTATGTTTTGTTTCTTTTGTTCACTTTCACATTCTTCTGAATTTTTATTTGTTCAAATTGTTATGATGTTCAACATTGTTATAACTTATAACCATAGCTACTAATAGCATCAAAGTTAGATTTTTTTTCAATCATCACTGATATCCAATTTGGACAACCATCACAGGTGTTAATTAAGCTTTTACTAGTGTGATTGGAAGTCCACTAATTGTTATTGTAGTTTGTATAAGTTGGAAAATGCTATTTTAACTCTTGAGAGTGTGTCATGCAGTAATTGTTAGCTAATAGTTATGATCTGCATCAAACTGAAACTATGTATATGTTCTATTTCTAGTTCGCTTGAATGGTCTTGTAAAACATTTTTGAGAGAAAAGGCTTAACGAAGCAGTAACTTTGTTTGCTAGGTTTCTGAACAAAGCATGCATAATTAGAAATCCCTTACAAGATTTAACACCGGAGGGAAGAGCTAGGAATCCATGGAATCTTTGCACAGTGGACCAAGTGGAAGACCTGAAGGCACTAGTGAAGGTAGTTCCAATATGGTCAACAGGAATCATGATGGGTGTGAACATGAGTCAAGGCTCCTTTCTGGTACTAGAGGCATCCTCCATGGACCGCCACATCACTTCAAACTTCGAAATTCCTGCAGGCTCCTTTATGTCATTTATGATTGTGTCTTTGGTACTCTGGGTTATGATCTATGACCGCATTTTAGTCCCTGTGCTATCAAAGATAAAAGGGTACCCAACAAACATAGGAGCAAAGAAAAAAATAGGAACTGGTCTTTTGACTAGTAGCCTAGCAATTGCATCCCTTGCAGTTGTAGAGAGCATTAGACGAAAAATTGCTACTGAAGAAGGGTATTCAGATCAACCAGAAGCTATGGTGAAAATGTCTGCTTTGTGGCTTTTGCCTCGTCAAATCCTTAATGGATTGGCTGAGGGCGCAAGTGTAATAGGACAGAATGAGTTTTTCCTCACTGAGCTACCTTCGTCTATGTCTAGTCTTGCTTCCACTCTTAGTGGCCTTGCATCTTCTGTTGCAAGTTTGATAGCAAGTTTCCTTCTGAGTGTTGTTGACAGGGTCAGTGGAGGTGGAGGACAAGAGAGTTGGGTTTCTAGCAACATAAACAAGGGTCATTATGACTACTACTATAGTTTAATCTGTGCTTTGAGCTTTCTGAATTTTCTATATTTTGTTTATTGTAGTAAAGTTTATGGTCCTTGTAAGGATAGAAGAAAATAGAACTTTAGATCTTATATTGTATTGTAATGATAGAGGAAAATATCACTTTAGATAGATAGACACAGATGAAGGTTAATGACTGCTTCTTGCAAGTTTTCACAATGAACTAGTGTTTGTTACATGCTCTGCTCTGTATCTAATGCATATGCACAAGTTTATATTGAAAGAAATTGATAACTTGTCTATCTGAGTTTGATTATGTAAATGTAAGAGAGAATTAAGATTCCATAGATTCAGAGCATTGATTAATATTCTAAATAAAAATAATTAAACAAATCTTACATTCCTTACCTCTTCATTTAAAATACAAATTTCAATCTAAAGTGTAAAATAATAATTCATATTATAGATTTCACAATTCAGAATAAATTTTTTATATTTCAAATTATGTGATTGAAAGTATAAAAAATTTTTGTATTCTAGATTAAAAAATATATTTTTTAAATTATATAATTCAAAAAATAACAATGATGTTACTTTGTTATTTGTCTTCTTTGTCATTATTTGCGCAATTCATCATCATTTATGTCATTGCTTCTTTATGTCATATAACCTTTTATACATTCTATATATATAAAAGGTTATTTGTCTTCTTCTTCAATTCTTTAACTTTGAATTATGATATTACTTCATTATTTCTCTTCTTTGTCATTATTTGCACATTTCATCATCATTTATGTCATTGCTTCTTTATGTCATTGTTCATAATCTTTCTTTTTCAATTAGGTTATTGCGTATTTTCTTAATTATAATATATTTTCTTAGCTTTGTTAGCCTGACTACCAACTAACAATAAATTGAGATTTTGAATAGTTGAATGTGATGAATTATTGATAATAGAATATTAAAAAATAATTTAAATTTTTTCTACATGAAAACGAGATTGGAAAAAATGTTAAACAAAATTATCATGCACATCATATTTATTATCTAATGCCCTACAAATTTATTCATATGTGATGAAATTATATTGATTGAATTCACATGTGAGAAAAAGAAAAAAAACAAGATTGTTTCACTTTTTCACTTAGGGTGTATACAATAAGAGAGGGTAGAGAAAGTGATATGTGATAAGAGTAAAATGAATAAGAAAGAAATCAAGTGCAAGATAAATGAAAAAAAAAATTAAGTGTTATGAATGACGAGCTTTTTAAAAAGAATAAAGAAGAAAATGAGTAAACCAAACTAGTTACTAGTTTTAACATGTGTAAATGGATGTGTAACAAAAAATGATGTCCATGATTAAGTAAGCTTGAGACAAATACCTATTTTAACTCTAATGTATTATACTTTATTCATATGTAACTTAAATGATAGATATAAAAAATACTATAAAAATGATTATCACGACATTTATGTTTGATCTTATGTTGATATATAATTTGATTTTGTCCTATTACAGTTTGATTTCTATTAAATGCAACCCCAAAAAAAGTTACATTGTTTAGCTTTTTGAAAGTTTGTATTTAAATGCATTAAGTGAATCTTAAATTTTTATTTGAGATTCAAAAAGTATTACCCCAAATTTGAATTTTCCTATATTTTCTTTTTTTCTACAAGTAATAGAAAGTAAAAAAAAACGTTTTATTTTTTTTTACTATTTTTATACCATTTCTTAGATAGAAAACAAACAAACTATAAATTAATGTATTTTTTTAATTAAAAATGAAATAAAACTGAAAAGTGTTTTCATAAACCAGGCCCTATTTTTTTTTTCAAAGCATTGCCACTCAAATTATCAAATTCATATTTATTTATCTTATATATATATATATATATATATA
>Ga0209700_102194_pt1 | contig 39984 bp, 24 predicted proteins | sample SiratroredBW_FD_187528 | JGI IMG/M metagenome (GOLD analysis project Ga0209700, IMG submission 187528) | Root nodule microbial communities of legume samples collected from California, USA - Siratro red BW (SPAdes) (version 2) | ecosystem: Host-associated > Plants > Roots > Nodule | place: USA...
TTGAATTGGAATTACCCCCAGGAGCACAAATTCATCCAGTTTTTCATGTCTCAAAGCTGAAACCATTCCATAATCAAGCTGAGACACCTACTTTGGAATTGCCACCAGCAGCTTTCAATAACCAACCCAAGTTGCAACCCCTTACAGTGCTAGATTGGAGGACTTCTGCAAAATCTGATGTAGTAGAAGCATTGATTCAGTGGAAGGGTTTATATCCTGAAGATACAACTTGGGAGAATCTTGAAACACTGCAGAGAGACTATCCAACACTGCACCTTGAAGACAAGGTATTTGTTGAAGGAAAAGGGGATGTAATGGCCCAAGAAGAGATAACAGAGGACCACAAAGAGGCCGAATTGAGCAACCCAACAGCAAGGAGCAAGCCCAAAAGACAGAGCACTAAACCTAAGTATTTTGATAACTATGACTGCACGGTGAAAGGCAAAATGAAATAGAAGATGAAAATCAAAGATAGGTTTAAGGGCATACCAGTAATCTCTAAATTTGTTAGGATCTTTCATAGATTTTGTTCTTTTCTATTGTAACAGAATCCAGCTATATGTATGGGAGTTTACTGCAAATAAAAGATAGCAAAAAAGAATTATTCACTCATCTCTTTCTTTTTCCTGGAGGAAGCCTAACCTGTAAAATAGGCATTTCATTCTGGTAAGCTGTAGTAATTTCGATGAATCTCTCGTTGAGTTTTAAAGTGTACAATATAAAAAAATCTTTTAAATTGGACAAACTCGAAATGTTATAAGTTAATTTTCTATATTGCAGAACATAGACTTGAGAATATAAAATATGTATTTTAGAACAATATGAAATATGGAACATATTTTGGTAAATCATATTACCTAATACAATAGAAGATAAAGGTAACAAAGACAAAGACCGCATTGGCGATATTGATGCGAGGGCCAAAGATGGTGAGACGCGATGCTCATGAGTGCATCGATGGCAGACTACAAAAACCATGATTTTCTTCATTGATTATGCGCCCTGTCAGGAGTTGTTTGGTTCTGTTTTAATTTGCAAAGGGAACCACTGAAGAAAAGGATAATCCATATTATCAGTTGGGTCACCTTAACTTGGTTCCTAACTGCTCAAACGGATTTACGCAGAACACAATCCTCCGATTTCAGGATCTCCCAATCTGTCGTGCACCTCACCTTGTTGTGTCTCCTTCACTTGCAGGATCGCACGAATAGAGTTCACTCGATTTTAACAACATTGTGTAACATTATACTTTCTATTATTTTGACATTTTTTAAATTGCTAAAATTGATTAGAATGTGGTTTACATATTTCTCGCACGGGTGTACCTTTCTTGACAATTCAGGAAAAAAGAGAAAGACATAAAGATTATAAATAACCTGGGAAGCATCAACTTCTCATCTTGCAGGCAGTGAAAATGGGTTTAAAACATTTATTTTCCTAATAACCAACATATCCAGAAAAATCTGCTAATGGTCGGAGTGGTAGTAGCCAAGCAGCATTTTAAAATTTTAAATGCCATTAAAATTAATATGGTGACAAAGAAAAGATTAAATATCCAGCTAAAATTTAATGATGTAATAAAACTTTGGTACTTTATACATTTTTATTATCATATTAAAAATTATATTTCTCGGACAAGATACGATTCAGAAGTGTAATTTCTGTGAGAATAAACTAAATTTCAATCTCAATACACTGGGAATATTGATACAATGTACAGACCAATATTAGTTAAAAAAAATCATAATAAATTATGCAAGGACTAAAATGGGAACCTGCAGTCAAGCAAAATACAAGGCAGGGAAGATTGTATATTCTTGTATTGAGTCAGTTTCCTTTCGTTCTTCAATATTTAGTACCCAATCCCTCGTTTCTGTAACTATCTAATATTATGTTACAGTTGTTCATTGTGCAGGCATCAAGAAGACCATGATTCCAAAGTTTAATCATGAATAACCTCCAACACCTGCTGCATCAAAGGATATTTTTTAAAAACAGAACTTAAAAATAAACAGATAAGTTGAAGTTATAAGCAAAAGTTTACAAACTAAAGTACTACGACTGGTTGATCTGATGTCACTAAAATATTGTTATAAGATAAAATATATCTTGTGTTTTTTTATACAATTAAATTAAGTCATGAATTCCGTAAAAAACTCGTATTAATGACAGGTTATTCGCTGATCATTCAGCTTCATTCCTTTTAGTAGGAAAACTCCACGAAATTAGAGAAATATCAATGGAGAATAGAAGTACCAGAATAAAGTTGAAGATGTGACCAGCTCTTTTCCATGAAGCTTGGAAAATGCCTCACAGGCCCACGGAACATGACCATCCGCCAGCACCCTGCCACAGTAAAAGCACAAGTAACCAACAGAATCATACACACAATAAAGAATGCTTATCGTGCAAAAACCTAACAAGCAAACTAGTGTTACTAATGAGGAGGAAAGAAAACTAAAGAATGATTAATATATGGCTGCTATCATTAAACACCTTTGCTTCCTCATAAAAGAGTTCCAGAGATGCATGAGCTGTTTTTCATCTTTGGAAACATCCACAAAATCATCAAGCATCTGCAACATTACAGTTAAGCAATAAATTATAGTGATTAATCTCATTTTGTGCCACTGTAAATATTTAATAGTAAATACACAAGATTTAGAGGAGCAACTAGAGTAGGGAGGACCAAACTGAACAAGGAATTTTCGACGACATGAAAAGAGCATAAAGTCAGTCAAATTTGACATGGCAATGAAGCACTACACTAAATTTAATCATGTTCCTGTTCTTTACAAAAGGCCCAGAAATAACAAATTCAAATGCATCATTTGGACATATAGACAAAAGTGGAAAATTTGAGAAATAAACAATTGAAAGGTTTCAAGCTTACCCTTCTATCTTCAAGATCTGCAATGTCGTCATCAACTTCATCTTCACTATCACGGTCTGACAACACTTGTTCTAGTGCCATAGGCTTCATTTAACACACACAAAAGTTAGACAGTGCTTAGGAAAATCAAATGTTGATATAAGATAAAGTCCACTAACAGAAGTACAGTCAATTTCCTTTATTATAGAATAATGCTACATTTTGTTAAGCTTGATGAAGGGTAAAATACAGAGAAAGAGCCAGGGCTCCCAACCCAGAGAACTAACAAACCCTAGGTTCCAACAATTCATAACATACAAATCTGTCAAACCAACCCAATTTGACCCACAACCCAATCAATTTGGGTTGAGGTCACCCTTGAAATCAATTGAGCTCAAACCAGCCCAATCACTTTAAGTTGACTTCGTTAAATTATTCCAACACATTCAAACGTGTTCATGTACCGGTTGGGTAATGCATTTAAATTTGAAATCCTAGGAATTGGTGAACTCGGCCCGTTGACTAATTGATGAGGCATTTCACCAGCAAAACCAAAGAAAACACCAATTCTCTAGTGATGAAATTGTGACTAGAACCACCTTCAGTAAGCAATAGTATAGGAAACCCCTCAAACAACTCCAGATTCGCAGTTTTAAAATGAATTAATTCATGAACATCAAGTTTTATTGTATATTAAATATTTAAGTATCTCAGATGATCTTTTAAGAGTACTCTCCATATTTTATGACTTATTTCTCGATAATACATGAGGGCATATGCTATATATTTAGGATAGATCAAAAATCTCTAGAATTTCCGATAATACAATTTCCTTTCCTCCTTCCCTACCTAAAAATCTCTACAATTTCAACAACAGAAGATTCTAACAGTGTCTCTAGAATATGAGAAAATGAGCTCTCACAATTAGGAGATATAAAAGACAATAGACTATTAATAAACATTGACCCCCGTATACTCTGGTTTATTTAAACTCAAATTTCCAACAGCAAGCAATAAATAAATTGAGGATTAGCAGACTAGTACTAAATTTATGCATGAAAGAGAAAGCTGTTTAAAATAAAAACCAAAGTTTTCTACAATTAAAAAATCATATAAGCCTGTGATTCACTTCTAGCAATTAAGTTATACATAAAAATTCCATGCATCAAGCAGATTATGCAGCACATGCAAATAATAAATTTGAAAGATCTAAGATAACTAATCACCTGGACTCTGTGTGAGTGAAAGAACAGTCTCTTCTGCAGAAGCATTCGGCTGGATAAACAATTTTGAATTAAAAAACAGAATCTAAATGTCCAAATTGGGAGATTCATGACAAATGTAGGGAAAAAAAAAGGTCATGGGTATAACACTTCTCTCAAATTAATCAAATATCATGGCGATGCATAGTTAAAAAAATTATTAAAAAAATAAAATAAAACCTTATCACAGATGCCAATGGTATAAGTAATGATGCGTCTGCATTCGCTAACAAATTTTAACCATGGGTAACAGAAATACAATACAGATAATCTACAACTCAAATATCCACGCATGGAGTATTATTTTAGATCATTGATCAATCACTTAAATTGTTCTTAGTGTTTTAAAAAATACAACTAGAGGTTTAAAAATTGACCACTCTTACCAGAAACTACACTTATGATACTAGAAAACGTTTATTTATAGCGCCAGCGCCTAAAAGAACAATAGAACTAACTATAAAACAATAATAATAAAATCAAAAATAGTTAAGCCTTCATTTACAACTGAAACTTGTATTCTTAAAATTAAAAAATAAGAGAAAGGTTCTATTTACATACTTTTTTGTGTCTGTTCGGTCCATGCTTAGTTTCTTTGATTTAGTAGGCAGAGCAGGATCACTTTTACATATTGATTTACTACATTCAGGGTCTCCAGAAGATTGAGGCATGGCAATCGAAACACCTGAAATGTTGAAACTGGAGTCAACATGCTCCAGGTCGTCCATGGTGCTGGGATGATCGGGACCAAATTTCCCTCCATTATTTCTTCCAATAGGCAGTATCTTCTCATTACGAGATGTTCTGGACACGTTCTCCCCTTTGCAGCATAGGATATCTACAACTTTAGAATACATGAACCAAAGAATTTTATAGACGTTACTTGTAAGTAACAAAATACTTCCCCCATATACTGAAGTAAAAATAATCCATCAAACTGCAATCTTTTATTTTGAAAGGGAGATTCAAGGAGTTTTTCATGGCACGAAGCACTTTGTGAATCTAAATTAAATTATAAGAAGGCAACAACTTCCAAGAGTATTTGTGTCCTTGTGTGCTGAACAAATGAGAACATAGCGAAAGAGCAGAAACAAACAAAAGGATGAGGAGTGTCAACACCTAATATGCGACAAGGAGTCATCCCAAACAACAGTGAAATACTCTTTAACTCCCCTAAACCATTTGTTCAAAACAGTAAGTGGCAATTTTCCTCTAACACATTTATTTTCTTTGGTAAAATTCCACCAACAGTGCACGATAGTCCTCTCTGTTTTACAGTTTAGAACCTCTTCCAATTCTCTTTTCTTTTTACAATTTTTCACAGAAAAAAGAAGTTTCCTCTTCTAGCATGTTCTAAGGAAAAATCTCAAGGCATTTTAGTGGTTTTTGCGTGCTGTACACAAATATAAAAACATAGCATACATATCAAAATATTGTTTCTAATTATAGTCGTAGTCACAGAAGGCATCAAAGTACAATTCCTACCATCATCTTTTTGCATAAATCCATTCTGTATGTCTTCTGGTGAATCCAACTCCATAAATTGTACATTGCTGCGCTTTTCATTTTGAACAGAGTCCTTTCTTCTACGTTTTCGAGGCCTTGAACTGTACAATTTTTTGTTATTGAATAATTTTAATTTAGTAAGCTTGCTCAAAATTATATGAATTGGTTAGCGACTTGTTTAAATAAATATCCACAACCAACCAGAAGGAGAAGGTTTGCAATTGTGGAATTACTCCATCAGCAACATTCTGCATGCAGATACATAAAAGTTAAGAAACTAATAATACATTTCAAATGAAGGGAATTCAATAAAATATTCTGGGAAAAAAATTCATCTCTCAATCTTATTAAAATGATGACACGCACTTTTGATACTTGGAACAACAAAATATTTAGTGAACAATTTTCAATCACTAAGAAAATAAACCATTTACTACAAATCAAATTTAAACAAGGTTCTGACCTCTGCTCTCAATATATCAATTTTTACTGAGACGTTCACTGCTTGGTAATCTTCAGTAACCTACAAAATTAGAAAAAGAACAAATTCAAAAGCCATTCAGAAGGATCAGTATGTTAAAGCTAACTTTTAGTTACAACTGCTAACCCAGAACTCAAAGTTGAATAGATCATGTGATGAACAGAGATGAAGTCGCAAACCCTGCATAGATAAACTGAGATTGATAAAATTGCCAAGGAGAATACGATAAATAGATACTGAGCAATAACTATGAAAATGGGAAATTATATTAGCTATGAATATGCAAAACTTTTCTACAGAAAAGTTCATGTGACTTTATAGTAAAATTTTGAACACCATATATAGCCAAAAGAAGTGTGGAAAACAAAGCATCATTAAGTTGCTGTGTCAGATTATAACTCAAAATAGGAAAATATTATCCAGAAAAAAATAGCACATTTAGATATGCAAAAAATATTAAAGACCCAAAGAATATCTAACCAATATTTACATATTAATTTTTTACCACCTCAAAACAATATTACATTTAACATTCAAAGAAGAGAATCATTATATTAAATAAATTCAATATATCCTTCAAGAATGACGCTTTTCAGAGTTTTCACCTATCTTCTAAAACAGATAAGAGAGACAATAATTCTCCTAATTATTAAATTATAAATGGAAAGAACATAATAAAAGTACAACTCACGGTTCTTACCTTAAAACTTCCACACTGCATCAAGCAAAACGGGCAAGAAAAGTCTTCAGTCACTGTATTCAGAAAGAGATTCGAAATGCCTCAGTGATGTTAAAATTCTTTTTTAAGTAAAAAAAAAAAAAAATTATCAAAGAAAGAGGGATAATGAAAAAAAAAATGAAAAAAATCAGCTCAAGATGGCAGCATTGTCAAAAATCTTATACTTCCAAATTGTAGCTAGAGGCAATTCTGCAGTGAAGAGCATTCAGTCATAAACAAATGATAACAAGTTGACGACCAGTTTGATTGCTCTTCTCAAAATATGCAAGCATACGACAGCAAGAGTAAGATGCAATGTTGAACCTTGTGCTGTATAATATGCTATACCTTCTGTCTTTCGAAGCATGTTGTAGCGGTCCCTATAATTGAAAATCACAATTCCTGCTCTCAACCTATAAAACAGAAAGCACATAGAGTATTTTCAATTGCACCCGATGCAGCATAACTAAGAGATAAAGCATAATTTATATGAACTCCTTATTACATTAATCGTTATTCAGGAAGATTTGTACAAGTAACCAGTTGTTAAATGTAAATTTTAACAAAGATACAACTGTATATTGCTAAAATTAAACTAGAAACCAATCCACCAGCCAGAAACAATGAAAACAAAGCCTGTACCTTTAAAAGTTTAGATCCCTACACTTTTAAAGTTGGCTTACACATAAAAGAAAAAAAAATATTAGACAATTAAAAGATTAACTTGTGTCAGCAATAGAGTAATAACCATTTGCTAGTGAAGCCAAAGGCAACAAAAGCAGGGCCACTGGTAGGAGCCAGCACCTCTTCCTGGTCAACTTGCTGATCCTTCAGGGAAGTGCTTACCCTTAGAGTTACACATCCTCTTTTAGTTCAGGCACTGCATGCCTTTAGTGCAGGTTAATAATTGTAAATTTACCTAAAAATCAAGCTTGCTAATAGTCAAAATGTTGAAAACAAATTACTGGTATCACCTTTGGGACTTGCGACAATATGCAGAAAGTAGCTTTGGATTTTGTAAATTGACCTGCTTAATCTTTTATTGTTACCATGGATGTATTGCAAGACTAGGTAATTTATACAGAAACATAGTGGAAAATAGTCAAATACTTTATTTTATCCCTTTCCTGATCTTCAATCCTTTCTTCAGGGAGGTATATGTTTCTCAGCGCCCATCATCTCAAGACCTAAGCAGCTTTCTTAGGTGAGTAATGAAGATAAATTTTAACTATTTTTCCTTTTTTACATTTACATTTGTTTTTTAATTTGCAGGAGGACTCCAGGTTCCCAAAATTTAAATTTCATTTATTGAACATTATCACTTAATTATCCTTTTACCAAAATAGAAAAAAACATAGATGTGAGATGATGTATTAAATGAATCAATGAATGATTAGAATCCAGCCGCACAAGCAAACACATTAGCAGCAAGAAAATAGTATGAATGGTAGCGTAAATGGAGTCATGAAACTAAATACTCCCCCCGGTTCTTAATAATAGTTTCATAATTTGAGAGCTCAAAAAAGCCAAATTTGGGTGTAATTTGGTTAGTGAATGGTTTGTGGTCCTTCAGGTCGGGTTTTAGCCAATCCAAACCCACATGTGACATGCCCAAGAGCCTCAAACTCAGAGTGATAGGCTCAGAAAACCAATCCAACTCATGGGATACGCAGTCTCAGAGCCTAGCTCAAAGAGCAATGAGGCTCATAAGGTCAATCCTACCCTGAGGAAATACAACCCCAGAGCCTCAAGCTTGAAAAGTAATGAGGTCCAGAAGGACCAATCCATCCCAAAGGGTACACAGCCCTGAAACAGCCCTGAAGCCTCAAGCTTGAGGAGCAATGAGGCTTGATTGTGCCAAATGAGCCATCCATTGTTCCTTTCACATTCATCTGTAAGAGCTACTTTACTGCATTTCATACAGCGTTGTCCACATGGCTCTGACCCACATTGCTCCTTCTAGTTTGATGATATCAACTAATTTGAACACGTAAAGAATTAAAAACACAATTACCAAAAAAAAAATACACATGGCTATCTCATTAAACTCTTTGAAGACGTGACAAGTCACTAAACTGCCATCATAGCTGTTAAGTCACTTGATAGTAGCAACTAAAACTATTAACAGAGGAAAAGTATAGGGACCAAACTAAAAAATTAGTTTAGGCACTAAAAGCAAAAATTCGAAAAAGTTTAGGAACCGAAAAGATATTAAACCCTTGATAAAATGACACATTATACAGTGATTGGAAGGAATAATTACCTCTTTTTCTGCCTTGCTGTTATTTTATAACGCAAACATCTGCTAAGAAAGGAAGGCTGCAAGAGAAATCAATTATAAAGTAGAATCAATCAAACTCTGAAATTTTTTTTTTTTTCTGAAAGCAAATGTTGGAATCTAAGTTAATTCAAGAACAACTTTCAAATGTGGAGGAGGTATGTCCAACAACAAATACAAGACCCTTTTATGTCCTGAAGTATCATACAAATCGTACACCGGTTTCTCCTAAGGATATTCAATTGGATTCCAAGCAATATCAGCTCATAACATTGTAAAAAAAACTTTTAACCAGAGACTGAAAAATGCAGTTTCCAACGAGCCAAACAAAAACAGACACACACGCAAGCACAAGGTAGTAAACGGCTTTGGCCTTGCTGGAACATTCCAGTAAGGAAAAAAATCGAAGTGCAACTTAAAAATTGGCAAAATCAAACCACAGCGCAAATTCAATAGAGCAAGAAAGATGCATTCATTGTTTTACATTATGAAGACCGCGGCGGTAGAGAATGTTGTACAGTTCAACAGGCTTGCAATAAACCAGAAGGCTCTCGTCAGCCGCAATTTCTTCTTCCCCGGAATGTTGCACCAGAGAATTCTGTCGGCACATGTTGACCGTCCTTATCGAGCTTCAACCTGCACAGACACCGTTGTAATCTCAAACGCTTAGATCAAACGAACCAATACACCAAAACTCGTAACAAAGCTTATTGCTGCTATAGTTCAAAAGTGGAGTGAAGTGAGAGGGATTACGATAATGAGAAACGGAGACGGAATGCGAAGGAGAACTTCAGCGGCGGCGATGCTGAGATCTGGCGGAGGAGATGGGAGGAGCTTATCACGGTCCACGGCGCAAGGTGAAAATAGGGCTAGACTTTTCCTGAAACAGGAACGAATGGCCCATTCCAATACCTAGCCCAACTTGTTTTATATAATCCAAAAAAACAATTCATCAAAACGCTCTGATTGAGCCCAAAACGACAAATTTGTGTTTGTTTCAAAAGGATAAGAACCTTATTTTGAGGTTCAACACGTTCATTCTTTATCCACTGCCCATGCTTCGATTCACGCGGAAATACACTGTTCGTGATGCAATTATTTGCAAAATTTAAGCATTGATCTTCATTGATGATCATAATTCCTTCCTTAAAAATTTTAGAACAATTATTAATGATGAATGATGATGGTTTTTTCTACATATGCAAAAATAATAATGAGATTAGAATCCAAGACTTTATATAGACACTGTCACTGTTAGATTGAGTCTAATAATATAATGATGGTGTTTTTATTACATGCAGGTCGAATTTCTTTAATTTCAAAAGAGAGCAAAAATGCTGCTTGGTAATTTTGAAATAATTTGCCTTGGATTTTTTCATATTTTATGAGTAGAGTCAAATAATAAATATAATTATAAATTGTTTCAGGACATAGTAAAAGTATTACACTTAATACTGAAGTTAAATGTACAATTGAGATCAGATCTATTTCTTACATAAACAATTCGAACCTTTTCATTTATGTGTGTCCCATAAACTCTCATATGAGTATGAATATACAAATTACTTCTGTTTACTGATTGCTCAATTTTCATCAATGAGAACCATATTTTTGATTGTTTAGCATACCTAATTAAAAATAAATAAAACATTAGATTTGACATGTTTTAAAATACTTATAATACCGTTTTTTCTTTTTGAGTTTTTTAGATTCACCAGTATAATTAATTTTGAGTTTGGATTTATTTTCAGCATTTCTTTTGCACATTTGTTGCAAACATATAAGAAAATTACATTACGATTATTTTTATCATCGCATGTTTTCTTTCAATTTTTTGCATGTGTCTTTCATTGTATATACTGTTTTTTTTTAGTTTCGTAGATTGGATTCCACTATAGCTTAACTTAAAATAATTTATTATTTGTAATTATAATATTACATTGTAATAAAAAATTTCACTCTTAATAACAATATTTTATAGATAAATAACAACAAAATTTTGCTATGACATCATTCCATATCCCATTTATGTAGAAATTATATAATTAATAACAACCAAATCAACGTTGAGTAAAATCAATAATAAAGAAAATCAACATTGACTAAAATAAACTTCAATAAAGTCTAATTTAGAATTCGAAAGAAATGAAGGTTATTGTTTAAATATTTAATAGAGGCTTACCACAATCAATCGACTACAGAATGGAATGGAAAAGGTCAACGTAAACCAATACAAAAACACATATAAAAAAGTATTCAAATTAGAGCTTATAAGAAGCTGAAATTTCAAACAAAAATCGACTTTGAGAAGAAGAGGAACAACATACAGAGTGAAGAAAAACACTTATAAAAAGGGAAAATACACAAGGAAAAGAAGATGACTTCCACATGGAATACTGCAAAAAAAAAAAAAAAAAAAAAAAAGTTAAAACGAACTTTATTTTATCCACAAAAATTAACTTATTAACAAGTTAAAAAAATTAAAAAAAAATAGCTGAGAGATCTTTTGCAAATAAACTTATAAGCTAATTTTTTAATATATGTACATGCATATAAAACTCTAGTAAATCAAACATAATCATTTGTTAACAAAGTGGCATAACATTTAATGTTGAGAATGAAACATTGATACTACTTTATGAAGCAAATTAATGCAACGTGTCAACACTTAATGAGACATAACCATTTATAGCATGAAACATTCCTTTACAGTTGCAATCCATCAACATTGGTCACCACCATGACCAAGGAAAGACGCAACAATTTGGAATTCAGATATTTTTCTTCTTTTAAAAGGCTTTGTCACAACCACAACAAAGCAAGGAGAATTCGACAACATTAGTTAATTGGCCACAACACCACCACCTTTGTGTTGTGCACTTTGATCTTGGGACAACGTTGGTTGCTTTTGATTTCATCGAGGGAGATTTGGCTTTGTGTTGAGCTACCAAATATCGGTGTTTTTTTATTTTTTTTGTTCTTTGATGGGTGTTTGGATTGGTTCAGAATCAGAAAATGGTTCATGGGGTGCCTTCAAGTTTTTGACTAGAAGGAAGCAGGTTGATTCTCGAAGTCGGAATTACTCTCAGCCTTCTCTTGCCAAGGAGTTATCTGTTCCTCATCTCATTGCAGTTGGTGAATCATTCAATTCCTTTCTCTCTCTCTTTTTTAATTTTTTTTCTTGAAAACGTTATCTTTAATCGTGTTTTCATCTGGGGTACATTCCTGGAATTGTTACAATTTTGGGGGCGAGTTGTGTTCATGGTCTCTTTGTTGGATCTCAAACCTTTCGCGCCTTTTTCTTATTGCCACAACCACATATTCCTTCACTTTTTATTTTATATGTTTTATTGTGATGTTCTTTTCCTGTCTACCAAAGTCAAAATATATGTAAAATTTTATGAATAATTAATTTAAAATAAAAATAATATAATTTAATATATACATAATTTTATAAAAATAATATTAAAAAGTTATATAATTGTTATTTTTAGAAGGATAAATTATTTAGTTATTTTAAAATAAAAAAAGTTATTTAACTATTTATTTTATTGAATAAATATTTTTTAGTTAAACAGTAAAATTGTCTAATTAAAAAAGGATATTAAATGAAATTACCAAATTATATTTATATAATAATTTAGATGATACCAACTTTAATAAAAAGAAAATTAATGAAAATCTATTCGTGAGTCTTCTTTCTTTCTTATATATGTTTTTTATATATATTATTCAAATTTCTCACCGCTCAACTTTCTTATACATGTTTTCTTATACAGGTTAGTGTGTATATTTTCTTAATATTTTAGCTTCCAATGAACACATCTTAACTGTTTTGCAAATTGAGTTTGACAATGGTATATGATGATGATCAGGTGTTGGTTCAACAATTGGTGCTGGAGTGTATGTTCTAGTGGGAGCAGTTGCACGGGAGCATGCTGGACCCGCTTTGCCCATTTCTTTTCTGATTGCTGGTTTAGCAGCTGCTCTTTCTGCCTTTTGCTATGCAGAATTGGCTAGTCGATGCCCTTCTGCAGGCAGTGCATATCACTACTCATACATATGTCTTGGAGAAGGGTACAACAATTTATGTTTTAACATACTACAACAATTTATGTAACATTTATGTTATTGTTTTTTTTTTTTTTTTTTTTTTTTCTTTTGCCATTGTCTAATTGCATCATTCATATTCATACAAATGATGCTTACTTTTATTTTCAGCATTGCTTGGTTGATTGGCTGGTCCTTAATATTGGAATATACAATTGGTAGTGCTGCTGTGGCTCGTGGCACAACCCCCAATTTGGTATTTTACTATTTCAGTTTTTGGTTGTCAGCTTTGTTAGGTTTTGAATTTGAGAATTTGTATTGAATGTTTTGCATGTCTTTAGCTTAATTGCATGAGAAGATGATCTCAGACACTGAAATGAATGAAATGTGTGATTAGGCTGCACTTTTTGGTAGTAAGGAGAATTTACCAGTGTTCATAGCGCGGTACCATATTCCTGGAATAGATGTTGTTGTGGACCCATGTGCAGCAATCTTGGTATTAATTGTTACAGGACTCTTATGTATGGGCATCAAGGAGGTAATTTTCTATTATTACAAGCTTTTAATAAATCTCAATGACCTATTCAATTTTGTTACTTTTATCTTGGAATTAAATTTACTTGGTCTACCTAAGTCCTTAAGTAGTAGACTATTACGATTTATAAAAAACCTATAAACTAACCAAATTTTAGTAATAATCAGCTAACGAGGGCTTATTTATAAATCTGTACAAGAATAGACATTTTGTAGAAGAAAGTTACCGAAAATACAGGAATTTATAAAGTATAAAATGTTTTGTTACAAAGAATTATTTGAAAAATTGATGAAATATAGGAGTTTGTATCAGAATATTTTTTTTGTTTGTATATATGAGTGAGTTTGTTTTCTTTTTGTTCGTGTAAGATACTGTATGGATCCTTTGTTGTGACTGAATTGTGAGCTTTGCACAATCAACATAGTCACCCACTGTTCTTTATTTGTTTTCTAAGCTAAAATATCAAAAAAATTTAAGAGTGCTTACAACATGCAGAGTGCAGTGGTACAAGGAATAGTGACAACAGTGAATATATGCGCATTGCTTTTTGTCATAGTAGCTGGTGGTTACGTGGGATTCAAGTCTGGTTGGGTTGGATATGAACTTCCTAAGGGGTACTTTTTCATTTGACAAAACTCCTAGTTGGTACTTTAAATTTTTGTTTTTGCATTTATCCTATGTTATATGTTTGGTCTCTAGTTACCTAAGGCTTTGTCTTTCTTTCACAGACTTTTCCCCTTTGGGTTTGATGGGATACTGGCTGGTTCTGCCACAGTATTCTTTGCATATATAGGCTTTGATGCAGTTGCCAGCACTGCTGAAGAGGTACACGATGATAGTGTCAGTTTATTGGTTCTGTTTGTATTATTTTCGGTTAGCTTAATTTTTTAATAACAAAATGAAAATCTTGGTCTCTTCAAATATCACTAGTTCAAGCAACCTACTTTATCCCTCGCAAAACATATACTTTGTCTGTAGTGAAATACTAATTTTTCTGTTACCTATAAGGACTACAAGCAAATAATTTTTAGTAACTAAAAGCATTTTCAGATAGAAAAATTTATGTAGGTATCAAACGTAGTATACGAGTGACAAATAATTTTGTTCTTGATTGTGTGATCAGAAGGTTAGTCCTGAGAGGTCTGTATGTATAGAAAAACTTCTGAGATATCATTTTCTTATATGAATTTCAATATTTCGAAAGATTGGGTGTTGGAAGAACATGAGAAATGAGAAATCTTGAAGGAATCACAAGATTAACAACAAACCTGTGAAGTTTGTGGGATTTAATAATAGGTTCAACCTGTTGCTTCCAAAGAAGATAATTGGAATCATCAAGTTTTATGGCTATGGAGTTTGGAAAAAATTGGAAAGGGAATGGGCGGGAATTTGTATTGACCATTGTGGATCAATCACGGGCTCTTGATACCATAATAAAATTTGGGATGTAAGAGAAAGTATAGAAGAAAGAGACTGAATATTATTTCATTCATAATCATTTGAGTACAAAGAAAGAAAACCAATATATAAGCTTAAAGCTTAAAGAACCAAGTATGCAAAAGTATGCATACTTGGGATGCTCAATTGTTAAACTTGCTGGTAATGTTTCACTTTATGAAACAGGTGAAAAATCCTCAACGAGATTTACCCCTTGGTATTGGAGGTGCATTGTTTCTTTGCTGTGGGATATATATGATGGTGTCCCTTGTTGTAGTTGGTTTAGTACCTTATTATGCAATTGATCCGGATACCCCAATATCTTCTGCATTTGCTGAACAAGGAATGCAATGGGCAGCGTAAGTTTAAACATTAGAATTTTGCATCTGATTCTTCATCAAGTTTTAGTGGCTTAATCTATGTAGATGTTACCATAGACAAGTTTCTTGTTTGTGATTGCAGTTACATTATAAATGCTGGTGCTTTCACAGCTCTCTGCTCAGCATTGTTGGGTGGGATACTTCCCCAGGTAAATTAATGTAAACCCAGGTGGGCTTTGTCACCTCTGAAATTGTTTATTCTCTTATTTTTCTACTGTGAATTTAATATATTTAATATGTGCTTTCTCTTTATTAGGTGAAAGTTGTTCTCCTTTATTTTTTTTAATATATTGTTAAAATTGTAAACTATTGAAGCACTTTAAATTATCACTTTTATGGCTAAATATATATCTTCGTTGATTTGGAGAAGTAAGGTTTGTGCTAAACACACGCCAAACTCTCTATTCTCATATTAATGATGTACCTAACAAGACAAATTGACACATCTCTTTGTTTATGAGCTCTGTTTTAGTTTGAGAGGTCAAATGGTATTTGTACATAGAAGTACTTGTGGGTCTTAATGTGGGATTTATGTAATTTAATTATTTCAAGGAGAATGTTAAAAAGTTCCCTTGGAGTACTGGTTAAGAAATGAAAACTGGAAATTTTCATGGAAAATGTTATCAATGCACCTCTATTATTTCCAAGGCACCCTCGCTGTGATTTTCATAAAAATTTTACATTTATTGATACTTTAACTTGATTGCAAGACCCTTATTTTTATTAGCCAATAAGCTTGATTCTTAAGAGAATTATGTAATGGACTAGAAGACCTAGGTGCAGTGTATTGGATTTCATTCGAATCATCGTATTCAAATATATGCTGCATTTCTTTTATGCTTCATGCTATGATTGCTTGTTCCAGCAGTTATCACAAATTTTGTCCCTTTTTTTCTTCTGAAGTATTCATTTGGTAGGAAAACTTATCATTGTGTTTGTTAAATGTTTCTCAGCCACGAATTTTGATGTCTATGGCAAGAGATGGACTGCTGCCACCTTTTTGTGCTGATATAAATAAGAAGACTCAGGTTCCTGTTAAGGGCACAATAGCTACTGGCACTGTGGCTGCAGGCTTGGCTTTTTCTATGGAAGTCTCTGAACTGGCAGGGATGGTAAGCCTTCAACTTCTTTGCTACGATTTTTAAATTCAATGTATACAAATTTCATTACTGAATGAAATAGTGCATTATAGCAAATAACATTACTCTAATAACAGACTCTTTAAATACCATCATTATTATTAGTTTACTCTCTAAAAGTCAACACTCTCCTTGAATAGTGAGGTAACTAAATTTACTTTGGTTCAGTTCACGTAAATTTCCCCATAAGCACACAAGAAGGTGAAATATTTTGAGCTTTTCCAAAAGCTAAAATCAATTTATCACCTTACTTTGATCGAGTTTTTATATAATTTAAGTGCATAAGGATTGCACCACTATGGGGCTTGGTTTATAACATGTTGTGTAACCCTTTAAGATAGGTGATAATACCATCTTACAAATTAGGTTAGACCTAACTTAACCCTACAAAGGATTGCCCCTCATGTGTCCAACACTGTTGGGCTTGGTAAGTGTATAAAATGGTGAGTAACTCCTTTAGTGGATCTAGGATAAGCTCTAATATCATCTTACAAAGTAGTTTTAACCCAATCCAATCCTACAAAATTGGTAAAGAATTCATTTCACCTACATACTGTATTTGACACTATCTCTAGTTGACGTGGGAGTAGAATTTTTTCCAGTATGGCTAGAATTTTTTTTTCTCTTTTGTGATTCCAAACTGTTTTGAAATTATTAAGTATTCCTAAGGTAGTTCTAATACCCTGTATAGTATGTAAATGTCGATAGTTGTAGTAATATGTATATAACTTTTCTCCTGCAGGTTAGTGTGGGTACACTTTTAGCATTTACCATGGTGGCAATGTCTGTGTTGATCCTAAGATATATCCCTCCAAATGAAGTCCCACTGGCTCCATCTCTCAAGGATTCAATTGCTTCAGTGTTGAAGCGGTATAGTTTAAGCAGTTCAGATACAAATGTGGGAGATGTAGAAGCTAATACTTCTGAGCACAGAAAGCCTTTGATTGTTAAGGAGGATGTTTCAATTGATATTACTGAACATTCTGCTGGAGGAAACCGTGAGTTATCACTTTCCTTCTCCTTTGCCAATAGTTTTAATAGATAAATATAATTTTAGTGTTCATTATATATAATCTATGTCGCTCAAGAAACTAAAACTGGTTCACTTGTTACTATCGTTCTGTCCTTTGGCATATGTTGATTTTCTCCTTTATATATTTATTTATTTTGTGTACAGATACAGTAGAAGCTGAAAGGCGAAAAGTTGTTGGGTGGATCATATCATTCATATTCTTAGGGGCATTTGTCCTTACGTATGCAGCTTCAGATTTCACTCTTCTTAGGTTAGTCTACTTGCAGATTATGTGAAGAGGTTAGATATTTACAGGATAATCTCTTCAATAAATTCATGCACTTTATCAGTTGTTTTTCATGTCATTTAAGGATTGCGTGATGTTCCCAGTTTTTTGAGCATTTTTTTTTATGCTATTGCCAGTTCTGTTCGCTTTGCATTGTGTGGAGTTGGAGGTGCTATTCTTTTGTGTGGTTTTGTTTTCCTAACCAGAACAGATCAGGATGATGCAAGACATAACTTTGGGCACAGTGGAGGTATATCTTACCACCATGTCTTTGTGATACATAAATTTATGAGTAGTGTTGGTTATCTTATTCCTTTCAACTGATGCAGAGGTGCATATCTTCTAGTGTCACACGCATGGAGTGTATTGAACAAGTGTTTTATATAATTATAATAAACAGTAAAAAATAGGTTGGCCATAAATTCTTTTCAGTTTAAGAGAGATAACTCAATCATTAATCTTTTTTCAGGTTTTATTTGTCCATTTGTGCCACTGCTTCCCATAGCTTGCATTCTCATCAATTGCTACTTACTTGTTAATCTTGGGTAAGCATTAATACTTAATTTCTTATACCTTTGGTTAACCAAATTCGCTTTTCAAATGTATTCTTTTTCTATCAGGCTGTGTGTGGAAATCTTGAAATTGATGGAAGTAGTTTGATTTCAAGACTAACATAGAATTTTATAGTTATTTAATTAAGTGAATATCAGAATATATCTAGTATTCTCTTTCTCCTATGCCTGCCTTAATAGTGACACATAATTTCACCTTCATTCTAGTAAATAGTAGAATGGTAGGAACTCTAATTCAATAGAAACTGATAGTTTTGTGTGATGTTAATTGGAACAACTCCTGTTCAGTTCTCTCAGTGAATTATCCTTCATTCCTGCCGAATCAGCACTTATATGTTGAAACTTTGTTAATTGAATTGCATGCTTTCTCTAATTCTTCCTCATCTTTATTTCAGTTATCGTACATGGTTGCGTGTTTCCATATGGCTGGGAACAGGACTACTAGTTTATGTGTTTTATGGCCGAACTCATAGCTCTCTAAAAGATGCAATTTATGTGCCAACAAAGCAAGTAGATGAAATTTACCAAACTTATAGAAGCTGTGTTGTTTAATTAGTTCTACAAAATGTTGAATCTGTGTGTGGAGATTGCTTCCATCTCAAGCCAAAGAAAACATTGCAGCTCCCCCAATTGTACACATAAGTAATCCCTGTACAGGAAGTGCCTCTCAAGGTCATGTAGTTAACATGTTTTCTTCTAGAGAAGAATGTCACTGTGGTATGCCTTAAATTATCTCTCATTTCTTCACCATTGTTTAGCAGTTGTACAATACATGTTGTGAAACTTAGGCATGTTATGTAAATATATACAAAACTTTATACCTTAAATCTTCTCAAATATTTATTCTTTTTGCTCTGGAACAAATCTATTCTAAGGTTCCTAACATAACAATCTAATATCTCAGTATCTTGAAACACACATGTAACCAACCTTTTAAGTAAACCTATTTCTCTGTAAATTTTCAGCAGCAGAATGATTTCACAGAGGCACTCGCGTTGATCCTCATATAGTTACATCAATGTTCGAAAACACTGGTTATTGATTGAGTCCATATACTGATTGATTAATGAGAACTTGTTATTCAAGTAGATCAGTGCTTAAACCAATGTAACTAGTATAAAGTTATATAATAATATATATTATTTGTGGGAACAATAATATTTATTAGTCTTCGCTAAATTGGTGGCCACAGTAAATGTACCGATAAATGTATAGCATGGCAGTTCTTACAAAAAAGAATATCAAATCTAAAAATTCTAATTTAAAATTTTTGGTTGACTCGAAGAAGAGATTTACCAGTTCAATTCGATATTTAGTTGCTTTTGATTAGTTTGATGCTGTCATCACCGAGTTCGTAACAGAACTGATTCAAAGATACTCAAACCAGTTGTGGATCTAATTGCTGGTCGAACCATCAGATCTGAGTAGGTTTGTAAAACATTAGTTTGTATCCACCCGGCCACTGATTCAAATTTGTTATACAAACTTTTATTACATAGATCGACAAGGTGAATCTAACTTTTACTAAAACTGTTACATCACAGTCTACTGTGGTAACATCAATTTAACTAAATGATCTCCTAAGACTATTGTCTCAGGCTTCCATAAAAGGTTTCTTTGTTTGGTCGAGATTTCTTGGTTAATAGCATTCATTACTGAAGAATAAAAAAATACTTGTTACTGTCCATATGAACTTTACAAAACAAATTATATTTTGACTTTCAATAAAATTGTCTTACAACCTACTTTTCGGATGCACTATTGTGTATGTCGTTAAGGCAGCGCTATAATTGAACAAATTTTCTTTGTAATTGAGTTTTTCTGACTATTACATATGGAGCGTGTCAAAGTGAGTGTTGATTATATATTAAGTGAATAAATACTCTACCCAGTTAAAAACCCTTATATAGATCATCACAAACCAGACTAAGGTACTTTGATAAGTTCTTAATGTCTGAATATGTTTGAACCCTCCTTATAATGAAAATTTCATTGAGACTTCAATCATCGTTCCTGCCATTAAAACTATATTGAGAACTCACGGATTCAAGCCCCATAGCATACCATGGCCGTATCCCTTTCTTCTCAGAATGCCTAAAAAGTACATGCAATTAACGAAGGCTGTAAAAGATACACACTTAGCTATAACATAGACTTGTATAACAACGTTTTCAAGGTAATAAATTCGTTACTTAAATGAGATGCTTGGACATAAGGATCATCCGATGGACATGGTAAATATCAAAATTGAGACTACAACAGCCACTAATTCATTTTATCGATTAGTTCATTAATGAGATCTTCACGATTCCCTGTGTCTCCACCCTCCTTGTATAGGGTTTTTGATCCTTTCAATCCTTCAGCTGGCTTGTTGAGCACAAAGGGCCACATAAATCTGATAACTTCCTTAAAGTGGGGACCAGCATAATATATCTGATGCACCATATCCTCTATGCAGACAATACCAAACTTTCCTAATTCCTGCATGGGAAAAAATTGGAACAATCACAAATGCAATAAGGGGGAAAAGATAAATGAAAACCAGGAATCCAGGAACACCATGTATTACCTGCTCAATAATGTTATTATCTGTCAAGGGAACTTTCCGCCCATCCATCCTTGCAAGTCCTTTCTTATAAATTAGCTCCTTTATGCTTTTAAGGTTTGGATATCTTCAAAAGACAAACATTCACCAAAAAAAACCCTTAGCAAGTGGCAAATGATCTCCTTTCCTTTAGGTGTCTAGGGTTTAGGATTTAGGAGCATATACAGAAAATAAACATAAAAATAACCAAAGGTTTCGATGGGGTAGTTCTCCCAATGCATTGAAAGCATTCCAGATTCGGTGAAATACACTTGCCAAGTGCCATAAACAAACAAACAGATTTATTTTTCGGGTTGGTACATAATCGCATGCTTAGCATTTTCCTTTCCCAGATAACTTGCAGGCATCTACTATAAGCATCTTTAACTCAAATATTAACAGTCTGTTCAGATAAACAACTTATTAAAGGCTTATTGAACAAGAACTTTGTTTGGATATACTTCTCCAGATGTACTTGTAAGAGCATAAAATAATATAAATTGAGTTAAGCTTCTTGCATAAAACTAAAATCAACCTATGTACTTAGTTTTCGTAACAGTTATTTTCATTTAAATTCTAAAAGCTAAGGCGCATAACTTAATTCTACTTAATAGAGACACTCAATGCATTATATCTGTTTTTCATTTCTCTATTAGTGTTTACGAAGTTTATCCAAATAGGGCCTCTGCTTATCGCACAAGCATGTATGTACAAATTTCTATAATTACAGTCAAAATACCATGGAAGCACAAAATGAAGAACATAAATTAATGTCATACCCATAGGTCACATATGGTTCCACCCTCTGCAGCTTGGCCATTATTCCCTCACTTGGCTTCACAAAAACAGCACTGAACATACTCCTCAAACCCAAGCTGTACAACACCTTCCTTGTCTTTGGATGCATGTCCTTTTTCCTAAACCAACCACAAGTAACAGACATGTCATCGCTTATTCAATTCTCAATTTCAAAAACATCAAATATCCAAGAAAAAAAAAAGATTTAGCTACTTATTTGTCCCTATACCAACATAATATTTATACTTTAGTCTCTATACTCAGAAACTACTCATTTTAGTCTCTACACATACACTTTTGTATCCGTTTTAGTTTTAGTCCCCATAAAACTTTTAATCTTTACACTTCACACGTTCATTTATTATCAGTTTTACTCCCTCCAATGTAGGAGAGCAGGGACTAAAACAGATTGAAAAATGCATACAAAAGAACTAAAAAGAGCAGTTTCTGATTGCATGGACTGAAACCAAAAAAAAAATATGTGAAATATAGGAGACAAAGAGCAATTATGCTAAAGAAAAACAAGGAACTGTACCTACCCCTGTATCCGAATGATTATTAAAACGCTGGAGTTAGCATGAGGAACTTTCCTCTTCACCCTCCGTTTCATCCTAATGAGGTCCACTTCCTATAAACACACCAAAAGCATTAGGTTTTGCAACTTCTCGCAAAAAAAAGTTTGTGAATCGAGTGCATTAGGTTCAGGCAAACGAGCCACGAGAAGTTAGTTAGTTAGTTACCTGGTTGCGATACTCATGGATGAAATCCTCGGGCTTCTTTATGGATTGAAAATTCTTGTGCTGGAATTGCTCTTTCTTTCTCAAGGCAAATGCTTCCCTGCTTTTACGCTTCTTCAGTATAACCTCGGGGATGTAATTCAGAGGCTTTGGATCCTCTTCTGCCATCTCTGCACACACACACATTGAGCAGGTGGCAAGCTTAGGGTCACGAAACCATAGAGAGGGAGAGATAAGAGTTAAGGAGCGAGAGAAAAGGAGCGAGAGAAAACCTCACGAAGAAGGTGGCGTTCTAGCGGCGGAGAACGGCGGCGAGAGAAATCACGAGCCTGAAGCCCTAAAGTATGTATAGTATTTCGTTTCGATGTTATATAGTGCTGTTTTTTTCATTCATATATTTCTTAATTTCAATTTGGTTGCCGCTTTTGTTGGGCTCGACTTTGAGCTTCATGAGTCAGGCCTATGCAATCTGCACCCCCATAAATTTAATGCAATTGTTTTCTGTACCCCTCAATTTGAACCTGCACTCCTGTAATTTTTTAAAAAATTATTTTAACTTTTTTAAAATGATTTCTGGGTTACCTGCTCTAAAAAAATTTTCGGATTACACTCTTTACCATGTATGAAATACATTCCAAATAAGATTATCAGAATATACTGAACAAGTTTTCTAAAATAGGAATTGTCAAACAAACTTTTTAGAACGTATATAACACCTTTCGAAATAATTTTTTTGGAATGAATTTTCTGAAACAAACATTCTGAAACACATGAAATGTGTTCCAAAAGAAATTTTTTTAAACGAGATTTTTTTTGCAATGTTCTCTTTTTTTTCTTTTTTAATGGCGATGATAGTGGTAGTGACAGCCACGGTGGGTTTAGTGAAGGAGAATCAGATGGGACAATTCGTTTATTTCACCATGAGGTGCAGGTTAAAAATAGGGGTGCACGAAGTAATTATCTAAGTTTATATGGGATATGTGAAAATTACCCCTGCTTTATATTTATATTAAACATTACCTTTTACTCTCCTCCCACTTCTTCTCTCTACGATTCACCCTTATCTGTTCAACCCTTGCTTTCTTTTGTTTTTGAGTGTAAGAACCTTGTCGGAATTACATTGTCCACCATTGCCAATGACTACGTTGCACCACTCTCCCTCCGTTAAAGCGGTGAGTGTTTATGTTGTTTTTCATTCATCCTTGGTTTTTAGTTTCCTCTGTTTTCTAGATTTATAAATACATTTCATAATGCATAATTTAAAATGTATTTATATATTGTGGATTGTGCATTTCCAAAATGTTTTGGATACTAAAATACGTTCTGGAATGCATAATGTATAATTCAGAAAGTATAACTTATTTAAAAAAGTTTATTGATTGCATCATGTGACTCTTATTGTTGATAGGAATATGGCCAAGACTAGAGGTAAATCATGGCTAAAGGAATCTAGACAAAGTTTGACAATGTCTGAAAAAAATAGGAAATAAGTTATCATTGTTATTGATGTGTATGTATTATCATTAGTTGTTGAAGGATATGACGAGCAAGTAAGATTTTATAGGGATTTTATAGGGACGTACTCATACATTCTTGATTCTTGTTATTGAACTACACTAACCTCTAAGTTATAGGTTGTGAGAGGGTGAGGATTTACGAGGACTAGATTTGGATGATGTATTGACATTGTTGCATCGCTTTATTGTGGGACAATTTTGTTTGTACTGGATTTCACATCATTATCATCATAATTGATTGAACTCCTTAAGATAGAGTATGATGACCTCTACAAAGTTAAAACAATGTTGTGGTGCTCACGTTAGACTAAATTTATGATTATTTATTTTAATATTTTAAGTGTAAATGTCGTTTCAATGAATACATAGTATATCCAAAAGGATCGCAAATATTCTATTTGAATGTGGACATATGTTACAAGATACTCTAACATTATATTACACCTATAATAAAGGGAGCATTTACACTACACGTCCAAAGACATACTTTTAGTTCTTAAAGAGTTTTGTAATGTACTTTATTTTGTATTTTAAAATTAACAATTATATTGAAAAAAAAATAATCATTAATATATGAGATATTTTAATGATTTATGATAAATATACGTGCTTACTTTAGGTGAATATTGTTAAAATTAAAAAAAAAAAACTTTGAAATTGTGTTTAAAATACAAAAATGACTCTTTAAAAATAATTGTGTTTTGAAATTAATTATATAAAAAATATCAACTTTTTTAAATACAAAAATATTGTATTTTGAACTGTATATTCCATGTATTATGAATTGTACATTCTAGAATATATCTTTTATATTTTAGATTATACATTTCAGAAAGTATATATTAAATGTGTATTCTAAATATAATTTGAAATGCCTCTTTTATATTTCGGATTGTAGATTTTAAAATATAAATTTCAACGGATAGAACTGGATTTCTAATTATAAGTAGGTGTGCTTTTAAATTATGGAGGTGTAAATATAATGCCCATGAGTCAGACTTATTTTTAAATAATAATAATAATAATAAGGTTTTTTTTCTTGCATTCCTATAATTTCTAACTTCACTTCCATAATTTTTGAAATGATCATTTTACCTTTTATAAAAGATAATCTTTTAGATCAAGCTTCCTAAAATTTCTGGAACATGATTTTCGAACATATTTTATGGAACAAAATTTATAGAATAGCATTTTTGAAACAAACTTTTCATAACATATGAAATGTATTTCAAAACGAGCTTTTTAGGAAAATAAAATTAAAACAAGATTTTCAGAACATATATGATACTTTCAAAAACGAGCTTTTCAAAATATGTTTTCCAAAATATATTTTCTAGAACACATAGAATTCGGAATGAGTTTTTTTAGAACAAATATTTTAAAACAAGTTTTCCTAAATGTAAATGACAACTTAGAATTGAGTTTTTTAGAATAATTTTTTTTTTTTCAGAGCTAGTTCTCTCTTCTTTTTCTTCCTCTCAAAGAGTACAGTGGAATGGAGTAATGACCATGTGAGTGACATGGTGAAGTGAAGGAGGACATTTTGTCTTTTCCGTTATGATAATGCAATTAGTAATAACAGCGGCACGGAAAGTAAACAGTTAAATAATAATTTATAATAGATAAATCACTGAAGTCTATATAAAATGACTAAAAGGATAAATGAATTTTGTTAAGAGAAAATACTCTATCAAAGAGAATATATCAGAAACAATATAAAGAAAAAGTATCAAACATGTATATATAGCATTAGTTTAGAAATTCTAGTGGCATCCTCATGAAAGTGCGAAAGAATGAAAAATAAACCTTGATAGAGAAGTTATCTATCAAATACATCAAGAAAGAAAAATAGTTACCCGTTGATCGAAATGCTATGTGAACATGGGAGGACTAGAGGGACATATATTACATGTCCCATTGTAGGAAAGATGAGGAGGACTTTCAGAACCTGTGCAGGATAGGTTTTTTCTTGGGTAAGTAATTGCAATTAAAGACAGTTTCTTAAACTATTTGTCTGTTTGTAATATATAAGTTGAGGTATAATTTGAAGCCTAGCTTTAGAAGTCAGTTTAAGATTGTTGACCGGAAACCAAGTACAACTCATCAAACAATGAATTAATGAAACAAGATCCCTTTGTCATTTGTTCATGTACATACTCAGTTGATCGTCATAATATTTCCAATCGAATTGTAGAAGACATTTTAAATGAGAAGACAGTCCTATATTGTATATTGTACCACACCTTCATTCTTCAACTCTTGTATTTCACCCGGAACACTATGTATAGGACATTTTACCTGTAAACTAAGGGGTTAATATTATATTGTACTGAAATCTTGTAATGTTGAAATTGGGAAAAAGGCAATGAGAAATCGGTTCATTTTGAAGATGGATGGAAAGTACAGCTGCATCAGACTAATTCGAAGTCATCATTCACGTTCCAGTTCCGCATAGAAATCCCTGCAAAGTATTAAATATCTGATATCTTCTATAGTGATTATAAACGGAGGTCTCACTTTGATGTACATTTTTAGCTAAACATGTTTTTACTCTTAATTTTGAACAAATTATGAAATTATCTGTTCATTCCATGTTTTATTCAACGTTCTTCCTTTTTTTTCCCCACAGTAAGAATAGTATTATCGGGTCTAGAAACCACTGAATAATTTGGAGTATCAAAAATATCATAATTTTAATTGTTAAAGTAAAAGAATACAACAAATACAATGCAGTGTAAAGATTCACCCCTCTTCCTTAATGATGAACTAAGATTTACATTTGATACCTCCAAAATAGGAGCTTACAAGACGGAGTCATCACAAAAAAAATAAAAATAAAAAAATAAAAAAATAAAAAAATCTAAGAAACAGGTTATAGATAGAGGTGTCATCGGGGAATAAAACCCAAAATTGCCATGATGTATTCATCCTCACAAACATCTGAAGCATTCGTGAGATGTAGAGACCATACAGAGTACTCCTTTTCACCTTCCCAGCTTAAGCAAGATTATCGGCCTTAGAAAGAGGCAAGTCAGAAGATTTCCTAGTTTAGGCACCAGCTTGTTCCAAAAAATTCACTGCCAATAAAATAAGATCAGGATCATCAATGAGCAAGTAAAACAACTCAGTAACAGAAAGCATGCCACCAAAACCTGAATCATGCTTAGTTCTTAAAAAACCAAAACTTTGGATCAGATACTAGCAATCAAAATAATTAGTGATAGATTATTTCTTAGATAAAAATAAAATTCAACTTCGATCAAGGTGTAGCAATTATCATTGTAAATAAACCTCAGCTTTAAGAAAGAGAAACAGAGTCCATGAAGCTCCCGGCTAGTGAGGAATGGAAAGGATAGATGTAGCCTTATCCCCATAAACGGACAGACTGTTTCTATGATTTGAACCTGTGACCTCCCATTTACAAGTCAGCAACCTTCTCATTGTGCCAAGGCTTGCCCTCTAAATAAGTGGCTACTGATTTGCAGTCACTTAACAGGGTTGAGCAGTTTGAGTACAGGCAATTTTCTCTTATTTATCATTTATAGAGTTACCAATATAGAAGTTCCTTTAGGAAAGATTTGAAATTTTGGTACTTGTAGATAGGTATACCAATGCAACAAAATATGCAGAGAATTGATATAGGTTGCTCATACCATTCAACTGGTAGTTTTTAAGAGCTTGCAATTTCAGCCTTCTTGTGCATATGAAACCAATTTTTTTCTAGCAAGTATCACTTGTCTCTGCTTTACTTGAAAATATATTGCCTCAGTTTTACGCCTCTCCACTAACCAAACTGCTTTCATCTTTGGCAGATACACTACCAACTTCTTTGTTGCTACTCTTCTTCGTTTTCTCTTTGTTAGTGAAAGGCTTATCCTGGGAAGAGCTGACCAATCTCCTGACAAACTTTTTAGATGGAAGTACTGAATCATCCTCTGAACTCCTTTTAGAAGAGGCTGTGACTTTGGGAGTGCTAGACTTATCCTTAGACTTTTCAGGTGATTTTGATGAAGTTTCTCTGTCGTCAGCTAGTTCACCAGTAGACTGTTCAACATTTGAGTTGTCTGGATTTGTATCAGGAAGCAGTGCTCGGTGACTCAGGCGCAGCTGGCCCTTTTCATTTATCTGCAATGCATGCTTAAAATCATAAGACAGAATACCTTCCTCACAATATGGTAAAATCAAATCAAGAATCATATTCGTCAGATATTTGAAAATCAGGATAGAATATTCTACATTTACTGTGCAGTAGTTCATCTGCAAGAAGTCTCTAAATTAAAGGATCTATCTGGATTTTTAACAAGATATAGTAAAACTTGACATAGTTCATACTTCATAAAGTGGGTCTGGAACTAATGAAAAGGTGGTTGACTTGACCAATTTCCTAAAAAAAATTAAACCTCTGAAGAATATAGAAAAAGTAAAAAATAAAAAATGAAGAAATGTCAGTTAGTAAGAATGTCTCTCACGTGCAATAGCTGACAAATAGATAATTCTACCATAGTTAAGCCGATTGTCAGAATCCATTACAACAGATCAACAACTCACAGAATTGTCTGTTACAACAGACTTGCCAATAACGCTGGTAATGATTCTTAGCCAAATGCATAATATAAGAACTGCATTCACTGATCAGAGTTCATAAGAGTAAAATGCATTACACACTTTACTAAAACAGGTTAGATAATCTTTAAGCTTTCCTTAATTTTCTTATTCAAACTGAAACTGCCATCCACGCATAGATATGATTAAAACAAAGAACAGACTGTATCTATTATTCTATCAAGTACTGTTTACTCAGCTTCACTTCCACTTCAGAAAGTGGGAAAGGAGATGTATAAGATGTCTTGTATCGGTATAAATATGGAAAACATACTCTCTGACTCAGAAAATGCAATTAGGCTTAGTTCATTTCTAATGGTTAAGTTAAAAGCTAAACAAGTATTGCCGAAATTTAAGGGATAGAAACCCAAGATCTGATCATTCATATAAAGCAAATAACATTAAATAGTGACATTAATCACTGCTCTAAGTTCAATTAAAACAACCACTTTTCTCTCCCAGTTCCCCCTTTGCTTTCTAGTCATGGAGGCAGAACGAGCAAACTAGAGAGCAGAGCAAAAAGAATGAGGTAAGACAATTCATACACATTACAGTCAAATTGTACTATACATAACCTATTGTAACAGACCTTGTATATAATTAAATCTTGTAAATATCTTAATTAGGATAAATTTAAGTTTCCGTATTATTTGGTATATTTTAGTAAAGCAGTCATGCAGACTTTTATACAATGAAAAACCTTGAACGGTTGGATAGTCATCAATAATATTCAGAAATTTCAATACTATCCTTTCAAGTCCCTGATTATCTAATTATACTAAATTACAATGATGTGATTACTTTATGTTTCTCGAAGCAAATAAAGCACAAATCATGTAGTCAATCATCATGTATGTAACTCACTAAAACAAACCAGTAAATATGACAAACACCAAATGAAGGCATAGCTTGGCTTAGTTCAATCACCATTAAGAAAAAAGAGAGTCACTACAACATTGCATATAGAGCGATTGGTAAATTTGAGCATGATTCATAACTAAGAACAAGTAACATGACATACCTCTATAAGCTTTACATCAATGCGATCTCCCACTTTGAACACCTGCAGGAGAGCAAGTCAAATATTATCCCCGCATTATTTGCTTATGCTGTTAATTTTATTTGGAAAATAGAATTAAAAGAAAATGCTTACATCTTCAGCCTTGGGTAGCCAACCTGAACTCAGTTCACTGATATGACAAAGTCCCTACATAAAATAAGAAATGTTGGATATGGTTAGAAATATGAAAAGTTTCTGATGATATTATTTTAGAATATTTTTAAATACTTAGATGATCTGTTAGGATTTATTTTTCTTTTTATAATTCATGGTTTGTATATAATTATTATCACTTTTTCATTGTATATTATTCTGGTTTGGCACTCTAATTTGTAGTTGTTATTAACTACCATAAACTTTTTTGTTGATAACCCTATGCTCAACACCTTTTAAATTCACTAACCTTATCTATGTCTCAAATGCATTACTCTTTCCTATGTCCTAGATGTACTAGCTCTGTATTTGTCTCGGATACATATATTGGCATTGTTAGAGGTTTCACATCGATTAAGGATAATATCATATCATAATATATGAGTGGGGTGCAAACCTCTCACCATTCAAAGCCTATCCTAGCAAGGTGTTGGCCATTTCACCTACTATTGAGTTCCGCCCTAATGCCATGCTTTAGATGTCCAATTTTCAGTGTGTGTTAAAGAGCTTACATAAACTAGAGATAAGATCAAATTATAATATATAAGTGGGTGCAAATCACACCTTATAAGCTGATTTTACAAAGACGAGTTAGGCTTAAACTCACTTCCTAATATGGTATCAGAGCCCATTCTATTCAAGTTCATTAAGGCCATTGTGACACTATTATCCGGGGCTCATGTTGAACCATCTACAAATATCAAATTCCATGCTAGTTTGAGGTGTGCTGGAGATCCCTTCTATGTCCCAGACGTAGTAGCCCTTTCTTTGTCCCAAATATACCAAATATTGTCCAAGATGTATTAGCTCCAACTATATCCCATATGCACTAGCCCCATCTATATAATCTTAGCACCATCTTCACCCTATATGCATTGGCCTTGTCTCTATCCTAGAAGTTGCTATATAATCTTAGCACCATCTTCACCCTATATGCATTGGCCTTGTCTCTATCCTAGAAGTTGTTATTGTGAATTAATTAGAAATTGATGGAGATTCCACATCAACTAAAAATATAGTCAAATTATAGTATATAAGCAAACTTCATCTAATAATTGTATTAGACTTAAAGTTCACTTCCTAAGATGACATCAAAGTCTATCCTAACGAGACTTATTCGACTTATCGTGTCACTTGCTATTGGATCATTCATAAATATTTATTCCTACAAGAGTAAGAATGAAAAAGTTGAGGCGAGTATGTCATATGATCTGTAGCTCCTGAATCCACAATCCAAGAGTTAGCAATATCAATCTCTTATATATGTTTGACTCAGATCTTATTGTTGTAAGATCTCCCTGATGAATCTCTTTTCGAAAGACCCAACACTTGAATCATGAGATGGAATAAAAAAATATTTTATTAATTACAATCATACTAGTTAAATTCTCAACTCCTCTAAAAAGATGAATAAAATTAGGTGGAACGTAGGTTCTAAGGATATTTTTCCTAATTACTATAGAGATATTAGGATAGTTTTATCCTAGTAGTTCCATGTTTTCAACAGTATATTATAGCTATGGTTATGTTCAGGGGATTGATTTTTAATACATTCAACCCTTCTAATTATGTGGGTACACATTTGTTCCATTTTAGTATATAATTTGATTTTTCTTTCCATTATTAAGATCCTGATTAATGCATATACTTCTCTAGTTTAAACCTGTGTTGTATCAAAATAGTGGTCACAGAGTTTGAGATTTCCGGTCAACAAAAGCAAGTCCCATTTTCTTTCAAAATTTTTTAAAGCATTCACAAGAGATTTGCTAACATAAAAAAGGAAATGCTTTCTGATCATCTGATAATTATTAACATGATAACATGAGTATCACTCTAAAGCATTTATAAGATTTAAGAAACAAAACACAATGATACAACTTCACTAGAAAACCCAAAATCGAATAGCGAGTAAGAAGCAATCAAATGGCATCTGCTTCTAGTTGTCTATGCTAAATGCTTTTGGCAACAACTAGATGGAATCATTTACCTCTCGTCCAGGTGCTATCTCTACAAAAACTCCATATGAAGCTATTGATTTGATTTCACAGTTCCTGAAGTATAGAAGGCAGCACAATTATACATACAATTTATCAATAGTTCCCTTTTGCAAAAAAACTAGAAAATAATTAAGGAAAAGAAAGAGGAATATTTTTTGGCTAAATTATGTTTTTAAAGCCTTTATATTACTATTTTTTATTAGATCCCTCATTTTTAAAAGGTTGTAATTTAGTCCTCATAAATTTCCTTTTCATTTTGTTAGTCTGTCATTAGTTTTGTCCGTTAAGTATTATTTTTTTGCTTATTTTCTAGCCTCTCTAAATATCACTCATTTTCTGTTTGGTCCCTTATTAGTCAGTCACGTAGGGCACTTACAGACAAAACAAATAGAACCGTAACAAAGAGACTAAATGGGAACAAAAAAGGTAAACTGAGGAGTATCCGGGGACCAGTTGGGAGAATCGTAATAATGAAAAATTTGGGAGAAAAAGAAAAAAAAATAAGGAAACAAATATAATCAGGAAAAGAAGTGATAGCTACCTATATATATCACCAATAGTTGGAACCATTGCCAAACCACTAATAATAGCTTTAGACCTCTCTAAACTTGGCAAATCTTTTGCAAATATTTTCACCTACAAAAGCCCAAGAAGACTTATTCATGGTATACCAATAGAATAGTTAACTGTAATAAATAATAATGTAAAAGCATGTCGACAAGCTGATTGTTCTCGTACATTGCCATTATCGTCTGCATCAATAGCTTCTACTCCAGATTCCTCGATAATGCTCTTGATTTTTTTCCCACCAGAACCAATTATAAGATTTACTCTATCCGGTTTTACCTATAAAAAATGAGCACATAATAACCCATGAATGATTGAGTGATAGCCAATGAAGGAAAAAAAGGAAAGCAAGAAACAGACCTTCATAACGTGTATCAGAGGAGCATATTTCGAAAGCCTATTTGCTGGAGGAGGTGAGCAATTCATCATTGCTTCTAAATTAAGTAACAAAAGGGAGAAAGATATTTAAGATGTCAACAATAATCAAAGAAAATTAATTTAAAACTTCAAAAATATAAAAATGTTTTTTTTTTCTTCTGTATTCACATACATTTTATACTTGAAAGTTTTAAACATTTGATTGATCTGACTACTGAGTACATTTGCCGAGTACATAAAAATTACATTCTCTTCTCCTGAACTCTTCCCAAATGACACTCAACCTCCATTTAGGTTTTAGTTACACACTTATCTCTCTTGTGTTTATTATCAACTTACATTCACATCCCTAATCATATTTAGATCAAAGCCATAAATTTAAGCATATTGTTGAAATATGGTGTAAATCTTGCACATTTACTGTACAATAAATATAGATTGAAAAATCCCTAAAATTAAGAGATTGAGATTAAAAGTTTATTTGGTAGATTTGCTCTAGATTTATTTACTTTTATTAGGATTTCATTTTTCGTTTAAATACCAATGTATTGTTTTTTTTATCAAGAAAAGTAATTCCATAATTATTGCTTAATGCCTACACATTTTTTAACATGGTATTAGAGCTCTAGTTATTCATGGAACTCTGGTCTCCATTTTTACCACTTATGACCATCATTGTCGTTATATCTTCGAGAGAATGCAGCCTTAATTGCTGTAGTTTCATTGTAACAACCTCTATTGCTGTTACCTCTTATTTGCAAAATCACCCATTAGTTACTAATTTGCATCTCCATGATGTCAGAGCCAAAATCAACAGAGGGAGGATTCAACATTGAGGAGATAAAAAGACTGAAAGACCTATTGGGAACAATTGATAAACCCTCAAAATTATACTCTGTTACTCTTTCAGGTAATGTTTCTTATATGAGTGTCTCATATAGTGTTGGATTGTAGATTCAGGAGCTACAGATCATATGACATACTCGCGTCAACCTTTCATTCTTAAACCCCATCTTCAAGCAATAGGAAAATTATTGTTGCCAATAGCTCTTTAGCTACAGTTGTAAGATATGGAGATATCTATTTATCTTCTAAACTTATTCTTAAAAATGTTCTACATTGTCCCAAAATTTTTGACAAGTCATATCTCCATAAAAAAAAACTAACATACGACCTCAATTGCTTTAAAATGTTCTCTCCATATTTGTGTGTCTTACGGGAGCAAGACTCTGGAAGAGGATTGGACTTGCTAAGGAAAGAAATGGACTTTACTAACTAGAACCATCTCAAGAATCCAAACCTGACCAATCCATCTCTCTACACAGCATATCAAATAAAGACACTCTTTTGTTATACCAGTTATTTTCTGTTTAAAAAATCGCTTCCCCATTTATTTGAAGGTCTAGATACCTCAAACCTGCATTGTGAGGCTTGTGAATTAGCTAAGCTAAACACACTCATTTCCAATTAGAAATAATAGAAATCATAACCTTTCCAATTAATCATAGTGATATATGGGGACCATCTACTGGACCTAATAGCTCTTGGGCGCATTGGTTTGAAGTCTTTTATTGATTATTGCACTAGGGTTATTCTGCTCTATTTGTTTTAAAAAAAAAAAAATCTAACATGAGCACTATTACTCCCTTTTTTCATTCAACAATTCAAAATCAATCTAGGGTCAACATCAAAAGATTTAGATCTCACAGTGCTAGAGATTATTTCAACCAAATTGTCTCTACTTATTTTCAATCCAAGAGGATTATTCATGACTCTTCATGTGTCTATACTCCCTAACAAAATGGAGTGGCAAAGAGGAAAAATAGGCACCCGCTTAACCAAAGTACTTCTCTCTCAAGGGAAAGATCCAAAAAATTATTGGGGAGAAGCTATCCTCACTTTTGCATATATTATAACTAGACTTCCCTCACAAATACTAGAGAACAAAAGTCCTCTTGAAACCCTAAAAAACTTTTTCCCTCACTTTAAGATCTGAAATGGTCACATTCCTAGAATATTTGGGTACACAACTTTTATGCATATCCACAACCAAAATGGAGACAAACTTGATCACCGCGATGTTAGATTTGTCTTTCTTGGTTATCAGCAACTCAAAAAGGTTACAAGTGTTATTGCCCTTCATTTAAAAAATTGCAAATCTCCTTCTATGTAACCTTCATCACAACTAAATCTTTTTTCTCATTTGCTGGCTCCCAAGAAGTTCTTTCAGAAGATTGCGATGACTGCTTGGAATCCTTTGTTCTGTCATATGATCCAAGTTAAGCCTCCAAAAATGAACCTACAACTGAGAGAATTAATTCTGGGGCAAGAATTAGTACTAATAATTTCCCAAGATTTAGCAATGTCTACACAAGAAGGAAGTGTATTTCGAACATGTGGCAAGTCCATGAATCCAATCCAAGTTCTAAACTTAAGACTACAGACAACATTGAACGAAAAACTGAGAACACTCTCAACACTCCAAATGACCTTGATCTACCAATAGCCATTAGAAAAGGTACTAGAAAGTGCACAAAACAACCCCTCTATCCTTTATCAAATTGTTTTGCTCTGGATAGATATTGTTAGTTAGAATTCTATTGTTGTCGCTAACACTATTATTGAAGCTTTGACAAAGAAAAAAAAAATAGAAATGCGATCAAAATGAAGATGGATGCATTGGAAAAAAATAGTACTTGGGAAGTTGTTGACAAACCCAAAGAAAAGAAAGTTGTTGATTGCAAATGGATATTCATAGTAAAATATAAGGATGATGGGTCTATTGAAAGGAACAAAGCAAGGTTGGTCGCCAAGACATACACTCAAGCTTATGGAATAGACTACCAGAAGAGTTTTGCACCAATTGCTAAGATGAATACTGTAAGGATTCTTTTGTCCATAGCTGTCGACTTTTACAATACGATGTTAAAATGCCTTTCTCCATGGAAACCTAGAAGAAAAAATCTACATGAATATTCCACCTGGGTTTGAAATAGACAGAAAAAATAATGTGTGCAGACGGCAAAAGGCTCTTTATGGACTGAAACAGTCTCCTAAAGCTTGGTTGGGAAGATTCACAAGAGCTATGAAGGGATTTGGCTACAAACAAAGTTAAGGAGATCACACTTTGTTTACTACACATTTAGTGAAACAGGGGGTATCATTACTTCTAGTTTAAATTGATGATATTATATAGTGACTGGAAATCATGAAAAAGAGAAGAATTGAAACAGAGACTAGTCCAGGAATTTGAACTAAAAGAGCTAGGAAGATTAAAGCATATTTTTAGGCATAGAATCACCCTACTATAACAAGGGAATTTTCATATCTGAGCAAAAATAAGTGGTTTGCTGGCAAAAACTGGGAAAATTGGGTGTGCACTAGTGTAACTCTAGTGGATCATAACCACAAGTTATGAAAGGTTGAAGGGGAATCAGAGTAGACAGAAAAGGTGTATCAGAGGTTGGTTGGAAAATTAATATATTTGGCTCACACATGGTCATACATTGCTCCTTTAGTGATATTGTCATCAATTAGTTTATGCATGAATCAAGGGAATCTCATCTTCAAACTACTTGTAGAATTCTACATTACTTGAAGGGTAGCCCTTAGAAGGGAATATTGTTTGAAAGAAATGGAAGACTAACTCTTGAAGCCTACCCTAACGCAAATTATGCAAGTTCTCTTGTTGATAGAAGATCAACAATTGGATATTGTACTTTTCTAGGGTGTTACTTAGCGTCATAGAGTAGAAAAAAAAAAAACAGATAAATGTGGTGGCAATATCATCTGCTGAATCAGAATTCAGGTCTATGGCACAGTGGCTATGTGAGTTATTATGGCTAAAGTTATCTTAGATGACTTGAATAGTAATTCGGAAGGACCCATGAAGCTGTACCGTGATAATAAGTTAGCAATAGGCAATTGCACCGAATCTCATTCAGCATGACAGAACGCAACATATAGAAATAGATAAATACTTCATTAAGGCAAAATTAGAATAAGGTTTAGTGCACATGTCATACATTCCGTCCAAGCAACAAGTGGCTGATGTGCTGAAAAAAGGACTCAATACCTCAAACTTCTATAATCTCATAACCAAGCTGGGTGTTGAAATACGGTGTAAATATTACACATTCACTGTACAATAAATATAAATTGATCGAATAATAAATCTAGATTTGTTCATAAGAAATCCCCAAAAGTAAGGGATTAGGATTAGGAGTTTATCTGGTAGATTTGCTCCAAATTCAGAGTCTCTATGTCTGGAGATTTATTTCCTTTTATTAGGATTTCGTTTTTCCATTAAATACCAATGTCCTGTTTTTCTTAGATCAAGAAAAGTAATTCCATAACTCTTAAGAAGTAGATTTTAAGTCTAACTCAACCTTACAAAACTAGCTTGTAAGGTGAAGTTTGCATCTACTTATATATTATAAATTGATCTTATTTGTCATTAAATGTAGAATCTCCAACACACTCCCTCATGCCGAGACATGTACATATTGTGCGTGGGTCTAGATATTCATGGATTGTCTAATAGCAAGTGTCTTACTAAGATAAATTTTGATGTTATATTAAGAAGTGAGTTTAAGTCTAACTCATCCTCACAAAGTCTAACTCTAGGGTTCAAGGATCAAACTAAGCTCTTAATCAGGTAGAGATTAAGATTTCATGTAAAATGAATTTTTAACCCAATTATAACTAAGTAAAATCAGGTAAATATAGCTAACTAATTTATAACAAGGCTAAAAAAATACAATCAAGTATTTAGAGGCTCTAATTGACAGGTAACAAAAAGTTAGGAGCTTAGAAGAGATAGCTATACTACAGTTAGAGTTATTACACTGATTAAAAAAAAACAGTGACAGTTATTCCTATACTACTGGTGTACAGAAATAGAAAAAAAAAACTAGGGAACTATGTTTTGCAGTGTAACTCAACTCTATTGTACACAAATAAATGTTAACCACTGTCATGTCTTGACAGCATATTCGATGAAAAACAGTTGAGTTACGAAATGTACAAATTCATTACTGCAACATATATCGTAAAACTAGAGTTTTAACTTTACCAAGTATATGCTTCCTGCCATCTCTTGCTTGTTGGAGTGCCTTTCTCATTATGGGCAAAGTGATTCCACCCACCTGCAACAATTAGCAAACAATAGCATAAAAAATATAGATACCAATTAAAATAACTTATTTAGGACAAGAAATGAATAAATAAGTAAAAGCTAGTTAATCAGTACATAAATGTTCTGCCTTAAAAAAAGTAGGCTTTCAAAATCCAAACAAACTAGAAAACAGGAAGTAAGCATATCAAGATATTTTATGAAAATGTTTATAATATTTACCTTAATGTCCATTTGAAATGCTGTTATGCCATCTTCATTTCCAGCAACCTGCATTTCATCATTGTTGTTAGAAAATAAGAGAAATATCTAATGATAATTTTTTTATGTTTAGAATACTTTAGAGTATGCTACATGATTTCAAGAGAATTATTCTTTTATATTTTATGAATTGTTTTCTTATTCAATTAGGATCCTTGTATTTACAGGCTTATTGATAAGAATCAGATTTGCTAGAGTTTGATATTATATATATATATATATATATATATATATATATATATATATATATATATATATATATATATATATATATATATTTATGTATGTATATATAGGTATATCATATCATATATATGTAGGAATAAAATCTCCAAATTTGCAGTTATTGCAAACATCCTAGATAAACTGGAGTCCATTCTTTACTCTAGACACACTTTTAGCTTCTGTTACACCTTTTTCTCTCTTTCAACATGGTAACATACTGGTACCATCCTCTTTGACCCATTTTGTCACTATTTCTCTGTCTGAGTTCCCAAAAACAAAAGAAATTGAAACTCCAACCAGTCATCTTTTTGTCTAATCATATTGTCAAATGTTCCCTGTCTGGTTGACCCTTCTGTCTGTCATCCCCAACCTCAAACAGCCACCATTATTGTGAGCCACCCACTTTCCTGGCACATCCTCCAGCAATCTTTGTTTGCTGACCAAGACTTCTTCAGCAGTCATTAGTGGCGATTTCTTTCCCACTAACAATCATTTTGATAACAACTCTTTCTCACAAACCAATAATATTAGTGATGGCTTCTTTCCCAACAACTGTGATTATGACAGAAACTTCAGACAGTGACAATATTATTGTTCTGAAGCTTTCAATTTGGTTTCGAGAAGGTCTAACCATGACTTGAGATGAATAAAAGAGAATATATTTTAGAGAGCTTGAATCACCTCTCTTATGTTCTCATAACTATATTGATAGAATTTTGATATATTGAGTAGAGGCAAGAGCAAAGATCAAATGATAGAACTAGAGTCCTAGCTACAGAGAAGGGTACAACTCATAGGTACAACACTTAACAGCTTTCCAATAAAACTATTTAATGTTATATTTAATACTTTTTCTAACACCCCCCACCCTAAAGCTGGAGCATACCAATTGTATGTACAAAGCTTAGAATAAATAAACTCAATTGTAGGTTCCCTTAAGGATTTTGTTAACACATCCACAACTTGACCATTGTATCCGACAAACTCATTACCAATTTCCTTGGACACCAACTTTTCCCGAATAAAATGACAATCAATTTCTATGTCTTTAGTTCTTTTATAGAACACTAGATTGGAAGCAATGTGGAAAGCAGTTTGGTTATCACAATTGTTGTGGAGATAATTATTCCATAATTAGGGCAGATTCCGTTTTCTATTTACTAGGAAAGATTTGTTTTTTATAACTGTAATTACAGGTTTGATTAGGTTTGATTACAGATTATTCTTTCCTCAATTAGGTTGTAAATAGTCTATAAATTGTAATCACATTTGAAAAGAAAAAATATAAAATAAGATTCAAATCTTCAATTTGGTATCAGAGCTGCCCCCATCCAACATTACTGACCTTCGAGTTTCTTCCCCGCGTACAATGTGAAAAACTTCCGAGAGAGAAGGCAGTATCTCCTTACCCAAAATTTGAACCCGAATTGGATCAAATTCAGA